>JRER01001952.1_pt1 | contig 12117 bp, 12 predicted proteins | sample 210161 | NCBI WGS metagenome assembly JRER01 (sample SAMN03019618, study PRJNA260268) | marine sediment metagenome | biome: Marine; feature: Sediment; material: Clay; isolation source: clay from marine sediments 136 meters below sea floor depth collected from... | place: New Zealand: Canterbury...
ACCCCGCATCTTTCAATACACGAGTAGCTTCAACAACATCTTGAACACTGTGCCCCCGATCAACCAGTTCATAAATATCATCATACACGTTTTGGACACCCAGTTCCACACGAGTTACACCCATAGACAACATGTGGTCAACATGAGTTTCTTTAGCCCAATCAGGACGAGTCTCCACCGTAATCCCAACATTACGAATTCGACTCGTCTCAGCCAGTTTCTTAGCCTCATCTAAAGACCCAGATTTCTTTTCAGTAACTGCATCCAAACATCCTTGAACAAAACGCTCCTGATAGTCCATAGGCATGCTAGGAAAAGTTCCACCCATTATTATAAGCTCCACTTTATCAACCGTATGCCCAATTGCCTCCAATTGCCCAATACGGTGGCTCACTTGCCTATGAGGGCTAAACTCGTTCTGTATCCCCCTCATCGCAGCCGGCTCATATCCAGTATAACTCTGAGGAGCACCATAAGGAGGACCCCCAGGACAGTATGCACATGGAAACGTTTTGGGGCAAGGCCAAGGTTTAGTCATCACAGCAACGATTGTAATCCCGGAAATGGTGCGAGTAATCTTTCTGCGAAGTAAAGGCAACAGCTTAGTTTTTTCATTTGATCTGAGGCGACTTATCAGTTCCGAGCTAGAAGGAACTCGTTTCAATTTATACTGGCCAGCAACTTTCATCTTCACCAGGTTGACATCTTCTTTTGAGGCACTTGGAAGCCTCATTAAACGTTCAATGATTTCTCTGCAAACTTCGTTGCTCAAGGCGAATTCATCTACAAACATGCATTACACGCCTTTAGATAAACCTACAGCATACCAACTGAAAATTATGCGCCAGATCTATCAACTCAAAATCAAAATATCAAAAATCGATTTCTAAACAAAAAAGGGAAAAGAAACAAGCACTAAGAGGTCACTACCGCACTATGACCCCAAAAATAAGCCAAACCTATTTGCAAATCATTTGAACCCTATTTATAGGGGGGTAGAAACCGTCAAACACATGCGCACAAACCCAAGGAATGCTGCTATTCAAAGTTTTCAAGCTGATCTAAACCCAAATCTACTAGGAGAGGTTTTTCCGGCTCCGCATAAGGATCAATATTAAACAGATTTGGCGCTATAGTTCCAAACCCACTAGGCAAACGCGACGAATGTACACCCGTCATCACAAGCGTCACCTTCAAAATCCCAGCCAAACTCGGATTCACTCTGGCACCCCAAATAACAGTAGCATTGTTCTTCATCATCTCCGTAATGATTTCCCCAACTCTATTCGCTTCTTCAACAGTCATCTGATCATCACCGCAAATATGAATCAGCGCCCCTGAAGCCCCCTCATAATCTATATCAAACAGAGGACTCCTCAAAGCATTACGAACAGCCTCTTCCGCCCTGCCTGGAGCATCCGACTCACCAACCCCAACAACCGCCAACCCACCCTCTCTCACAACAGTTTTGAAATCTGCAAAGTCCAAATTAATCAAACTCGGCGCCGAAATGGTTTCCACAATTCCTTTAATCAAGTTCGCCAACACTTGATCTGCAATCTTAAACGCCTCATTCAACGGAAGCTGACCCGCAAACTCCATTAACTTATCGTTATCAATCACAACCACAGTATCACATTCCCTCTGCATCTCAGTCAACCCATGAGCCGCACATTCAATTCTACCCTTCTCAATTCTAAAAGGCAGGGTAACAACCCCTATCACAATCGCCCCGTTACGCCGAGCAATCTTCGCCACCATCGGAGCTGCACCCGTTCCAGTTCCACCGCCCAAACCAGTTGCGACGAACGTTACATCAACATCTCTGAGAATCTCCTCCACCCGCTTCTCTGACTCCTCAATCGCAGCTCTGCCAATCTCTGGATCTCCTCCAGCTCCGAAACCTCGAGTCACCTCTTCTCCAATCAATATTTTATGGGCGGCACGCGCCGTGTTGAGGTGCTGTAAGTCAGTGTTAATGGCTATGCACTCTGCACCCTTGACGTTCATCTCCATTAGCCGAGTAACTGTGTTATTCCCTGCGCCTCCCACGCCCACAACTACGATGCGACAGTGGCCTGGTTTACGGTTCTCCTGGACTGTGTTTTGCCAAGTTAACTGCAAAGCCTCACTGTTTGATCTAGCCATTTGCCTTTCTCCCCCATGCCTCAATGCTGAGAAGATCTCGAACCGCTACTCGGATAGCCTCGGCTCTGTTGGGATAAAATTTTTCTCGTACCAATTGATCTAACGCTCGGATGTAAGGCTCGGGGAGATATAATGTAATTAATCTCGTCTCGTATCCCTCCTGTTCAGTAACGTCTGTGAAAACAAGAGAAGCTTCGTAGAGAGTTATATTGCTATGTATTAAGAAGTAAATATATCTCGATCATGCAAAGGTATGTCCTTATAAAGCTTTCTCACGACCTTCTTTTAGTCCGTTGCGCTTTTGTGTGAAAACGGCGGCGATTTTTCGGAATGTTTTTTATACTTTCTTATATGACTAAAATAATGTCTTATGTGTAGGTTACTATGTTTTGAAGCGTCGTTGTAGTGGAGTGGACAGAAGCTGATGACTAGAAGGGGCAAACGAGTTTACGTTAAGAGTTTTGGTTGCCCGACAAATATTGCTGATGGGGAATGCATTGTTGGTTGTCTTTCGCGGGCTGGTTATGAAATTGTTGAAAACGTTGACGCTGCGGACATTTTGATTTATAATACTTGTGCAGTGAAGTCTCCTACGGAAAATCGGATAATAGACCTTTTGAGAAGAGTTTCGGAAGATAAGCAACTCATCATAACGGGTTGTTTGCCTCTGATAAATTTTGAGAGGTTGAAGGCTCAGGTCAAGTTTGATGGTGTGTTAGGACCCGCTCCTGGTTCTGGAATCGTTGAGGCTGTAAATAAGGTGAGTCGCGGAGAAAAGGTTGTTATGTTGAAGCATGATTCGAAGCCGAGTCTGGATCTTCCCAAAACTCCTGTAAACGAAGCTGTTGGGATAGTTCCGATTAACTATGGTTGTTTGGGGTCTTGCTCTTATTGTTGTGTTCTCTTTGCGAGGCGGCATTTGAGAAGTTATGCAATAAGTGAGATAGTTAAGAGGGTGCAACACGATCTTGCTTCCGGCGTTAATGAGATATGGCTGACTTCTCAAGACACCGCGTGTTATGGAAGAGACCTAGCAACTAGTCTCGCGGATTTGCTTAGCCAAGTTTGTAAAATCAAAGAGAAGTTCTTTGTTCGAGTTGGGATGATGACGCCGAATTGTGCACTGGAATTGTTGGATGGCTTGATCGAGGCTTATAGGGATGAGAAGATTTTCAAGTTTTTGCATTTGCCTGTTCAGAGTGGAGACGACGAGGTTTTGAGGCTTATGAATCGTTTCTATTCTGTGGAGGATTTTAAGAAGGTTGTTTACACCTTTAGAAAAGAGTCTCCCAAGATAACGGTGGCTACCGATGTTATCTGCGGCTTTCCGGGTGAAAGTCGAGATGCTTTTGAGCGTACAGTGCAGCTTGTTGAGGAGGTTCAACCTGACATTGTCAATATCTCCAAGTTTTTCCCGAGACCGCGCACGCCTGCTGCAAAAATGAAGCAGCTTCCGCCTAAGGAAGTAAAAGTAAGAAGCAGAATGATGGCTGAGGTGGCGAGAAAGGTTTCGTTTGAGAAAAACGAAGCTTGGATGAGTTGGGAAGGAGAGATATTTATTGACGAAAAAGGGAAGAAACCGGCATCGTGGGTTGGGAGGAATTTTGCTTATAAGCCCATTGTGGTGAGGAGCGATAAGTTTTTGCTTAGGAGATTTGAGAATGTTAGGGTGGTTAAAGTTTTTCCGACTTATTTGGAGGCTGAAGTTGTTTGATACGGCGTGCATGTATGAGAGGCCTAGGTATAGAGGGAAGAGAGAGACAGAGACGGATATACCTGGGTCTAGAAGAGGAGTCGTGTGGATGTGTAACAGTTTCTATCCAGATCTACCGTCGTCATACATGGCATAGAAGAAACCAGCTCTCCAGTTTACGTCAACGTGGAAACACCAGAGCAACACAGCTAGCGGTGCACTAGCATCATGGTAATAGGGGTTCTCATAACGACTGCGATAACTGCAATGGTAATTTACAGCAAAGAATGAAAAGTGAGAAGTAACGCAGTATATCAAACTGTTTTTTTGGTACCATTATTATTCCAAGTCAACCGGTATTACCGAATAGACAGAAGTCTCCTGACCTCTCTACCTTTTTGACCTTTTCAGATACATCTTCCAACTCAAAGCCATAGTCTTCGGATGCGAAGCCTTAACCTCATCCAAACGAGTTACCACCGTATTCTTCGGAGCTTCCAAAACAACATCAGGAGTTGAATACGCCTCATCCGATATCTTTCTCATCACCTCAACAAACCTGTCCAACTCCTCCTTCTCAAAAGATTCAGTCGGCTCAATCATCAACGCCTCATCAACTATAAGCGGGAAGTATATTGTCGGCGCGTGCATGCCATAGTCCAAAATCCTCTTAGAAACGTTAAACGCACGTATCCCAGTCTCTTTATACAGTTTCTTGGCACTAATAACACACTCATGTTTTCTCAGTCGTCCCCGAGCATAAGGAAGCTCAAAACCACGAATCTTCTCCAGCTTCTTCATAACATAATTAGCATTCAACACAGAAACCTCCGCCACTTCTTCAAGCCCCTCCGCGCCTAAGCTAAGAATGTAAGCGAACGCCTTCAACAGAACCCCAACGTTTCCATAAAAGCCTCTGATTTTCCCAACGCTGTGCGGCTTGTCATAGTCTAGACGATACTGTTTACCATCGAACACTATTCTCGGAACTGGCAAAAACTTTTCAAGCTCTTCAGACACTCCGATAGGACCTGCTCCCGGACCTCCACCACCATGAGGAGTTCCAAAGGTTTTGTGTATATTCATGTGCACGATGTCGAACCCCATGTCCCCAGGCCTCACTTTCCCAAGAATGGCATTAAGATTCGCGCCGTCATAATACAGCAGTCCGCCAGCCTCATGAACAATCTTTGCGATTTCTTCAATGTTTTTCTCGAAAATCCCCAGTGTATTCGGGTTTGTCAACATCAACCCTGCTGTACGTTCTGAAACAGCGGCTCTTAACGCTTCAAGATCAACACAACCATCCTCATCGGAAGGAACGACCACAACCTTGAACCCTCCCATAGCTCCACTCGCAGGATTGGTGCCATGCGCCGAATCAGGCACAACAAGTTCAGTTCTCTTTTCAAGCTCATCGTTCAATTTGTGATAAGCCCGCATGATCAACGTACCCAAGAATTCTCCGTGAGCCCCAGCTGCCGGCTGCAAACTCACTTCGTGTGTGCCAGTAATCTCCGCCAGCCATCTAGAGAGCCGATACATGATTTCAAGTATGCCTTGAACCGTTCGTTCATCTTGATATGGGTGAATCAAGGTTATAGAAGGCAGTTTAGCGAGGGCTTCATCGATTTTCGGGTTATATTTCATAGTGCAGCTTCCCAGCGGATAAAAGCCTGAGTCAACACCAAAATTCATCTGAGACAAACGAACGTAGTGCCTCACCACTTCTACCTCTGAAAGCTCAGGCAACCTTGGAAGCGTTTTCCTTCGCAACTTCTCCGGCACAAATACCTTTACGTCTCCGACTACGCATTGAATTTCTTTCTTAACTTTCGGTATAGTGCAGCCTCTTCTTCCAGGGCGCCCCAACTCGAAGATCATTCGTTCATTCCAACGTGCCTGCCTAAACATTTACGATTTCTCCTCCAAAATTGTCTCTAAAGCCCAAGCGAGGCGATCAACATCCTCTTTCGAATGCATTTCAGTGACGCAGTACAACGCGGTTTCACCCAACTCGGGAAACTCCTTCGCAATATTTTTTCCTCCGTGAACCTGATGTTGCAAAAGCCTTTCATGTACGTCGCGCGTGGTTTTCCCCGTTTGATCAAAATTCACTGTAAATTCTTTGAAGTGTGCAGACTTGAACATAGGCGTTGTGATTCCATCTATTTTCGCCAAAAGCTGCATCGCGTAACGTGCTTTGCACAGGATTGCTTCACCTAACTCTCTCATGCCTCTGGGGCCAAGCAAGGCTAAGTAAACTGCAGAGGCAACCGCACATAAAGATTCGTTAGAGCAGATGTTGGATGTAGCCTTCTCTCTTCTAATATGTTGCTCCCTAGTTTGTAGAGCCATACAGAATCCTCTTTTCTTTCCATCAACAGTGTTCGTCATACCAACTGTGCGGCCGGGCAGTTGTCTGATTAGTCGCATGTCATCTCGGCAAGCTAATATACCAAGTAACGGTCCGCCATAGTTCATGGGATTTCCAAGCGGTTGGCCCTCACCAACCACGATGTCCGCGCTGTATTCACCTGGGGGTTTCAATATGCCGAGCGAGATGGGGTCAACTCCAACGATGAACAATGCTCCGTGGTTGTGTGCTATTTCAGCGATGTCTTCAGCTTGCGTTTCGATGAAGCCAAGGTATGCTGGGTTTTCGATATACACGGAGGCGGTTTTTTCTGAAATCTTTGTTTTCAAGTCTTCAACGTCAAGTTGTCCAGTTTCTGATTCATAGCCGACAGACTTGATACGCATTCCTATAGGCTCGGTGTACGTTTTCAGTGTCGCTTTTCTTTCTGGATGAATAATTCTGGGAACGAGGGCTTCGGTTCGATGGGTTAGTCGAGCGGTCATGCGTACAGCTTCACCGAGAGCGGATGCCCAATCATACATAGAGCAGTTGGCTACCTCCATCGATGTGATTTCGCAGATCATGCTTTGATACTCGAAAAGTGCTTGTAACATTCCTTGGGAAACTTCCGGTTGATATGGAGTGTAGGATGTGAAGAGTTCTGTTCGTTGGATAGTGGTTTCAACGGTTGCGGGCACGTAGTGAGGCCAGCAACCTGCTCCTAAAAAGATAGGCATGTCTTGGAAAGTCTTGTTTTTGGATAGGATGGTTTCAACAAGTCTTTTGACTTCTTGTTCTGGTGTTGGGTTAGGGAGGTCAAGTTTCCTTTTTAACTTGAACTTTTGAGGAACATCAGTGTAAAGTTCTTCTATGCTCTGGATTCCAATCCTCCTCATCATTTCCTCTTTTATTTTTGGAATAGAGTTTGGAATGTAAGGATGAATGAAGGATTTAGCCACATTTCTTCACCGCTGAAAGTTAAGACTATTTCTAAGTCGTTTTCTTTAAGCTTTGGTAACCAACTCGAAATAGAATTATCAAATTACACCACTTTCCCTTTATATCCTTGGCGATAAGTTTTGATGACATCATAACCACCACAAAAAAGGGGTCAAGAGGGAAAATCCTCTTTCCATCCGATATAGCCATAAATCTTGCCTTCTTTCGTTCGCTGATGTGCTTCGAGGTCGGTGAAATATCCTTGGTCTTGAAGACGCTTCAACGCGCCAAAATATCGGCTTATGTCTTTGTCACCGGTAACTCGCAGAAATCGCCCTCGTGGTATGGAAGCAAACTCTTCCGCATACTTACTCTTCGCATCCTTACGCTGTATCGGCGGTATTTTCTTCACATATTTTTCAGCCTCTTTCTGAGGCTCTTTTTCGGATTCAGACTTGTTTTCGACCATTTTAACCACGCTTTTGTATGAAAGTCGTTGTCGTTAATGTCGCTTTATTTTTACATCCAAATATGACCAAAATATGAAAGTGCTTCAAAGACGCTTTCTACGTGGTTGTCTTTTAAAGGAACTTATATCATAGAAAGAGAAGCGACCCTTGGTTTTATATGACTAAATAAAGTGCAACTCTATACCACTATGCTGAACGTTTGCATGCCTGCAGTCTAAGTCCTTATCTGTGCCGTTGACAGTATCTGTAGCAAGAGTTCAGCCAGAGCGATGATTTTGATAGTAATTAGCCTATCACCCACATTGACTGTTCTATGACTGCTGGGGTTCTTGAAAAAAGCAATTGCACCCTTGAATAGGTTATACACTCCTTCCTGCTCTTGAGACACGGCACATGATGGAATTATCAATTTGCCCTTGTTCGGGTGGAGTGCCTTAGTCATCAGTGGCACACCAATATCACTGGGATCAAGCCCAGCTTTGTTTCTTACTTCCTCTTCAACTAGTTTATACACCGAAAAAACTGCAGTCTCATAGTCGTCATTATTGAATATGTCCGAACATTTTGACAACAACTTGGTGTTCCTTATGACCTGTTCTAGTTGCAGACCATAAATATCAGGATCCCTTTGTTTTTGAACAATCTCCTTTCCCTTAGTAGTGAGCACCCAAAAATCACCATATGGTTGTGTAGCATCTTTAACGATCAGTCCAGAGGTTTTTAGTTCTTGTATAGCTTCATGAGTAAGCTGGACATCTTCTGGAGTCATTTTTATCTTGAAATGTTCATTCATCCAAGCTAGAACTATGCTGCCTATACCGTGAGAATGACCTTTCATTTTACCGTATTGGATTTCATACAGAACTTTGAGAAACATTCTTTTGAGTTTATTTTTTGAATAGCCCATTGTTCTACCCCATAAAATCAGAACCTATCAACCCTATAATTGGCTTTGCGGGGAATTAAACGATTTGCCTTGCATTTCACCTACAAAAGAATTCCGAGGATGCCACTGAAAAACTACTCAGCATACCTGCATTTCACTGAAAAAAGGGGTGTGTTATAAATGAAGATGTTGAGTTGTGTGCATCCGTTTTTGAGAATTACAGGATCTGTTTCTAACACAAAGCATGCAAGCGAAAAGAAACTAATACTACAATATGGAACTAAATATATGAGAACAGTTGCAAAAATTCAAGGTCATTTGCCCCCTTATCAATTTCCAGATTCCATGGAATGTGCTATTTGGCCCCCACAAGAGGACTAACGAAGAAACGAACCAGCTTTTCAAAGAGCGAAGAGAAAAGGCAGTTGAAGGGGTCGAACTCATTGATGGTGTGAAAGTGAGACACATCTCGAAGGAAGACCTTGAAGACCTGAAACGCGAACCCTTTTTCTCCTCTTTCTTCCCACATGAAATGCGTGAATCCATCTCTTCGGAAAAGTTTGTATTAGAAAGGATTATCACCACAGAAGAGAGCCACAAGTTTGAAACTAACAACGTCATACAAAGCATTATTCTAGCTTTGAGACTGTTAAAAGGTGGATGGGTTTTTGGGAACTACGTGTTCTACATTCGACTATCTGAAAAGCGAGGGTTGACTGGGTGGTCTCAGGTTCAGAACCTAAACCCTCAGACGCCGATGGGCTGGATAAAGTATGCTTTGGACTTTGAAGAAATTCCCGACCTGAAGAAGTTGTTGAAGAAGATTCAGAGGGTAGATTTTTCCAAAAGGAAAGGCTTGCGTTTAGCCTGCAAAAGATTTCAGCGGACATACGAAGAAAGCGACGTAGAAGATCAGTTAATTGATTTGATGATCGCTTTTGAGGCTCTATTCCTAAAAGGAGAAAAGGCTGTATCACGGCGTGGAGAGACAATCGCAATTGCTTGCTCCATTTTGTTGGGAAAAAATGAGAAGGAAAGAGAAGAAATCAGAAATTCCTTGACCAAAGCATACTCGATGAGAAACTCTATTGTTCACGGAGCAGAATACAAAAAAGAATCTGACATGCTTGAGTTTGTTGCACAAATAGAGGAATACCTGAGAGGGTCTATAAAGAAACTCCTCGACTAGATATTGATAATGTGCTCAGTTTCTCTGCGAATTGCGTTTGTATAAAATCGCTTGGGTTTCCCGTGCCTCCTCAGTCGGAATTGATATTGGAAAAGTGAGAGCTTAACAAGAAACGCTAAAAGATATACACTGTTTTATACCGCCATGTAATGTCTCGCGTACAGCCGCTGGGATAAGCTTCCTGCATACAGAACCATGCATGCGAAATTATCTAACAGTAATTCTAGGGTCACCCAGCAAAGTGAGACTGGTTTTGTCATCCATCAGAAGCTTGAAAGTCTTTTCAAATATCTCCCTTAGTTGAGGATCATTGGTTTTCTTCTGCTTCTCCTTGTATTCTTTGATATACCAATCGAATTTGTCTTTCGCCAATTGCAGAGCATTTCCCAGACTTCTTCCATTTATCATTTCAATAGCCATATTATTGACGCATTTGCCGAATATCTGATGTGTGTAAGGAATAAATTTGAAATGCTTATCGAATCCGATGTAGGCAAGTCCGCCAGCTTCTATGACTGCTGGACCGAGAATCTTAGCGGTGTTACAAGCCATTGCATAGACAACCCACCCTCTCAATAAATGGGCATTTTCTAAATCGATGATAGGCTTCCTGTCTTGACCAATCATTTCAGTATCATTACCATGACCGTAAAAAATAAACACAGGCGGTTTGTGATTCGAGGGTTGGACGAGTCTGCGGGATCTTTTGGTCGCATTTTCAGTTTGTGTCCTATATTTCGAGCTCAGACTTAAATCACAATTACAGAGACAAAGGGTTTTACTCACTTCTGCCAAGATCCTCTACCACGGAGTATGTTAATCCCGCGTGGATCGTTAAGCCTTTCTCTTGTTCGCGTGGCCAATCTCATGAGTTATGTTTGGTCTTCCCAGGATTCATCAGTTCCCATAACTCTTCCATGCTGGTTTTCGCATTCAACTCAGGCATCGACTCCTTGTGCAAACCCTTTCACACCCTCAGAACTGCCCAAAAACCTTCTCTGTGATTTCCTTAGTCTTCTTTTGAGAGAAATTCAGATAATACGCTGTCGTGGATATGAAAGCGTGTCCAAGCTTCTCTTTCAGCCGTTTTAAGCCTTGTATGCATGCAATTACATTAATTCTCTTGTCATATTCATTTTAACTTGTAATAGAAATCTAGAGGAACCTTTAACATATATACAATGAAAATGTTATATATTGATTTCATCTAATAAACATAGTATAATTTTGGCTGATTCAACTAGACGGAGGTGATAAAATGACAACTTACCGTCAAAGGAAGGGCAAAGATGCATGGCATTGGTGTAGTAATTGCTCCAATTATCCTAGAGAAGCTTATACGGAGAAAACTCTCCCGGGCACTACTAGACCTAGCACCGGCGAACTTTGCAATGAGTGTAGGGCCAAGGAAAAAAAACGGGAATGCTACTGAGATTCGCTTCTGATGAAGCATGAATATCAGAGACTTAAAGAAAGAGCCACGAGAACAACCCCGCCGACTGCACGGACAGCTCGACCGAGTTGAAATAATGCGTTAGTTTTAAAACGCTTGCTGAAGTGGAAGAAGACCACTCACATCTCAACCTCCTTTCTGAAAGGGGAAGACAAGTGAACAGAATATTTAGTTTTAATATTCTTCCTAGTCTTGCCTTCCTCTCTTTTCAGGGATAAGGGATTGCTAATACTGTCGCCTGTCACTAGAACGCCGATGATGAAGATGGGTAGGTGCATGGTTATGACTCCAATAATTTCGGAATTTCTCTCGCTAATTCTAAAACTGGAACAGGAACTTCCTTATCCTTCCACCAGCAAATCACCAAATCAACCTTCTCAGGATCATGTTTATGAAGGTTAAACCATTTTGACGACTTCTCAAACTCAACTCTTACTTCCTCACCATCTTTCATAATAAAAGCATCGCAACCAGACCAAGCCATACTTCCGCCAATTTGTATAATATCACCAAAACCAAGAGCCTCTCTGTAAGCCTCGAACACTTTTACAAGACCTTTTTCGTATCTTGGAATGAACAGATGATAAAAATCGGGAATTTGTTCCTCAATAGTAGAAACTAACTCTTTAGCAACCTTTTCCTGAAATCTCTTTTCAACTCTCTTTTTTACTTCCTTTTCGGTGATTTGTTCTTTAGCTCTAATAACCGCTTTATGATAGTATTCTCTTGCGAAATAATCTCGCATCTCTGGTTCTAATGCAAACATCAACTCTCTTCTCATAGTCTTTCTTCCCATAGTTATTACGTGTAGAACCTTACCATCGTTGTATTCGATATACACAAACTCTTTCAACTTCTCTATCTGAGTGGTTAATTCACTAACTTTTTCTTCCAAGGCTTTACATTTCTCTTCCAAGGCTTCACGTTCCATATTCTTATCCTCCTTACCCCATCCTACTTTTTATCCCGTCAACAACTTC
>JRER01000764.1_pt1 | contig 12111 bp, 10 predicted proteins | sample 210161 | NCBI WGS metagenome assembly JRER01 (sample SAMN03019618, study PRJNA260268) | marine sediment metagenome | biome: Marine; feature: Sediment; material: Clay; isolation source: clay from marine sediments 136 meters below sea floor depth collected from... | place: New Zealand: Canterbury...
GGCCAGGTATTTGGGTCAGAAAGCGCTCAATCACACTGCTCACAATTTCTTATATAGGGCAAATTAGCCACTATCATGTCTACTGGCTCAGGTAGCGGCTCAAGCAAATTACCTTGGAGAAGCTCTACCTGGCTATCAACCTTATAGCGTCGGCGGTTTATGTTGGCTACCTCGAGGGCTGAAGCTGAAATATCAGTGGCATAAATTTTGACTTGGGGAAGTGCTAGTGCGAGACTAATGGCGATAGCTCCACTGCCTGTGCCGATGTCAGCTATAGTAAGCTGTGTTCCAGGGGTTAAGTGGTGGCGGGCAAAGTCGATGGCTTCTTTCAGTAGGAGCTCTGTCTCCGGCCTGGGAATGAGAGCGCGGTGGTCAATGTAGAACTCAATGCCGTAGAATTCGCAGCATCTTAAGATGTAAGCAATTGGCTCATGGAGAAGCCGGCGCTGAACAAGGTATCGCAAACGGTTTGTGGCTGTTTTGGTTAACAATCGCTCTGGTTCAGTGTATAGTTGTGTTTTTGATATTTCCAGAGCGTGGCACAATAGCAGTTCCGCTTCGGTAGTGGAGCAGTCAATGTTGGCTTTGGCAAGCTCACATCTGGTCAGGTATAGAACATCGCCTAGAGTCATGGAAGGGCTGCTTCCAGTTGTTCCTCTTTTGTGGCTAAGGCGTCGATGATCTCATCAAGGTCCCCATCCAGAATGCTGTCTAAGTTGTGGAAGCTCTGGTTGATTCGGTGGTCGGTAACGCGGTCTTGAGGAAAATTGTAAGTGCGTATTTTCTCTGATCGATCGCCGCTGCCTACCTGAGTTCGTCGTTGACTTTCTATCTCTTCTGATTGTTCGCGTTGTTTCATGTCAAATAGCCTGGCTCGGAGTACCGCCATAGCTTTCATCCTGTTCTTTAGTTGAGAGCGCTCATCTTGGCAGACGGCTACTATACCTGTAGGTACATGTGTAAGACGGACTGCCGTGGTTACCTTATTTACATTTTGTCCGCCAGCACCACTGCTGTGGAAGAAGTCCATCTTGATATCATCTAGGTTGATGTCCAGCTCGATTTCCTCTGCCTCCGGAAGAATAGCCACGGTGGCTGCTGAAGTGTGCAGCCTGCCTGAAGACTCGGTGACAGGAACTCTTTGCACCCGATGAACGCCACGTTCATATTTGAGCCGGCTGAATGCTCCCTTACCTTTAACTTCGAATATTACCTCCTTAAAGCCTCTTATCCCGCTCTGGTTGCTGTCGACAATGTCCACTTGCCAGCCTTTGCCCTGGGCATAGCGACTGTACATACGGAACAAGTCTGCGGCAAAGAGGCTTGCTTCCTCACCGCCTGTACCAGCTCTTATTTCAACGATAACATCTTTGTTATCACTGGGGTCTTTGGGTAACAAAGACAGCTTGAGTTGGCGAAGCAAGCCATCCTGCCGTTGTTGGAGCTTGGCTATTTCTTCCTTGACGGTGGTTTTCATCTCTGCCTCGGTAGTATCGGCAAGCAGAGTCTCCCACTCAGCTAACTCTTTGGAAATCTTCTGGTATTCTTGGTATGTGGTCACAATGCCTTCGAGGCTGGCTCTCTGTTTAGTTAGCTCCTGTAGCCGCTTGTGGTCAGCAGCTACCTCTGGCTGGGCCATGAGCTGGCTTAGCTCTACATAACGTTTTTGTGCTGAATCTAATTTATCGAACATACCTTATGATATTATAATATAGCAGTGCAAGCTACTCAAATTTAAGTTGAAGCAGTTGTAATGAAGCTAGCGACGGAATGTTACGCTTGTTTGAAGCGGTTAGTTTGCCAGGCTGCTGAGTTGGCCACCGGCGATGCTTTGGCTAGGGCAAAGGCAATAGAAGAAGCTGTAAAGGTGCTGGATAGTGAGTTTTCCTATGAGCAAATGTCCATTGTGATTGCCACTAAGATTCATAACGTGATAAAGAAAATAACCCGCAACCCTGATCCCTATCGGACGATGAAGGAAAAGGAAATGACAATTGCCAGGGAATTATACCCCGAGCTGTCATTGCGAGCCGAAGCTGCGAGCCGAAGGCGTGGCAGGAAGCGAGGCAATCTCTTTAAAGATGATTTCCAAGGCTGTCTCAGGCTCGCCGCAGCAGCGAACACGATAGATTTCTTCAGGGAGCCTGACTCCATTGGGGAAGAAGTGAACAAACCCGTAAACTTTGTTATAGATGACTCACAGCGATTTGAACTGAAGTTAAGAGAGGCGAGTAAAATTTTGTACTTGGCTGACAATGCTGGCGAAATCTACTTTGACTTGCCACTGGTGAAATATATGAGGCAATTTGCCGATGTTATCTATGTGGTTAAGCCTTCGCCTGTCCAGGACGATGTCACTTTGGAGGATGTAAGAAAGACTGGCTTGGAGAGTGAGTTTGGCAGGATTATGACTACAGGCATAGCCTCGCCAGGAATAATATTTGCTTTAGCCTCGGATGAGCTCAAAGAAGAATTTGAATCAGCAGGCCTCATATTTGCCAAAGGGATGGGACATTACGAGGCTTTGAGTGAACTTCCCAGGCAGGGGAAGTTCTTCTATTGCCTTAAGGCCAAATGTGAGCCTGTGGCAGAATCCCTAGGTGTGCCCCTGAACAGCTATACTGCTATGCTGCAGTAATTGTAGTTAGTCTGGAGATTCCTTAGTTCTTGCCTCCGCTAGCGGGAGGGGGTGCACTAGTTCGGTAGATTTCTAAGCTTTCATTTTCTTGTTGAACTTTTTGGCTGATTGTTCAATTTATGTTGTGAACTCAAGCCGCTTCGGCTAGTAAACTTGCGATATATGACAGTATGAAGCAGTTTATATGCTGCTAACCTTGAATTCGCTTGCGGTCATAGAATTGATGAGTAAGACCTTGACTGATTAACATTATTTCATAAGCAAAGACCATCAAGGTTAACAAGGCGTATCATAGGATATGTCTTACTCTCCAATACAGATTATTTGTTAACTACATCTACTGCTCTTAGTTGATTCTCAGTTTGGAAGAATTGGAGTTGTGCTATTCTTCCCCGTCGCTCTCGAATTCTATGTCATAGGGTAACGGAGCAATCATCTCGGCTTCTAATTCTCGGAGTCTCTCGCGCAGTTCCTTGGCACGTTCAGTTTCTCCAATCTCGTCAAGAAGCATCGAATAAGTTTTCAATGTATAGCCGTGATTTGGGTAATGCCTAAGGGTTTCTTCAAATTCTTTCTCTGCTGTATCAGGGTCGCCAGTTTTCCATTTCACATATGCATCAGCAGACATATAAGAAGGATCCTTCTCACCACCGAGAGCCTTTGCATCGTCAAGATGCACTCGTGCAAGTGGGTAGAAACCAAATCGTGCACGAATGTGCGCCCAACCTCTATACAGCCACGCAGTGGGCTGTTTTAGGGCTGATGCGACATCAATTGCCTTCTCAAAAGCGTCGTCGCTATCCTTCCACTGTCCCCTTCTGCCATAACATCGGCCAATGTACGCCCAGATAGCAGGGTCGTTTGGTCGGCACTCTGACAATAACCTAAAAACGTCTAGAGCTCTGTCATATTCCCCCTGCGCATATAGGCTGCAGGCTGCTGGGTAGAGTTCTTCAAAAAGAATTACCCGTAGTCCTCTTAGTTCGCGAATACCATCAGTAAAAGACAGGTGGTGCGCTAGTTCCGCAACCACGTTTATGTCCCTCTTACCCCCGAGTACGTTCCTTTGGTCAAGCCCTCTATAAAATTCAGCAGCAATTTCATGTGCTTTAGATGACTCCTCACCCACCCATTTTGTGCTGAAGTGTTTTCGGAGAATCTGATGCATAAAATAGGCATAACCATCAAAATCTACTATCCCTCGAGAAGCAAGTTTGATGAGTGTCTTCTCATCAACCAACAACGTTACGTCAGACTTTCTAACGGGCAGACGTAGAATAGACATTATCCCTACTACTTTCTCCTCTTCTGGTGAAAGTTCAACTCCTGGCAGCAGCGTATCGACTAGACTCGTCGTAAGACCAGCAAGTGACTTGTCTTCTGCAAGGCTTTCTATCCCGATACTTCTGCTGGCTTCGGCTGCAACTCTTGCTGCCAGAGGATGTCCGCCAACGATATCAAGTAACCGTTGTGGAATTTCGGGAGTCTCTTCTCCTAGCACTAATTGCGAGGAACGTAGCTGATACTCAAGCACCCGTCTTATGTAAATGTCTTCTAAATCACCCAGGTGAATGCGTGCAATACCTGCCTTTTTCGCCCATATAGGACGTGCTGCAATGCTACTAATGATAAATAGCCTACTGCCCTTGAAAGGTTTGGGCTCGCCGGCAATTTCCATAAGTTTCTGCAACTGGTTATAATCTCTTGCACTTCTTCGGAGATGCCTTGCGTCGTCAATGATTATAGCGTGTCGCTCCACATCGAAGAATTTGTCAAACAGTTTTGCCATTTTGCTTGCGAATACCTTGCTGGTTGCGGTGCTCAGAGCGTCAATATCCATAGTAAATCCCAGAACCTTTCCAATTTCGGCAGCCACACGAGCGAGGCTGCTGCCTGAGGCAATATTCACCCATATCAGTTTCCAATCTGTCAGCACCTTTACAAACAGAGTCTTTACAAGTTCCGTTTTCCCAATCCCCGGCATGCCTGTAATCACTATGACTTTTTCAGAGCCACGGGTGATAATATCTCTCAGATCGTCGAGCTTTGCCCCCCGATCCTGGAAAGATGCGACGGTGGATTCAGGAGGTCTGTACACGAATTCACCCAAAGTTACCTCCGTCGGTTGCGCCCTGAGTTTGTCAGCCGACAATTGCCTCGCTTCCGGGAAGCCAAACCGGCTCTGGCCTGCTTTAAGTACCCTAAAATAGTCAATTAGTGCTTGAGTATCTTCTGCTGTTGAAACCTGTAGAATGCCACTAATCATAACTATCAGTTCCTGCAATCGCTTGGCAAATAGCAAACGACTATCATCGACCTCTTGTGAAACCCAGACAATCCGAAGAGCGTCTTTGACAGCACTGACATCCCCGGAGTATAGAACAAGCTGCCTATGGCGCAAGTCGTGTAGATTAGAGACAATCTCCTCGGGTATTGGAATATCCTGCTCTGAAAGGAAGTTATCAATCCACTCGATAGCACCATCCGAGTCACCAGCGACAAGTAGTTCCAATATGTCTTTTTCTAGTTCTATATACTTATCAGCCCAATAGCTACTTGAACGGTACTCGATTGGGAAATGTACAGAAGCGCCACAGGGTGGTTCTGTGGAGACAGAGCCTTTCTTTAGGAAGAAAGACTTCGCATTGACATCAATCTCAAGGATAGATTCGGAGCCTTTGTCTAGACAGTTGTCGAACTTTCTGCCGCCTAGATATAGTTCCCATCCCTGTGGCACATTGAAACCTGTACCTCCGAACTCTGCTGAATTTACGAAGGCAAAAAATATCTCGCTCGCAGCTAGAAGCTTGCCGACATCGGAAAACAAGTCAACTGTCGGGGATAAGTATGGGCAGATTATGATATTGGGTTTGTTGGAATTGCCGCCCCGTGAAAAACTGAGTCTGTCAAAATGAAGTGCATCTATGCACGGAATAACAGCGATATGCAATGTTTCATTGTCGAAATTCACCTCATGAATCTGGCTGGTCGGCGATGATACTTCCAAGTCCGGCTCCCATTTGGACCGATAAGCCTTAGCGGAGAATCTTACCTCGCCTGTGTATGGGTAGATTACCGGGGCTACCGCCGAGCCATTCTCCATGTTGCTGGTATCCAAGCCTATACTCTGATAGATGTTTCCTGAAGTCTCTGTGAGTCTGATCCTATGTGTCCCGGCCACGATAAAAACTCCAGCTTCCCTTGCGATTTGCTGAAGGTAAGGCAAACACTCGTAGGGTATTGAATACTCAGGAAAGGCGACGATTTTTGCTCCTCTGTGCTGACTCCATCGAGCAAGTTCGCATATTTTGTCTGTTATATGTTTAACATAAACTGCACGTGACTCTATTAGCAGATTTTCTATGCGCTCGATATGTCGGAGTTGCCCTATTGTGCATGTTGTATCCATCAAAGGAGCGGGTTCATCCAGAAGGTCAGAGTTGCTACTGAAGTAAGCTGGGATGTACAGTATTTGGCAAAGGTGTATTCTCACCATGCTTCCTCCTCCCTGAATCCAAGGTCAGATCTGCCGGATTGGCATTCACGACAATCAGCTAGTCAACAGTTCTATCGTATTCGACAATATCAGCCTCATCGATAGTCAAGCGCATTTGCAGATGTCACCTTTGATGCCCGTTTTGCCTTCGTATTTGACGATCATGCTACTTCCGGCGTTACTATATGTATCGCTCTTGGTAATTCTACTAACTTCCCAATAAACAATCAATGTTCCCAGGTGCATGGTATCAATGTGGGGGTCACTAGACTCTACGGATCATACTTTTTGACGGATTGTGCAACCTCAAGCGGGGCAAATTCCAAAAGGGTTCTAGATATCCCTGCCGCTTTCAGGCCTTAGGGCTGCCTGCCACTTCTTCCAAGGCAGAGATGTAGCTTTCGTAAGTTCTGGAGTCGAAAAGGACAAATACCACCTCCTTAATAGAAGTGGCTTGTTCCTTGAGAAATGAAACCACAGCTTTTATGGCTATTCTGGCTGCTTCATTTACGGGGTAGCCATAGGCTCCGGTGCTTATGGAGGGGAAAGAGAGGCTAGATAGCTCATTCTCAGTTACTAATTTTAAGCACTCATAATAGGCGCTTTCTAGAAGCTCAGCTTCATTTCCGCTGCCACCATGCCAGATGGGGCCAACGGTATGTATCACATACCTTGCCTTGAGGTTTCCCCCTGTGCTGATTACAGCTTTTCCTGTTGGCAACCGCCCTTGCTTGGCGACAATCTGCTTGCATTCTTCCAGAATAGCCGGGCCTCCAGCCCGATGTATGGCTCCGTCTACCCCTCCACCTCCCATTAGACTGGGATTAGCAGCATTGACTATGGCATCGGTAGTCTGCTTGGTGATATCTCCTTGAATTATGGATAATTTTGTGCCATTAATGATTACCTCCATTTCCCCTCCTTTCTTATCCTTAGGCTGTTTAATTTTGCTCTAGCTTTGGATTCAGGTTTGTCTTGGCTACCCCGGAAATTCTTCACCTCCAAATTTTGTAGTTGCCTGATTTATCAGGCACGGACGCCCAATAAATTGGGCAACTACATTTTTAAACACCCTCTATTCTGTCAACACTAATTTCGTTGTCTTGAAATGGAGTTTGGCCACTTCATTCAGTCTTTCTCTTCCATACCTGTTGACGAATTCCTTTCCTGCCTCGATTACTGCCGGCGAAGCTCCTTTGGGCAAGTCCATTTCGTATTTTGCCGATAGCATTGCCAGCCTGCGGATGAACTCTGCCCTGGCTAGAATTGAGGCGGCTGCCACTCCGATGTTGCTTTCAGCTTTGACTTCCTGTTTCACCTTTATCCTCTTACCCTTTTCCATTAAGGCGCCCGTTATGAACTTCTCATCACCAAACTGGTCGGCCAGGGCATAGTCACACGTTTCCCTGTCTAGAATGTTTTCTATGGCCCTGGAATGCCCCCAGGCAAGCAAGCGGTTCAGGTTTCCTATCTTGCTATATAGCTCATTGTATTTTTCCGGGCCTATGGCTACTACTGAGCACAGGCATTGTCTCTTAATCTTGGCAGCTAGTTCTGTCACCGATTTGTCTGAGAGTCTCTTGCTGTCTTTTGCTCCCAACGCCTCGAGCGACTTGGCAGTTGCGTTATCTACTAATACGGCGGCAACTACCAGGGGACCGAAGTAATCGCCCTTGCCGGCCTCATCGCTTCCTATCCATTTTAGCAGTTTACTTGACATAATACTAGAACTATTTCTCTAATATCTGGAAGAGAGCAAAAACCCAGTCTCACTTTATCTTAAATATACCCTTGGGACTCGTTTCCCTATACTACAGGCCACTTCATTCACAATGGTATTTGTCTTGTCAGCTATTTCATCCATAGGTATCTCAGCATCCCCTTGTTTACCAAATAAAACTACCTCATCACCTATGTTAACCTCGGGAATGTGACTGACATCTATTATAGTCATATCCATACATACCCTGCCTACTATGGGAGCTCTTTTACCTCTAACAAGTACCTCTCCCTTATTGGACAACAACCGATTATAACCATCGGCGTAGCCAACGGGCAGAGTGGCGATAATGCTCTCTTTTTCGGTGGTAAAAGTCCTCCCGTAACTGATGCTGCTTTCAGGTGGAACGGTCTTCAGATAGATTATAGCGGTCTTAAAACTCATAGCTGGCTCAAGGTTTTCCGCCACTGCTACTCCCTTTAAATAATATAATCCATAGATCATGATTCCGGGGCGTACCATGTCGAAATAAGAAGAAGGGAAATTTAGCACCCCGGCGCTATTGGCCACGTGCTTTATGGGAATTTGTATCCCGTTTTCTGCCAACTTAGCAATTACCTGTTTGAATTTACCAATCTGTGACTCAGTAAAGCTTTTGTCTTCGGCATTGGATACAGAATCGGATACAGAAAAATGAGTGAAAATTCCTTCTATCTCAATAGCCTTTAATGTTAATATCTGTTTAACGAAGTTGACAGCATCTTCAGGTGGGACTCCTATCCTGCTCATGCCGGTATCAATCTTGATATGCACCTTGGCTACCTTGCCAGATTTTTGTGCCTCGGCCGATAAAGCGTCAGCTAGCTCTGTGGTCGAGAGAGCTTGACTAAGATCATACTTTATGACGTCCTGAACTTTCTGAGCAGGAGTTAGGCCCAAAATTAGAATGGGCGCTCTAATTCCTGATGAGCGTAGTTCTATACCTTCTTCTGGAATAGCTACTCCCAAGCAGTCGGCTCCGCTTTGTAAAGCTACATTAGCCACTTCTGTTGCGCCATGCCCATACCCATCAGCCTTTACCACGGCCATAATCTTGACTCTGCCACCAACTTTCCTGCGTACGGCTTGAATATTATGAGCGATAGCATTGAGGTCTATCTCTACTCTGGTGGGCCTTATCGTAAGTCTATTCATCATTGCCAGAGCTTATCCAGCCGCGTGCAGGGCAATATCAGAGGCTGGTTTCATGTTATCTTTACCCCCATATTGTGGGAACCAAGTTAGGAGAAAGCAAATGAGGCAGGGTCAAGGCAAGAGGTGGGAAGTAGGTGGTGATCAACACTACTGGCAGAGAGCCCAGGAGCAGGTAAATCGTTGTTGGTTTCATCATTTTATCGATGGTGACACCCCCAATTCGCCCCCCTAAATAAAGGATGGGAGCGCAGGGCGGCGTCATATTACCCAGCCCCAAATTGGTACCCATGATAGCTGCGAAGTGAAAGGGATGCACTCCTATCGCCGTCATCAGGGGAAATAACAGGGGCGCACTGAGGAGGGTACCGCTGAAGTCGTCCATGAGCATGCCGATGATGATCAAGAATAGGTTCACCATGAGCAGTATTACATACTTGTTCTCCGAGATGCCAGTCAGAAGAATTATAAGGCGTTGGGGCACATTCTCCATAGTATAGATGCGGGACAAAATCATGACAAAGTAGACCATCAGTATGATCACTCCAGTAGTGGTGCCTGCTGTTACTAGACTATTCCTGAATTCGCGCAACTTTATGCTGCGGTAAATAACAAAACCGATTAAGCTGCTGACCACCAGTCCTATTGCTGCTGCCTCAGTAGGGGTAGCAATACCACCCCAGATACTTCCCAAGACAGCAAGGGGTATCAGTATGGCAAGAGCTGCCCGATAGCTGGCGTGTCCTACCCCCACGACCCACGTCCTTCGGCTAGTCGGCGGCGCAACCTTTACGCTCGGCATTTTACGACAAAACATGTAGTTAATGAAGCTATATACGATTACGAGCAGAATCCCGGGAATAATAGTCGCCAGCCAGCAAGGTCCCACCGGTTGAAAGGTCGCCCAGGCGAAAAAAATCATGGGCACGCTGGGTGGAATAAGCTGCCCCAATATGGAGGCACAGGTTACTAAGGCCGAGGAATACCCCTTTGGGTAGCCGTTCTCCTGCAGGCGAGGAATCATTATACTGCCTACAGCAGCGACAGCGGCGCTGCAGGTGCCAGCAATAGCTCCAACCAAAGCACAGGATACTACCGAGACTGCCCCCAGCCCGCCTCTGATCCTGCCCAACACGGCATTGGCAAATTCCACCAGACGCTTGCCGATGCCCGTGGTGCTCAGGAGCTCCCCCAGCAGAATAAAGAATGGAACAGCTAGAAGGACTATTGAGTTTAGTTTGTAGAAGCCGACAGGCAGTAAGAAATTGAAGTCATAACCATGGAACAATGCCATGAATAACACAGCCCCCATAAAGCAAAAGGGAATCGGCACCCCCCAGACAAGGAGCCCCACCAGAATTACCGTGTCGGCAACTATATCCATTTCTTATCTCTCTTTGTTAACAATAGGGTCTCTTCCCATGGCTTGGCGCACCATGTCGACCAGTTCAGTGGCGAAGTAAAGGAACATCAAAATAGCCCCGAAGAAGATGCTGCTCTGGGATAAGACCATAGGCATGTACAAAATTCGTGACCGTTCGCCCCGGGTAATGCCCCAGATAAAATAGTCAAGGCCCCAGGAAAGCATGATTCCGGCTAAAACAAGCGCAATAGCGACGGCTGAAGCCCTGGCTATGGCTAGCTTCCTTGGGTCTTTAAACATAAGGTAAGTTACGTCTGCCTTGATATGGCTGCGGTCATAAGTGCCGTAGGCGGCTCCCATAAAGTAAAGCCAAAAGGCGAGCAACGTGGCTATCTCTTCAACTTCCATCCCAGGGTAATGAATGACGTAACGCATCACTACTTCGGAAGTAAGCAGAATGATAAGAAAGGTTGCGCTAGCAACTAGCACACCTCTCTGCACGTGTAGCAGAGCACGCCAGACGGCTAGCGCAACCTTCTTCATCGCGAAAGTCAACTCCTCAGGCCTTAGCGCGCTATACCCAAGGCGGCGTAAATCTCATCCATGATAGCTTTGCCAACAACTCCCTCCATGATAGGCCAGGTTTCCTTACGAACCTTGTCAGCAATGACCCCCAGCTCTTCATCGGTGAGTATTATTACCTCGAGGCCGAAGTCTTCCATTTCTTTTCGGTATTTTTCGTCCTCCTCAGTGATGTAATCCCAGCGACCCATTATCTGACTGTTAGCAGCCTCGGAAACAATTTCTTGGTCTGCCGCACTCAATCCGTCCCACAGGTCCTTGCCTATAATCCAGCACCACTGCTCAACATATTCGTTATACTGGATCCAGCAGCCCTGGATGTCACGGAACTGGTAGCCCTGGAAAGGAGGGCCACCCATTTCTCCATCAACAATGCCGGTGGCGATGGCAGTATAAGCCTCGGCATAAGGGATAGCAGTGGGAATGTAGCCCAAGGACTCCCAGCAAATCTCGCACATCTTGAGCGGCATGACCCTTATTTTCATGTTCTTGGCCACGTAAGGGTCACCCGGGCTGGGAGGCACTTCCCTCAGAGTGCACCCCGACATCCCTATGGGCAGAAAGCCCAAATTGTGCAAACCCACTCCTTCAAACATGGGGGCAGTCAATTCGTAGATGAGGCCGCCCGGCGTATAGATTTTCCTGGCGTCCTCGTAACTTGTTACTACATAGGGAAGGTAATAAGCTATGTTCAACCTGGGGTCATAGTCGGGGCTTGTAGGTACACAGGCCATCTCAAGCGCACCCCTCATCACCATCTCGTTGTTCTCCACCCAGTCCCCCAGCGTGCCACCAGAGTAGACGGTGATGTCAATCCCCCCGTCGGTCTTCTCCCTTACCTCGTCAGCAAAAGCCAGCATCCTGAGGTCATGGTCGCTGCCTACGGGATGGACCTGAGCCAGACGCCATTCCTGCTTGGCTGGTGCTGAAGGGGCACAGCCGGCCACCAAAGAAATGACTAATGCCAGTGTGAGAAAAACACCCACCAAAACTTGCCACTTTCGAAACATATTTCACCTCCTTTCTCTTTGTTTCTTAGTTTACCTCCGTGCTGTTTTGCCTTTTTACTATCATTACATGTCGCACCTCCTTCCAATTCTTTTACCCTGAAAGCTTACAGC
>JRER01001458.1_pt1 | contig 12085 bp, 17 predicted proteins | sample 210161 | NCBI WGS metagenome assembly JRER01 (sample SAMN03019618, study PRJNA260268) | marine sediment metagenome | biome: Marine; feature: Sediment; material: Clay; isolation source: clay from marine sediments 136 meters below sea floor depth collected from... | place: New Zealand: Canterbury...
GTAAAGCTCAAATTAAGGAGCACTCTGCGGCTTTACAAGACGCCTTCCGTCTTGGTCAGCAGCTTGTGCATCCCGATACCACGCGGTGACTGATTCTGCAGCTATCTCTTGACAAATTGATTGAAACATTTCATAATAATGATTATCATTATTGATAAATGCTTAGAAGAACTAAACAGAGAGAAGTTATTCTTAGAGTCCTAAGAACTACAAATTCCCACCCTACAGTTGATCGGATATACGACGAGGTGAGAAAAGAGATACCCCACATTAGTCTGGGGACGGTTTATCGTAACCTAAGACTTTTACAAGAAGGTGGGAAGATTTTGGAGATAGATTTGAGCGGCGCTTTTAGTAGATTTGATGGCAATCCAGAAAATCACTACCATTTCAGGTGTGAGAAGTGCGGCCGCGTCTTTGACGTGGACGAGCCAGTAAACACGGAACTTGATGAGAGAGTAGCCCGAAAAATGGGCTTTGATGTTTTGTACCATCGCATTGAGTTCCGTGGCTTATGCAAGGAGTGCCAAAAGGGGAGCTAAGGCTGCCCTTCAAGCTCACTGCTACCTTAAGAGATTCAAGCTATAAAGGAGGAGTTGAATCATGACAGTATTCTCTGGCAACGAGCTTATTGAAGTTGCCCTAGGCATCGAGAGGAACGGAGTTGTCTACTACAGCTCACTTGCCAAATCTACCACGGATCCTTGGCTGAAAGACAGTTACAATCATCTAGCTGATATGGAACGAAAGCACATCGAGATCTTTCAAAACATGCTGGGTTCCGTAGGCAAATATAAACCGACCTATGCGGGTGAAACTGAAGAAGAGTATGAGCTTTACCTTAAGGCGCTCGTTGACTCAGCCGTGTTCATTGATGACAAGGTTGCTCGGCAGATGGCACAGAGGGCATCTAGCCCGGCTGAGGCAATCCACCTAGCGCTGGGTGCAGAAAAGGACTCCATTCTATTTTACAGCGAGATGTGCGACCTTGTTTCGGAGCAAGACCGGCCAATCATAGATAAGATAATCAAGGAGGAAAAATCCCATCTAAGGCAGCTTTCCAGTCTTAAGAGAAAATTCGCTTAGAAAGGAGGTCAAGATGCAGCAGGAGGAAATAAAGAAAATGTTGGAGATACTCCAGTCCGCAATTCAAATGGAGGTGGATGGCAAGGAGTTCTATCAACAGGCAGGTGAGAAGAGCAGCAACAAGCTAGCTAAGGAGCTATTTCAAAGGTTGGCTAGCGAAGAGGATGACCATCGTAAGAAATTTGAGGAAATATATGAAGCGCTTAAGAAAGGCCAGGATTGGCCTGCTGTGGAACCCCCGTCTGAGGAAGGGAAAAGACTTAAGTCTATATTTATCGAGGCTACTAAAGAGCTAGGCACTGAAATTAAAATAGCCCAATCTGAACTTGAGGCTATTGAGACAGCCATGAATATGGAGCTTAAAACTTACGACCTTTATCGTTCCCAAAGCGAGCAAAGCACCTCCCCTTTGCAAAAGCGGTTTTATCAAGCCCTCGCTGCCGAGGAACGAGGACATCACCTTGCCCTCCTCGATTCATACGAATATCTTACTGATCCTACAGGGTGGTTTACTGTGAAGGAGCACTGGACTTTAGAAGGAGGGTGAACTCGAACTGAGGCTACAGCCACCATAGTCCGGGGTTTTCTCAGGGTGGCTATTGAGGGGCTGCCACCGATGCTCAGTGCTGAATTGCAACGAGCTGTCGAGGCCAGCGAAAGGGACCTAATGTAAATAGCGTTTGAGGGAGGCAAAAATGAATACTAAGGCTCTATATAAATTAGGCTATGGTCTGTATGTGGTAAGCTCGGTAAAGGGAAATAAGATAAATGGGCAAATCGCCAACACCGTGTTTCAGATAGCTTCTGAGCCACCAACAATCGCTGTAAGCATCAACAAAACCAATTTGACCCACGATTTCATCAGGGAAAGCAAAGTGTTGGCCGTCTCAGTCCTCTCCCAGGATACGCCTCTCTCTTTCATCGGTCGCTTTGGGTTCAAGTCAGGCAGGGACATAGACAAATTTGAGGGCATTAATTACAAAAAAGGCGAGACCCAGGCTCCCGTGCTTATTGATAATTCCCTCGCTTATCTGGAAGCCAGAGTAACTCAAGGAGTAGATGTGGGAAGCCACACCATTTTTATAGCCAAGCTTGTGGGCGCGGATATCCTCAAAGAAGGCGAGCCGATGACCTATGCCTACTATCATCTGGTCAAGCGCGGTAGCACTCCTAAGACGGCTCCCAGCTATGTCGAGGAAAAGAAGGGAGCACCCAAAATGGCCAAATATAGGTGCACTGTTTGCGGCTATATATATGACCCAGAACTAGGAGACCCAGATGGTGGCATTGCTCCAGAAACACCGTTCGAGGAAATACCAGATGACTGGGTATGCCCTGTATGCGGTGCGGCTAAGAGTGATTTCGAAAAACTGGAAGAGTGATCGAGGTGTAGCAATGATAGAAAATCTAAACAAAGAGCAATTAGAAGGAATATTAGAAGTAATACCGGTAGAAATTTCTTTCGTTGATGAAAATGATTTGGTTCGATTTTGGAATAAGCATGAAACGAGGATTTTCAAACGGCCGATGTCTGTGATTGGGAAATCAGTGCAGAATTGTCACCCAAAGCAAAGCGTAGATAAAGTAAACCAGGTATTGTCCGATTTGAAGAGTGGCAAAAGGGATTCAGCAGAATTCTGGATAAATCTCGGAGAGAGGAAGGTATATATTAGATATTTTGCTGTGCGGGATAAGACAGGCAGGTATCTGGGCACATTGGAAGCTACCCAGGATATCACGCAAATAAAGAAGATCGAGGGAGAAAAAAGGCTTCTAGAATACTGATAGGAGGGGTAAATGAACCCGAGAGAAATAAGACCCAAAGTCCACTGGGTAGGGGCAATTGACTGGGACAGGCGTTTATTTGACGAACTGATACCTCTCCCTGACGGCACGAGTTACAACTCATATCTAATTCAGGGCAGTGAAAAAACGGCTCTTATTGACACGGTAGACCCCACCATGGAGGATGTGCTGATAAGTCACCTGGAGCAGCTTGAGGTTGAGAATATAGATTATGTTATTGCCAACCACGCCGAGCAGGACCATTCAGGCGCTATACCGTGGGTTCTAGAGAAATATCCCGGTGCTAAAGTGGTCACTACGCCCAAAGGCAAGAGTATGCTTATGGACCTGTTACTTATCCCTGATAACAGGTTCATCACTGTGAGCGATGGTGAGACTTTATCCCTAGGGGACAGAACGCTGGAATTTATCCATGCTCCGTGGGTGCACTGGCCTGAGACTATGCTTACATATCTTCGTGAGGATAAGGTGCTCTTCCCCTGCGACCTTTTCGGCTTCCACCTGGCCACCACAGATTTATATGTAACTGACGAGGGGCAGGTCTATGAAGCGGCTAAGAGGTATTATGCCGAAATCATGATGCCCTTTCGCACCAGCATCCAGAAACACCTGGAGAAAATCAAACATTACCAGATTGGCATCATTGCTCCCAGCCATGGCCCCGTGTATGACAAACCCTCATTCATCTTGGAAGCCTACCAAAGATGGGCTTTCGACCCGCCCAGAAATATGGTGGTCTTGCCTTACATCTCGATGCATGGCAGCACTCAAAAGATGGTGGACTATTTTGTCGGAGCTTTAGCTGACAGAGGCGTGACAGTTAAACAATTCAACTTGTCTGTAGCTGATATAGGGAAACTGGCCATGGCACTGGTGGATGCAGCTACAATGGTCATCGGCACGCCTACTGTCCTGGTTGGCCCACACCCCAATGTTGCCTATGCCGCACTTCTAGCCAATGCCCTGAGACCCAAACTCCAGTTTGTCTCTATTATCGGCTCCTATGGCTGGGGCAGCAAGGCTGTAGAACAGCTTCAAGGAATGATTCCCAACCTGAAAGTGGAGGTGCTAGATCCTGTGATTAGCAAGGGATTCCCCAAGGAATCCGACTTCAAGGCCCTGGACAATCTGGCCGGTATGATTGCAGAAAAGCACAAAAGCAATAACTTAGTTTAGCTGCATTTTGCCCGAGAAAAAGAAAGGAGGTGAAAAAATGAAGTTTGGAGATATCTTGAAAAGCAAAGAGGCTGAGGGGAAGGAGAAACATGTCCCGATAATCGAGGTTGGCAAGGGTAAGGGAGAGGCAGGTGCAGACATAGTCCATGTGGTAATAGGCAAGGAGACTCCACATCCCAACACCGTGGAACATCACATTGCCTGGGTAGAGCTTTATGGGGTGAAGAAAGATGGACAGGTAATAAATCTCGGTCGTTCTACCTTTGCACCTTCCTATACCAGTCCCAACGTCAGGTTCCAGGTGCCGGTGGAGCAATTCAAATCCTTCTGCGCTCTTTCTTATTGCAACATACATGGTTTGTGGGAAAACTGCGTAGAAATTTAACCAGGCTAGACCGCACGTAGCAGCAATTTGTCAGAGAATATAAAGAAAGGAGGGTTAAGGATATGTAGACCTGACAATTTTAAGTCCGGAAGAAGAGGAATTCGAAGATAGGAGGTATAACATGGAAGAAGTGAAAGAACAAGCGATGAGTCTTCCCCGGCTGGGTGAGCCAGCGCCAGCTTTTGAAGCAGTGACTACTCACGGAGTGCTTAAGCTGGAAGATTTCAAGGGAAGCTGGCTTATTCTATTTTCCCACCCGGCGGATTTCACCCCGGTGTGCACCACTGAGTTCATGGCTTTCGCTGAGATCTACCCGGAACTGCAGAAGCGTGGCGCAGAGCTTCTCGGTCTAAGCGTTGACAGCGTTTCCTCCCACATTGCCTGGGTGCGCAATATAGAGGAGAAAACAGGGGTAAAGATACCGTTCCCTGTTATCGCTGACCTCAGCAAAGAGGTTTCTCTTGCCTACGGCATGATTCATCCGGGTCAGAGTAAGACCGAGACTGTCAGATGCGTGTTCATAATCGACCCCAACCAGATTATCAGGACAATACTCTATTACCCGCTCACGACCGGCAGGAATATGGCCGAAATACTGAGAATAGTGGACGCATTGCAGACGACAGACAAGAATGCGGTAGCTACCCCAGCTAACTGGAGACCGGGTGATATGGTAGTGGTGCCGCCACCAAAGACACAGGAGATGGCTGAGGAAAGGGTGAAACAGGGCTACGAGTGCGTAGATTGGTATCTCTGCAAAAAGAAGCTGTAGACAAAAATAGGAGGTGGATATGGCGTGCATTAGCCCTGATGGAAAGCCTACCGAGTCAGGCACCAAGATGCTTAGTGCCCTCAAGTCAGGACTCAGCTCTGCTGAAGAAGTTGCCAAAGATGCTGGACTGCCACTTTTCCGAGTGAGAAGTGGGCTCCGTGAACTCACTCAGGCTGGCTTAGCCAATCAGAAGGGTGAGAAGTACGAGTTATCATCTAAAGGAGCTGAACTGCTAGGCACCCTGTCTACTTAGTTGGCAAAAACAGGCTATCATAGTTAACCACAAAACTCCTCATAATCCTCCCTCTCCTAGTGGGAGGGAGTTAGAGGGATGAGAAAATTCACCCTCACCTTAATCCTCTCCCACTAAGGGAGAGGAACTTTATAAGAATTTATGGAGGATACCATATTAGCTTGTGCTAGCCTTGTTCGAGGCTGTATCTGGCTTTGTCCTGTGGCTTGTTTTGCCCAGAGGCGGAGGCTATAAAATAGGCTCACCCTATGCAAAATTAGAAGAGAACGAGGAGTGAGCCTATGCAGGTAGAGTACTTGGTAAGAATGAGAGTGGCAGGTTTGGAAGCATGGTAATGCTCCAGGTTATGCAACGGGTCGCTGACAAATGCGGTGTTGATGTCCTCTTTACCAAGGGCTACGGTACCTATGTTAAAGAAGGGCTGGAGACTTTTGAGAAGTTTGACACCGATGGAACCACCGGACCTGTAACCTATGCTCAACGAGACCACAAGGGAGGCACCGGCTTAAGCTGGTATCAGCCTACACCACCTGGTGAAATTACCAAAATTCAAGACTTTATGTTGCCTGCTCCTTTGACCGAGGAAGAGTATGACTGGAAGTTCTGGGTAGAGATAGAGAAGTAGTTTTACACCCTTGGGTGTGAGGAAACTTGTTTAGCATAGTCTGTTTTGCCTTTGTTAGAAGGATTTTGGGCTGCTTTTTCAACCCTGCCAATAACGTGATTAACGATCACATCTAAGGGAGCACCTGGGCCATAATTACCCGTTACCCCCATTTTTTCCAAGATAGGTATATCCTGTGGCGGTATTAATCCGCCAGCGACTACAGAAATATTATCTGCCTTGTATTTTTTAAGTGCTGCCATTACATCAGCAGCTATATACCGCATGCTACCGGTGTGGTCACTTAAAGCTATAACGTGGGCACTCTCCTCTATTGCGGTCTTGACCACCATTTCAGGTGTTTGATACCTGCCGGTATAGACTACCTCCATACCCTCGTCTCTAAAGGCTTGCATTAAGGTGTAAATGCCTCGCTCATGGATGTCGCACCCCACCTTGCCTATGACAATACGTATTTGCTTCTTAGAATTAGCCATTGCTAATTACCTCCCAATCAATTCGCTTATGAAAGCCGGCTCACTTATTTCAGCTAATGGGTCATAGTTATGATTGTAAGCCATCCGTATCGTCCCGACTACTTCGCCTATAGTTGCACTTGCCTTAGCGGCTTCAATGACCGGGCGCACAACATTCCTGCCTTCCCTGGTCGCTTGATACAGCTCTTTCAAAGTGTCCCTTATCCTTTGCTGGTCACGTTTCTCTCTAAGTTGCTTGATAGCACGTATTGTGCGAAGCCTCGCCTGTTTGGAAGGCACCCTGTAGGTGGTACCCCTAACGGCCTTATTTATTGGTCCCTCTTCTCCTTGAAAAGCATTCACACCTACTACAAGCCTTTTCCCTGTGTTCTTCTCTCGTTGTACCTTTAACCTGCTAGCCTCCGCCTGCTGTTTTAACCACCCTGATTCAAGGCACTCCCACATGCCACCTCTCCCATCTATTTCCTCAAGTAATTTATACGCCTCTTCTTCGATTTTACCGGTGAGCCACTCAACGTAATAAGAGCCACCCAATGGGTCAACAGTTAGGGGAACATTTGCCTCATGAGTAATAATATGCTGAGTATCAAGATTAAACATCCGTGCTTCATAGGAAGGTAAGCCAACAGCTTCATCAATACTTGAGGCATCAAGAGAATTTACCCCGCCTAATATGCAACTCAGTATCTGTAAGGTAACCCTGGCTGCGTTATTCAACGGTTTTTGAGCTTGCAAAGAGAGCCCTGATGTTCTAATACCAATGCGCAAACTCATAGCCCGGCGTGTGGTTGCCCCTAACCTCTCCTTAGCTATTTTTGCCCACATTCTTCTTGCCGCTCGGAATTTGGCTATTGTCTCAAAGAAGTCGGATTCAGCGTCCATGGAGAATACCGTTCCCCCAAAGTCATCAAGCTTGAATCCTCGCTGTTTAATCATATCTCCGTAGACTGCTATGGCAACACCTAAAACCTCAGCTACTTCCTGAAAAACGTTCATTCCCATCTGCTGTGGGTCAACCCCATTAGGGGCAAACGCATACCATTTAGGCGTGTTCTTGACACCAAACTCTAATAAGTCTTCACAAACCCTTCGATTTATCTCGGTAGGAAAGTCAGGGGATTCATAAACAAGCTTGGCTCGTATAGGGTCATTTATAGCATTACCACGAAGGTTAGCTATGTTTAGCCCCCGTTTTTCCATCATAGCTACGAGTAAACTATAAAAGAATAGCGGACTGGAGATTGAAGAATGGGCAAGCTCATAATCAATATTTTCTAGTGGGAGTCCATCAAGCATCGTCTCGTAAGTTTCCAATGAATAGGTTGAGCAGCCACCACATAACATACTATTCCAGGACGAGGGATGGTCTGGGTCTATCCCACTTTGTATAGGCAAATCAGCCAGCAGGCGAAGCGCCGTCTGACCAGCGGCAATATACTGCCTAAAAGCTTTATTCGTCTCTTCAAGCGTGGTGTAACTGACTATAAAAGACTTCAACCATAGCTTATTCCGATACATTTCCTGGTATATACCTCTGGTATAAGGATACTCACCGGGATTGGCTAAATCTTGCTCATATTCCAGATGCTTTATGTCTTCAGGAGTATATACTGCTTTAACCGGTATTCCACTTTGCGTCTCAGCGCGAACCAGACTACCAAAGGAGCGGTCAAAAGGTACACTTTCTGTTTTAGCAACACCGCCTGCATCCATTATTCAAGACCTCCCTAAATCAAATTATCAGCTAACAATAAAAATCACACCAACATAGTCTATATGATACATTAAGTAATTAAAACTCGCGGTTTGTGTTAATTAGTTGGGAACAAAAAAACGCTGGGGTTGATAGGTTAGTTAGTGCTCAGCAAGGCTTGCTAAGCTAGATAAGCTCTCAAATTGACAAGACCATCTTGAATTGTTAAGGTGCTAAGTGCAGCTTACTTGCTTTCACGGTATAATCACGAAAATTTATTAAGGAGGTTAAGAGGATGTACAAGAAAATGTTGGTACCGTTGGATGGGTCAGAATTTTCAGAGTGCGTGTTTGATCATGTCAGAGCGATGGCTATAGGATGCCAGGTGCCAGAGGTGGTTTTGCTAGGGGTAGCAGAACCTACCTCCTACCAGGCTTATTACAGGGTAGGCATAGAAAACCGGATCGGTGATATGCAGAAGGAAACCGAAAAGTATGTTGAGAGTTACCTTTCAAAAGCAGCGGATAGCCTGAAGAAAGATGACATAGCTGTCCAGACAGTTGTAGTCTCAGGCAGGCCGGCTGAACAAATACTTGACTACGCCAACAAGAACCGGGTAGACCTGATTATCATGAGCACCCATGGAAGGTCAGGGGTTTCGCGTTGGGTATTCGGCAGCGTGACTGATAGGGTTGTACGCCATTCTGCGGCCCCTGTGTTGACGATCTCACCACCTGGCTGCAGAAGTTCCGAGTAGCATGGCTATATGGGAGGCAGAGGTGGAGGATCAATTGCAGCAGGCACCTTCTTGTGGCCGAGGGACACCTGGGTTGACCTCCACAACTGGGTTGGTGTTGCGCTGGTTGTTGTGGTGGTGCTACATTTGGTTTTGCATTGGAGATGGATAGTGTATATGACCAGAACATTCCGGGGGCGAAGCTGACCTTAACCGACTTCTCAGTCACATAGTGGAGCTGATATTGGCAGAGGCGAGCCAGGGCTACTCAACTGCACTGCAATCTGTGCTAAAATAAGGCTGGCACAGAGAATGTAGCTGCGCTTTCAAGGTTACGTAAGTATGGCAGTGCTAAAGATTCGTACTTTACCTGACCCGGTATTAAGGCGAAAAGCCAAAAAGGTAAGCAAACTTAACGGCTCGATTCAGAAGCTAATTGATGACATGATTGACACCATGCGAGCTGTGAATGGCGTTGGCCTGGCTGCTCCGCAAATAGGAGTGCCACTGCGCATAGCCGTAATCGAAATACCGGGAGAAGAGGTTGTCACCCTGATTAACCCCGAAGTAATGAAGAGGCAGGGTGAGCGTGTGCTTGGAGAGGCTTGTCTATCTATGCCAGGGTACCAAGGGGAGATTAAGAGGTCGGTAGCAGTTAAGGTCAAGGCATTAGACCGGCATGGCAGGCAAATCCGCATCAAGGGCAACGAACTCTTAGCGCAGGCCCTGGAACATGAGACCGACCATCTCAACGGCATCCTGTACATTGACCACGTAGAAAGCCCGGACAAGCTGAAAAAGCTAGCTGAGCAGCTGCAGCTATAGAGGCCTTGGATCAGTCAAATTACGTTGACCGTACTACCAAGCAACCCCAGCTATCAGAGCTTCTGTCCCGTAGTGAATGTCAAATCAGGTCTGGTGTTTAGACTGAGCCCTGCGTCTGGAGTAATAGGCAGCATAGCTCAGGAGTAACATTCCAAGAACGATGACAATGATCAATCCTGTATTCGGGCCAGCTTGTGCTTCCTTGCTCGTTGTTACCAGGAGACGAACATAACAATTTACCACCAGGAATTCCTTCTCTTTGGGAGTGACTCCCAGCCATACCTCCCAATCTCTATCTGCCCATTTTTGATTTGGCGGTATGGCTACCGTTAGTCTTACCGTGGCTTGAGAGTTGGCTGCTACTTCAATTTCTTGAGGAGAAAAGCTTATCCAGCTGTCATCAGGAAAATCGGCCCTTCCCGGCCTCCTCTCCCAGGGATGAGATGTGCTCAAGACAAAAGTATGCGCCGCATCATAGTGGTTATGGATAGTTAACTCGAACTCGGCTTCCTCACCGGGAAGCAATCCGTCTATTTTCACCTCAGCGGGGGAGACGCCAAAACTCTGAGCCTGAGCTGTAGAAGGTAGCGAGGCAATTGCAAATAATACTGCTGTAGCCAGCCAAATCGGGTATCTTCTCACGCCGGCACTGCACTTATAGTGATGTGCGTTGTCATTTCCTTGCCAATATACCCAGAAGGGAAAGAGTCAGGGGTGAGCAACTTCAGCCCGAATTGCTTTTGGGCATCGACATCGAGGGTTATGTTCTCACCGCCCTTTTTCATCGGGGTTTCAGTTAAAGTAATAGAAGTATAGCTCTCCTCGGAATCCATTGCTATGTGATACGACAATGCGTATTCAGGATAACTGCCAGTGTCAGAGCCCTCGTTCGTCCCGTCTTTGCTTAGATACCACATAACGTCGGCACCATTAATAAATATAGCATGTGCGCCTTTAGTGCTAAGAGCTACATTAACGTTCCCGGCATTAGTTATGGTGCACCATGTTGCTTCAGGGTCTGTTTTGTACTCAGTATCTTCGATTACCTCCCCTAATAGCCAGTTTGTCTTGTCCAGTGAAATGGATATTACCGTTTCCACACCGGTCATGGTGATGGTTATTGCTCCAGACTCACTGGCTGAGGCAGGCAAAGAGGGAGTTAAAACCAAGAGGATAGCGCCTAAGATGCTTATGATGCCCGTCTTCATCCCCACTACTCCTTAAAATTGCTCTAATATTCATCATAGTCTATTGCCTGCCGATCCGTCAAGCACTTTAGTGCTAAAAACGGAGGAAAAATGAGAAAAGAAAATGATATTTTGATTTGACCACTCTTGGCAGCTTGTGTTACATTACTTTCAGGCAGCGTAGCTCAGCGGTAGAGCAGAGGACTCATAAGCCTTTGGTCACAGGTTCAAATCCTGTCGCTGCCACTTCCTATTTCATAAGGCTTTTCCTCCTCCATTTGCCCCTTTAGTTAACTATTAGGCTACTTCTTCATATCTTTTTCTGCTATGGTTTTTCCCAGATAATTTCATGCTTATCAATAATTTGATAATATGGTTCATTGAAGGAATGGATTGGCAATAAAGATGGTGCTTACAGATTCAATTAAGATAAAGGCAGCGCCTGAGAAGATTTTCAGCTTCCTCACTGGCTTAAAGGACACGGAGAGCTACAAAGCGTGGCATCCCGACCATGTCGTTATGCGCTGGATTAAGGGAGAGCCATTTACGGAAGGGTCCATAGTATACTTTGAGGAGTACCTTCATGGTAAGATTCATAAGGCGAAATTCATGTGCACTAAGGCGGTCCCAAACAGACTAATTGAATATAAGCCCCCATTCCCATGGTCAATCATCTTTCCTGGTAATCAATTCATCATGGAGCCAGTCGGTGAAGAAAGTTGTATTTTCACGGCCACAGTCAAAGTGAGAATGGGTCCCCTATCCGGAAGACTTAACAGGAGGCGGATTGAGGGCGTTAGAAGGCACATGAAAGAGGAAGGTGAAAACCTGAAAGCAATAGTGGAGAACAGCGCGGATTAGCTGCAAGCTGGTTCAAATCCAACCGCGCCAGGCGTTTATGATTTACCAACAGGAAAACAAGACCAGCATGGTATAATTAAAATTCAGAATTGGCAAGAGATAGCTGCAGAATCAGTCGCCGCGTGGTATCGGGATGCACAAGCTGCTGACCAAGACGGAAGGCGTCTTGTAAAGCCGCAGAGTGCTCCTTAATTTGAGCTTTAC
>JRER01002500.1_pt1 | contig 12075 bp, 11 predicted proteins | sample 210161 | NCBI WGS metagenome assembly JRER01 (sample SAMN03019618, study PRJNA260268) | marine sediment metagenome | biome: Marine; feature: Sediment; material: Clay; isolation source: clay from marine sediments 136 meters below sea floor depth collected from... | place: New Zealand: Canterbury...
TGCATTTTAATCTGTAATTTTGACTTTTTATCTTTGATTTTTGATATTTATTGATATTGTTTAGAATTTAGTGCTTAGGATTTAGGTGCTTGACATAATGCTCAAAGGCAAAGCTATTAAATTGGGTGATAATATCTCTACGGACGACATCATTCCCGGCAGGTTTGCTCATTTAAGGAGCAACCTGCCCGAACTTGCTAAACATGTCTTTGAGGATACTCTCCCTACATTTACCTCTAGGGTAAAGAGAGGTGATTTTTTGGTGGCTGGCAAAAATTTTGGTTTAGGTTCCAGTAGGGAGCATGCTCCGGTAGTAATCAAAATGGCAGGGATAAGTGCCATTTTAGCCAAGTCGGTAGCTCGTATTTTCTTTAGAAATGCTATAAATCAGGGAATGGCAGTCTTGCTGTGCGACACTAATAAAATCGGTGATGGCGATGAACTGGAAATAGATTTGGCTCATGGCGTGGTCACCAACCTAACTTCCGGGGTCAAACTGAGCGGTAGCAAAATGCCACCATTGATGTCAGCCATCCTGGAAGAAGGTGGGCTTATCCCTTACATACAAAAGCACAAAGACTTTGTCATAAAGAAGCACTAAATACTAATATCTAAATCCTAAAGAAAATCAAAAGGCAAAAGTAAAAATGCAAAATGACAGGGCAAAATATTATGATAAATCCTAAGCACGAAATCCTAAATTCTAAACAATATCGAAGCACTAATGACAAAATTTCAAAACAAAATGGGTTTTGGTATTTGAATTTGGAATTTGTTTAGGATTTGGGGCTTAGATATTAGAATTTCACAAAAATGAAACATCTTTGCATTTTAATCTGTCACTTTAATTTTTTATCTTTGATTTTTGATATTTGTTAAGGTTTGTTTAGAGCTTAGAAATTAGAACTTAGGATTCTTCTCTCTCGGTAAAAATGTCATTGCGAGGAGCGAACGTGACGAGGCAATCTCCTCTCCCGTAAAGGGAGAGGATTAAGGTGAGGGAGGATTGTTATGGTGCATAAGGTGACTTTCATCCCTGGCGATGGTATAGGTCCTGAAGTAGCCAAAGCGACCCAAAGAGCATTGGAGGCTACCGGAGTCCAGTTTCAATGGGATATTGTCATCGCGGGTAGGCAGGCTCAGGATATGTTTGGCACCCCCCTTCCTGAGGATGTTTTGGAATCTATAAAGAGGAACAAGGTTGCTCTTAAAGGACCGGTAACCACGCCCATGGGCAGTGGCTTCAGAAGCATTAATGTGGCTTTGCGTCAGAGATTAGACCTTTATGCTTGTCTCCGCCCCTATAAGACCTACCCTGGTGTCCACACACCCTACAAAAATGTAGACATAGTTGTAGTCAGGGAGAACACAGAGGGCCTCTATTCAGGTATCGAATTCGCTAAAGATAGTCTGGAGACTACAAAGTTGTTAGAATTCGTCACCCAAACTACCGGGGAAAGGATAAGGATAGATTCCGCGGTAAGCTTAAAGGTGGTATCCCAAACAGCGAGCAAGCGGATTGCCAGGTTTGCTTTTGAATATGCCAGGGAAAATGGCAGGAGAAAGGTGATGGCGATTCATAAGGCTAACATACTTAAATTCTCTGATGGACTTTTCTTGGATACGGCTCGTGAGGTAGCTAAAGAGTACCCGGACATAGAATTTACTGATATGGTTCTGGATGCAGCCTGCATGCAGCTAGTAAGAAGGCCGGGACAATTTGATGTTCTTGTGCTACCTAATTTCTATGGAGACTTTATTTCCGACTTGTGTGCGGGGCTAGTTGGCGGCTTGGGATTGGCTCCGGGAGGCAACATTGGTGATGATATAGCCATTTTTGAACCTACCCATGGCAGTGCTCCCAAGTATGCCGGAAAAAACAAAGTTAACCCTATGGCAATGATGCTTTCTGGTGCGATGATGCTTCGCTATCTGGGAGAAAGGGATAGTGCTGATAGATTGGAGGGAGCTATAGCTGAAGTCATTGCTGAGGGCAGGAATGTTACTTACGATTTGAAACTTGACCCGCAGGATAGCACTGCTGTGGGCACCAGCCAGGTAGCCGATGCCGTGATAGAGAAGCTGAAGCCAAAATTTTGAGCGAAGTGAAGGAACTAAGTGGACACTGTTAAACACTTGGAGAGGCATAACACGTCCGGCGACCCAGAAGATGGCTCCGTCTGTTAGGAGGATGTGGTGGCGAAGGGCTTTTTGAACTTACAGCGTTTCAAGCATGGCAGGATGATAAAGCGAAACAGCAAACAAAAAGCTAATTTGCCGGGCAAGAAGAAAGTGAAAGGAAGAGTGTTTAAGCTGTCACCCTGAGCGCTAGCGAGATTGCTTCGCTTCGCTCGCAATGACAGGGGCAGCGAAGGGCTCTGAATGAAAAGGGCACAGCAAAATTAAATAGCTTCTCTTAGAGGAAAGGAGCTTAAGTTTTATGGCTAAAATAGATAAGCTTAGCTTTGGCTCCATAATTATCGCGGGCAAGAAATATTCTCGAGATGTACTCATCTTCGCCGATGGTGTGGTGAAGCAAAGAAAAGGCGGCTTTTTGATATTTGGCAGCCATAATATCAAAAAAGAAGAAATTGAAGAACTGGCCGAGGATAGGCCTGAGGCAGTAATCATCGGCACTGGCACCGGGGGTAAAGCCAGTTTAGCTCTCAATGTAGCAAGCTGGGCCAGGGAAAAGAATTTGAGTCTGATGGTTCAGCCATCCCATGAAGCTGTAACCAAGCTAAATGAACTTATAGAGCAGAAGAAAAAGGTCGCCGCCTTAATTCACATAACTTGCTAGTCAGGGGATTTATGCAAACTCGTTCTTCCCCATGCAGACGAAAATAATTGCTAGTATCCCCAAGATAAACCCGGGCCAGAAAAGCGCGCAAATAGAGCCGGCAAGGGTCAGCCCCCAAATTCTCCTTCTCAGGGCATAGACACCGCCTACTATGGCTACTATCCCTATTATGATCCAGGGAACACCGAAAACAGGAAGGATCCCGCTGGGTAATCCAGGAACTGCGCCTGCCAACGATGCCGCCAGTCCAAGCGCAACCGTAAGGCCTATGCCAATCAACAGCTCTATGGCTCCCGCAACAATGCTCAGGATCCCCGCAGTGGTTGGCTTCCACGTTTTCTCCATTTCTCACTCCTCCTTTCTACTATTTTTGACTACATTGTAAGAATATACTTATACGTTATCACTGTCAATACACCACCAGACGGTATTGTAGCTGGCGATCTTCATTGCCTCAGCTTCAAAACTAGATTTGCCTCACCCAGTTTTAATACTCTTCACCTCCAAGATTCTCGTAGTGCGACCCTTTAGGGTCGTGCACGAGGCTAAAGCCGCGCACTACATTTTTAAACACCCTCTTTTAGTAAGGATATGCTTAATAGCATCTCGTTGTCAATATCTGAGAAAATCCTCTCGTCATTGCGAGCGCAGCGAAGCAATCTCATGACCATCTGTGCTGCAAGTGCACCGATTGCTTTGTCGCTTGCGCTCCTCGCAATGACAGCGGAACGATCTGAAGCTCTTTGACCATGTAAGCGCCTTCTAATTTGTAGCCAAGTGAGCGGAAGTAATCTCTACTTCCAACGCCACTCAAAACGCTCAGCTCCCCAGCAAGGAATTCCTCCTGAGCAATTCTCTCTGCTTCCCGAAGCAACCTCTCCCCTAAACCTTTATGCTGAGCAGCCTGTTCTCGCTTTTCTCCCAAGGGGACCTCAGAACCAAAGACATGTAGCTCCCTGACCAAAGCCGAATCAGTATTAGAGGCTGCGTGAAAACCATAATTGTAGGGGAGGGGCTTGTCCCCTCCCGAACCGTGGGAGACCACAAGGGTCGGGGAAAACGCTCCTACGTAGGTTTTTTGGACGCCTTTATTTATCCTCAGCCTTAGTAAGCCAAACAAGGTCTCATTGGCATCCTCATAGGAAAGAAAAATTTCCTTCCCTCCGTAAGTTTCATAGTCTATCCTGGTTAGCCAAGGCTGGCCAATCATCCAGCCATCCCTCAACCTGTGCCCATATTCCCGGCAGCGAATACATTGACAACGAAGGCCTAGTTCGTTCATCCGTTTCCTGATGCTTCCCCGCAGCGCCAAATCTCTGCTGCCAGCAATGATAAATTTGCTGGGGATGTCCCGCATCAGCCTGGGAATCCTGACATACTTGGGAATCAAGGTTTTGATGTTCACCAGTAAATCTATCATCTCCTCATCGTCATAAGGCTGGTACTTGTTATCTCGATACCATTCCTCCAGCTCGCTTCCTACAACCACTAGTGTAGGGTAAAGCTTGAGCCCGTCGGGTCGGAAATGTTCATCAGCGAATAATTTCCGTGATAGCTCCAGGTCATGCTCAGGCGTCGAGCCAGGCAAACTAGGCATCCAGTGATAGTAGACCTTAAAGCCATAATCTCTCAGTAACCTGGTGGCAGAGATAACTTCAGCTACTCCATGCCCTCTCTTCGTTAGACGGTGAATGTCATCATCCAGTGTCTGCACACCGAGTTCCACCCTGGTAGTGCCAAAATCAAGCATGCTCTCTAGCTGCTCCTCTCTACACCAGTCAGGCCTGGTTTCAATACATAATCCCACACAGCGATGATCGGCAGTTTCGTTCATTTTCTTGGCTTCTTCTAAGCTAGCCGAAGGGGCACCGTTGAGGGCATCGTAGCAATCCTTAACAAATTGATACTGATACTCAGGAGGGTAAGCCAGGAAGGTGCCTCCCATGATGATGAGTTCTATCTTATCTACCGGATGTCCCATGTCAGCCAATGTCTTGAGTCTGAATGCCACTTGCCTTCCAGGCTCAAAGTCGCACTTTCGGGCGCGCAGAACCGCCGGGGATTCTATGGTATAGCTCTTCGGTGCTTCAGGAGAGCTGGGGCAATAAACACATTGGCCAGGGCAAGGGAATGGCTTGGCCATAACTGCCACTGGTGTTACCCCGGAAATAGTGCGAGATATTTTCTTCACGTTACCTCTATACCATTCTCAGCATTTCTTCTTGTTATGCTGAGCCCTTCGCTCCCTGTCATTCTGAGCATAGCGAAGAATCCTTGGCTAGTTCCTTCACTTAGTTCAGGACTTCGGCTCAGGACAGCGTCTAAGAGATTCTTCATTCCGCGGAGTTTATACTGAGCGGAGTCGAAGCACTCCATTCAGAATGACAATAAGAGACTACCGGTCATGAGCATTTCTTCACTGTGATATGCTACAGTTTAGCAGAGCTTATTCTATGACCACAAATAGAGAAGTATTCGACCAAATAGCTGAAAGCTGGTATCGGGTAAGACACTGGCCCCGGTTAAGGAAGGAGCTGGAAGAACTGGCCCAAAGGTGGCAAAAGGGGGAACTGCTTAATGTTGGCTGCGCCCATGGGGCTGACTTCCTGCCTTTCACGCAAGGCTTCGAGCTGTGGGGGATAGATTTCTCTTCACAAATGCTCAAGCAAGCGCAGAGATATTCAGCCAAATTCAACTTTTATGCTAACCTGCTAGCAGCCGATATGCTTTCGCTGCCCTTCCCTGACGACACCTTTGACTGGGCAATCGCAGTGGCCGCTTATCACCACATCAAGGGCAAGGACAACAGGAAAAGAGCATTTAAGGAATTAAGACGAGTGCTAAAACCGGGAGGCGAAGCTTTTTTAACTGTATGGAATAGGGGGCAGGCAAGATTTTGGCTAAAATCCAAAGAGCAGGAAGTTCCCTGGAGGCTAAGAGGTAAAACAGTTTACCGCTACTATCACCTCTTCTCCTATGGCGAATTAAGGAAACTAGTCACTAAGGTTGGCTTTGAGATTATCACCATTTCCCCAGAAAAATCCTACCACTTCCCCATAAAGAACTTCTCCCGCAATATATGCGTTCTGCTAAAGAAATCCTAAATCCTAAGCACTAAATTCTAAACAATATCAATAAATATCAAAAATCAAAGATAAAAAGTCAAAATTACAGATTAAAATGCAAAGATGTTTCATTTTCTTCCTTTCAGAGTTAGTATGCTGGTGGCGAGTATATTAGCAATCTCTGTGGCTTCTTTTAGAAGTTTATTAACGGCGTCTTTGTCACCTCTGCCTGAATCTCTGAGCAGTCCTAACCAAAACTTGCATTCATTTGCCGACTTCAGTGCATAAGTGAAGAAATTGGTATGATCTTTCCTTGAAGAGGCTGCCTGAGCCTCAATCACGTTAGCACCAATACTAGTAGTGCTTCGCAAAAGCTGGTCACTAACAATCCTCGAGGTTTGCTCCGCTGACAGCTGATCCACAAATGCGATTACATCCAGTGCAAATTTATAGACACGCCCCTTGAATTCATTCTTAAATTTTGCTTTGTCATTTTACATTTTTATTTCGTTTTGGTCATTTGATATTTAGGATTTCTAACTGTATTACGGACTTGGTTGCTCGCTAGATGATTCTTGCCGCGCCTTCACCTTCTCAGGAAAGCCAGCTTTGAAAAGACTGATGAAAACTTCCGCCAGCTTGGGGTCAAACTGCTTACCGGCGCCCTGCCTAAGCTGTTTGATCACCTTCTCACTACAGAAGGCATCACGATAAGGGCGAGCAGAAGTCATGGCAGCGAAGGCATCAGCTATGGCTAGAATACGAGCATCTAAGGGAATGGCCTCACCTTTGAGCCCCTCGGGGTAGCCAGTGCCATCCCACCTCTCATGGTGATATAAAATGCCACCTACGCAGGGAATTAAGTTAGGCACATTTGTAACGATATTCGCTCCCAACCTAGAATGAGATTCAATTGCTTCCCATTCCTCAGCGCCAAGTTTTCCCTTTTTGCTCAGTATCTTGTCAGGAACGCCAATCTTACCAATATCATGGAGCAAAGCGGCCGTGCTTACCTTGGATACCTCATCAGGTGATAGACCAATTGCTTCAGCCAAAGCCACAGCGTAAGTGCAAACTTTCTTAGAATGACCGTAAGTATAATGGTCTTTGGCATCTACGGCTGAGACCAAGGCATAAACAGCGCTTAAGCCACTTCCTCTGCCGTTAGCCCCTGCCTCGATTGGTGCCTCAGATAGAATTTTAGCCGAGAGATAAGTTCGATTGCCGCCAGTGCGCTTGGCATAATAAAGAGCAGCATCAACTGCCGTAACCAACTCACCAGACATCACTCCATCAGAAGGATAGCTAGCTAAGCCGATGCTACAAGTCACGGCAATTTCCTTAGCTTTCATTTCGCTGGCAATCTGCTCTCGAACTCTTTCAGCTACCATGTAAGCATCTTCAGCAGACGTCTGAGGCAAAATGACGGTAAATTCATCACCACCATACCGGAAAGCCTGGTCAGCATTTCTGATAGAACTCCTGACGGTGGCACTTATTTGCTTCAGAACCTCATCACCAGCAGGATGCCCATACATGTCGTTGTAGGTCTTAAAGCCATCGAGGTCAAGCATGAGCAAGGAGAATACATCGCCATAACGGGAATGCCGGGCAAGCTCTTCTTTAAGCCGTTCTTCAAAGTGGCGACGATTAAATAGCTCGGTGAGTTCATCAATTCGAGCCCGCTGCTCAGCCTTGGCGTAGAGCTGGGCATTCTCAACGGGCGTGGCAATCTGCAAAGCCAAATGCTCCAGAAGTCGTATTTGCCTAGCGGTATAGGCGTCTGGGCGGCGGCTAGCTATAATTAAACTGCCAATAGACCTGTCTTTGATGATTAATGGCAGGTAAACAATAGAGCGGACTCCCCGTCTCATATGATGCTCTCCAGTCCAGAATCTCCTATGTCGTTCCAAATTGGCTTCATATAATGGCTTTTTCTCTTTGACCACCCAGTCAGTAGCTGTCCCTTGCAGTGGTACTTTATCTCCTACCTCCCATGCTGAACCTATAATGCTAGATAAAGCTAAAAAGCGAAGGTCATCTTCCTCAATCAAAGCAATTGTGCCCCAGTCAACATCAACCACCTCCTTCAACTCTTGGGCGAAACCTTCAAAAATATCCTGGATGTTCATACTCGAGGTTATAATGGTGGTTAAACGATTGATGAGAGTTAATTCTTTGTCCCGCTCTCCCAATTGCTCATAGAGAAATTCCTTCTCTATACTTGCTGCCACACGGCTAGCAATGGACTGCATTAAATCAATCTCTTCAACGTGATAAAGTTGATTATTTCGCTTTTTGCCCGCCACCAGAATAGCCACAAGCTCGCTCCGACTTATTAAAGGAACAAACATGTCCACTTCTGCCGACTGAAGCTCTTCTTTTTCCTCTTGCCACAAACCTTGAAATTCGGGAAGGATAGCGAGCTCTCTCTTAGATAGCACCTGAGTCTCTCTCTTCAGCCAGTTCACCACAGGACTATCATGCCTCAATTCCAACCTCGTCATAGGGTTATCCTCTATAGGAGGATAGCTAAAGCGGACACTAAAATCTCCACCTTCAGCTCGGGGTAAGAGTAAGCAGGCTCGGCGACAATCAATAGATTGAGAAAGCAAGGACACCAGTTGGCTGCCAAACTGTTCCAAAGTGGGGACACTGTGTATCTTAGTGATAAAGTCAGACAAGCTGTGGCGGGGCTCAACTCTTTCACCGTAGAAGAATTGTTCAAGTCTCCCCAAAACTGCACCGTGCACTCGATTCCAAAAAGCGGCAACTATAGCGAGTGTGCCTAACACAGAAATAGCAATGACAGGAAACCCTAGCTCTAAGCCACCCCCTTTTATGAGCAAGACAAGCCATATAAGAAAGATAACTGCGGCAAAGGCAGCCGTACCAGCGGAAGATAGCGCTTGACGGAGAGCAACTCTGACATCCAGCAAGCTATGTCTTACTACAGCGTAGGTTAAGATGCCGGCATTGAGCAGATTGCCAATATGAGCTAGGGGATATTCCCCTCCTGAGGGCGCAAGAGAACTGAAGAGAAAAACAATAAGAATAGCAATGGCAGTAAATAAATAAACAAACCGATTACGCTCCACTGGATCAGCTAAAGCCTTATACCTTCGAGCTAGACGGTGTATACTGTTGACGCCTAGAGTAAAGAGGAAAAGGGAACCTACCGCGATAATCCAGATACCATAATCAACGTTGATTCCACTAGGAGTGATTTCAATACCTCGTGGAATATATCCCAGCACTGCCAGGACGACGGTGCTTAACAGGAAAATATAAGCCAATGGTATTTTGACCCGTTGCGGCCGATAGAAAGAAGTGACAAGGTAATACCATTGAGTTAACATCCATATCATAAGGCAGATACCAACTTTGACCAGAAAGAGTTTATGCGGCATGAAGAAATCGCTGCGGAAGAAGATGTCACTAAAGCTCCACAGCATAGCAGGGATCAGGAATAGGAAGAAAAACTTTTGCTTTCTATCCCATGGGCGGTTACCAAGCAAAATGACAAATAGCGGGATATAAGCAATGGTAGCAATTAAGGGAATTAGAGCATGACTATTCATTGTCTAAAGCTAAGACGTTTAGCAATTCAGTTTGTCATTCTGAGCCCTTCGCCTCTTGCCATTCTGAGCGTAGCGAAGAATCCTTCGCATAGCTCAGGACAGCATCTAGAGACCCTTCACTTTGTTCAGGGTGACAGTAAATACTTTATGAGGTTATTATTGACACAAATATGGAAGCTGTCAAGGGAGACTAAAGTAAGCCTTTTAGCACGCTTTGTTAACTACAAGCGAAGTGTGGCAATCCCATCCCCTAGGGATTACTTTGGCACTTCGTGCCTCGCAATGACAAAAAAGGAGGGGGGAGCGAGGCTTAAGCCTTGGCCCCTACGATTGTTTTACTGGGATGCTCAAATTCACCGAGTAGCGGCTCGCTCAGCTTCGGTTGCCGGCACAGCCTCGACTACAACCCTCGGCGCTTTCAGGGAGGAAAGAACTTCATCCGAAGGATTGATATGCGGTGGCTTTGAATGGCTCAAATCAGCGCCTTCAGCTTGCCGTTGACTAATATAGCTGGAAAAGGCACCCTGGGGAAGCAATGTCACCTTTACTGGTTTTATGCCGAGGAAACTTATCGCATCACCATAGGCAAACTTGTGAAGGTTGAAGTGATAAACACTATCTAATTTCTCGAGTTCATCATACACGGCTGCTGCTACGCTTTGCTCATTGGCAATATAGTTATCTTTAAGTTCGAGATAGATGTGTAAAGCTGGCTTATTATCGATTACTTCCTTGCGTGCTGTCCAACCTGCGTAAGGGATGCCAGTATTTTCAATTGCCTCATAGATCAGTTTTTCCGTCAGGTGACCAAAACCGAATATGATGATAAGTTCATCAGCTCGTTTTTCAAACACCATTTGTGGTATAGCAATGTTTAATTTCTCATTTCGCAGTGAAGTTATCCTGACCATATCACCAGGTCTATATCTGGTCATGATGCCACCATGAAAATTGGTAAGGACTATCTCATAATTCTCACCGGCTTTTACCTCATCTAGCAAGACCGTCTTTGGCTGATAGGAATGGTCTAATTGCCATTTGAACCACTCCCTCTCTGGAATAAACTCGAAGAAGTTGAGGTTGGGAACAAAAGTCATACCTTCGTAGTCCCAGGTCTGCGTAGCATAGATGCCGCCTTCGGTGCCCCCATAGAGTTCAAGAGGACGTCTCCCCCATAGCTCTTCTACTCTCTTCGTAAAAATAGCGCTGTCTGTGCCACCACCCACAATCGCTTTAACGGACCACAGGTCTTTGGGCAGCATAGGACGATGAGTTAGCTTGCTCTTAATTAATCCTTTAATTAAGCGAGCAGACGCCTTAGGGCGAGATAATAAGAAACGAGGCTCTACATTTATTAATCCTTGCTTAAACATCTCACCAACATAAACCAAGATTGAGGGCAAACCCCCACAACTATCGATACCCTGAGACAAAGCCTCGTTAAAACCAGCTTTTATCCTCTCTTGAAAGGACATTCCCTCAGCATTAGAAGGCAAGAAGTCGCAGCCAAGTGCCCGTTGTATCATGTACCCCACCATGCCCGACCCATAGTACCGAGATCCCATCGTGGACAAGGTTTTCAAATGTTCTTTAGCTGGAAAGTTGCCTTCACGGTTGCGAGAGGAGAGAAGTGCCACACCACCGGCCGCCTTCTCAAACTCGTATAAGAATCTCTCGGGTAGGGGCACCTGTTTGATGTTATACTTGCCAGGCCAGCCTATAGTACGCACCCACGCAGCTGGCTTAGCTGGCAATACCTCCTCTCTACGCTCCTCAAGCTCAGGCAAGTAATCGCTATAGGTAGTCAATGGCACCTGCTCCCGGAATTCCTCCACAGTCTCAGGCATAGCCCCGCGCATTATTTTTCTGCCTAACTCACAATTCTTTAACAGCTCAATCTGTTCCAGCAGCAGCCTCTTCTGGATGTCCATAAACTGATCTAAACTCAAGTCAATAAAGCCACAGCACATCTGCCATAGCTCCTCTTTTCTGCCTTGACGCAGTAAATCAATTGGCCTGGTCATAGCACACCCCCGTCGCCTTCTTTGTCATTCAGAGCCCTTTAGATTCTTCACTACGCTCAGAATGACACCAAGCGAAGGGCTCGCAACGACAAAAGGAAGCCTATTAGCTTGGAGACACTATGACAGGCTTTAATTTGGTTGGGAAGTGATTATGTTCTAGAAGATAGTTCTATTTGAAGCTGTGGAAAGTATGACTGAGGAGAAAAATATGAGGAGATGGTGAGGTTTCTAACCGCTCTTGCCTTTTCCTGAGCTACCCAGAGCTTGTAACCTCTGGCTTAACTGCTCGAATTCCTTATCCTTGGGCTGCTTGCCCAACTCCAGTCCATAACTGATAAAGAACTCCAGGAAACTGCGTAATAGCTCTTTCGTTCCTTCCTGAAACTGGTGAAACTCTTCCCTGCTTACCCCGTCATGCCTTTTACTTTCTTCCTCCAACTGGTTATTAATAAGAAAGTCGATGAACTCAGAGCGACTCAGGTCACCACGATTGTCATCTATTTTTTTCACCAGTTCAGCATCCACTATCAGCATTCTTCTTTCAGACATATAATACTCCTCTCATATCATGATGCTCCTTAATATTTTATTTATGTTAAATGGGG
>JRER01000808.1_pt1 | contig 12067 bp, 8 predicted proteins | sample 210161 | NCBI WGS metagenome assembly JRER01 (sample SAMN03019618, study PRJNA260268) | marine sediment metagenome | biome: Marine; feature: Sediment; material: Clay; isolation source: clay from marine sediments 136 meters below sea floor depth collected from... | place: New Zealand: Canterbury...
TTCGGTGGAGGACTCCAGAAGATCGACGGCCGCGATGCAGGCGGCGGTATCGGCGGGGGTGACGGCGCTGGAGAAGATGAAGAGGCGTCCCCTTTGCTGGAGCCACTCCACGATCTTCTTTCTGCCGGCTATGTACCCTCCGACGACGCCGAAGGCCTTGGATAAAGTCCCCATCTCGATATCTACTCTCCCGTGGAGGCCGAAATGGTCAACCACGCCTCGGCCACCACGCCCCAAGACCCCTTCGCCGTGGGCGTCATCTACCATAAGAAGCAGGTTGTGCTCTTCCGCGACCTCCGCCAGATCCGGCAGGGGGGCGATATCGCCATCCATAGAGAAGACGCCATCAGTGAGGATTAAACCTCGACGGTATTCCCTCTCCGCTTCGACGACCTCCCGCAGGCTCTTGGCATCCCGATGGGCGAAGCGGACGATCTTGGCCCGAGATAGGCGACAGCCGTCGATGATGCTAGCGTGGTTCAACTCATCGGAGAAGATGACATCTCCTCTCCCCACTAAAGCGGGGATGGTGGCTAGGTTGGCGCAGAAGCCCGATTGGAAATTGATAGCAGCCTCCACCCCTTTGAACTGGGCCAGTCTCTTCTCCAACTCCAGGTGGAGGTTCATGGTCCCGGCGATGCTCCGCACCGCCCCTGGCCCCACGCCGTACTTCTCCAACGCCTTTTGGGCTGCCTCCTTGAGTTGGGGGTGGTTGCAGAGACCTAGATAGTTGTTGGCGCAAAAATTGAGCGCTCGCTTCCCATCTACAGTGATCCACGCCCCTTGGGGCGACTCGATAGTCCGGATCACGTTATAGAGGCCTTGCTCTTTCAACTCCTCTATTTGCTCATCGAGGAAGGTGAGTTTATCCTTGGTCATCTCATCTCCTTTCTAGGGAAATAATACCACCTTCCCGCACTGGCCCGATCGCATCAGTTCCATCCCCTTCTCGAAATCCTCCAGGGGCAGCCTATGAGTGATGATAGGGCTCACATCCACAGCGCCGGAAATCAGAAGGGCCTGAGTACGGTACCAGGTCTCATACATCAACCGGCCGACTACGCCCTGGACCGTTATTCCCTTGAAGATGATCTCCTCGGCTAGGTCTATCTCTAAAGGCTGGGAGGGTATGCCCAGAAGAGCGGCATGGCCGCCGTTTCTTAGCGCTTTCAGCCCTTGATGGATGGCCGAGGGGTGTCCAGACATCTCCAGGAGAAGATCTACCCCCTCGCCATCGGTGGCAGCCCAGACCTCCTCTGCTACATCGACCTTGGTGGCATCGAAGACCAAGTCTGCCTTCATGCGGCGGGCCAGATCTAGGCGATAGGGGATAACTTCGCTGGCGTAGACACAGGCGGCACCCGCTGCCTTGGCGATGCCGATAGCCATGAGGCCGATAGGCCCACAGCCGGTTATAAGCACCCTTTGGCCGGTGAGAGGGTAGGAGAAAGCGGCATGGACAGCGTTGCCGAAGGGCTCCTGGATGGAGGCTACCTCTAAGGGGAGATCAGGGGGGTTAAGCCAGGCGTTTTCCGCGGGAAGGGCCACGTATTCGGCGAAACTACCAGGTCTATCCACGCCGATGATGGAGCAGTTTCGGCAGACATGCGACTGGCCGGTGCGGCACTGGTAACAGACACCGCAGACGACATGAGTCTCGGCGGAGACCGAATCTCCCACCTTGACGGTGTCCACCTCTTCCCCCAAGGCTACTACCTCGCCCACGAATTCGTGGCCCATGATAAGGGGAGGCTTAACCCTACCCTCTGCCCAGGGGTCCCAATTGTAGATATGGACATCGGTCCCACAGATGGAGGTGGCTCTGACCCTGACCAGCACATCTTTGGGCCCCATCTGAGGGACCTCCACGGTGATCCATTCCGCCCCGGGCCCGGGCTCGGCCTTGACCACCGCCTTCATCTTCTTTGGCATCTTCGCCCTCTTGTTTATGATCATACTAGCACGTCATACACCTCCCGTCAACATTGATATACGGGAAGGAAAGTAATAGAATAGAGAATAATAGATAGTGATGGCGAAGCGAGGGCTAGTGGGGGTGATGAGGGATGAGAAGGAAGGTGACTATCGTTTTGGCCTTGGGGCTCGTTCTTCTCCTCGCTCTCGGCGTGTACTTGACTATGGGAAGGGGCAAGGTGAAGGAGGAAGAGGTAGCAGCTTTTCCTTCCCCTTCGCCCACGCCCACAGAGGCTCCATGGGAGGGGGATGAGGTCGGTCGGCTTCGGGAATCGATGGTGCGCTCACAGATTGAGGCCCGAGGGGTGAAGGACTCTCAGGTGTTGGAGGCTGTGAGGAGCGCCCCCCGTCATGAGTTCGTGCTTCCCCGCTATCTGGACCAGGCCTACGCGGATCGTCCCCTACCCATCGGGTACGGCCAGACCATCTCTCAACCCTACATCGTGGCCGCTATGACAGAACTGTTACAGATCGAAGAGGGAGATAAGATTTTGGAAGTGGGTACCGGCTCAGGATACCAAGCGGCCGTTCTAGCGGAGGTCACAGATGAAGTCTACACGGTGGAGATCATCCCTGGGTTGGCGGAGTCGGCGGCGAAAAGGCTCAAACAGTTAGGATACACCCAGGTGCAGGCAGCGAATCTAGACGGCTATTACGGCTGGGAAGAGCACGCTCCTTACAATGCTATCATCGTCACCTGCGCCCCGGACCACATGCCTCCGCCCCTCCTGGAGCAACTGAAGGATGGCGGCCGTCTGGTTATCCCCGTAGGCCCCCCTGGTGCCTACCAGAGCCTCTGGCTGGTCAAAAGAGAGGGTGACGAGTTCCGCTATGAGAACTGGGGCGGCGTCGCCTTCGTGCCCCTCACCGGCGAGCACTAACTATTCGCCTCTTCTCTCATCAAAGGGTAGAAAACCGCTAGCCCCACCAGGTAAGCCCCCCCGGCACAAGCCAGAACCCAGGAGAAGCCGAAGGTGAGCGCTCCCATGGAGGCCAAAATAGAGGAGAGGACCGAGGCGCAGCCGTTGATCCCCCAGGCCCAGGGGATGAGACCGGGCGCTAAGCGGCTAGTTACCGCTATCCCCTTGGGGAAGGGGAGGCCCATGAGAAAGCCTAAAGGGGCCAAGATGAGGATAGAAGATAGAAGGCGGAGCCCTAGCCCTAGCCCCAAGAGCGATCTGAAGAGATGGGGCAGAAGAAAGGGGTAGAGAAATATCATCGCCCCCAGAAGGAGGATCCCCCGGCCCAGAGGGAGCCTAGGGGAGGAGAGGCTACCCAGGCCGGAGAAGGTGAGGAGAGCCAACAGAACAGCGCCCAAGGCGTAGACGGGGTGGCCGAGAAAGAGGATGAACCTCTGGATGAGGGGGATCTCCACGAAGAGATAGCCGATGCCCAAGAGGAAGAAGTAAAGAAATACCCGGCCCTTTATCCCTCTAGCCCTTATCCCCCTCAGAAAGGAGAGAGGGAGGATGATCAAGACCAACGACGCTAGGAGGGCCAGGATGAGGAACGCCCAGAGGACTAGGTATCCGCTTCCCCCAAAAGGTTGCCATATCTTCCCCAGGCTCTCCAGAATGGCGGGGATCTGTTTCCAGGTGAAAAAGTGGAAGAAGAAAGGCCTATCATCGGAGGGCGGGGAGACATCGAAGAGGTAAGTGCGATAGAACTCCATTTTATTCTGGGCTCTCAAAAGATCCTGACAAGTGAGGTAATATTCCGGCTTCTCTAAGAGATATATCTTGTTCGCCTCCTCGATGGGCATGCCCGGGTAGTAGACTAGGTCGAGTTGCCTTTCAGAGGCGAACTCTCTTATCTTCTCGATCTCCGGAGGGGTAAATTGGCTCCGCTTCACGAGAAGAAGCATGGTGGAGAAAGAGCGCACCACGGCGATATGCTGACCGGGGTCTACTCCTGCCCTCTCCAAGGCTGTAGTTGCCAGGGCTAGGGCCCGCAGCCCCTCCGAGGGGGGGATCTGGAGCCATCGGTGGACCATCAGTATCCCCTGGGGTGAGAGGTGCTCCCAATATTCCGTGAACGCTTCCTGGGTGTAGGTATAATTCTCCTGGAGACTATAGGCCCCTGAGGTCACCGGTCGAAAACTATCGGACAAAGATAGTTGAATAAGGTCAAACTCGGCATCGGTGCGTTGGAGATAACTTCTTCCGACCTCGTTTACCACCGTCACCCGCTGATCTCGGAATATCCCCCCCGCGAAACCCCCATACAGCTCTCTTACCACGTAGGTTACCAGGGGGTTCGCTTCCACAGCCACCACCTCTTGGGCACCCTTTCGCAAAGCGACTAAGAGATCCAAACCTCCTCCGGGCGCTAGTATGAGAACCTGGGGCTCGGCGAGCAACAGGTAAGGGAGGGACACAGGGAGATAATCTAGGAAGGAACGGTCGGTGTCCGGTGTGGCGGAGGTGAGGGGCCGCAGATTATCCCCATCGGTGGTGATACCCAACTGGGTGGGGAGCGGGCCAAAGTAAGAGGGGCTGAGCCCCGGCGCAGCATGAACCCCGGGGCTCTTGACCACATCCACCCGCGAGAAAGCGTTCCAACGGCGGAGGAGGAGTTCCGCTCCCTTGTACCGCAAAGAGTTGCTGAGAGGCTTGTAGGGAGACATCTTAATGGTGAAATAGTCTGGCGGCCGTAGGAGAATAAGGAGTTCCACCCCTAACAGTAAAAGAGAGAAGGCTACCCTTTTTTGAGAGCGTCCTTGGGTCAGGGCGGCTAGAGCGCCCCCCAAAGAGGCCAGAACCACCGTTCCCTCCCCGCCCACAAGAGAGAGCGAAACCAAGGCCACGATGCACCCCAGGCCGGAACCCGCCAGGTTAAAGAAGTATATACGGCTCTCCTGGCCCACCAGGAGAGCCAGAGGAGCCCCGATGGTTAGCCCGGCCAGGAAAAAAGGAACAGCCAAGGAGAGGTAATATATAGCCAGGTATAAGATCTGCCGGCGGTCCCAGGTGATCTGATAGGAATCGAAAGGTATGTAATTACTGATAAGGTAGCAAGCCGGCAGGCTAAGAGAGAAGAGAAGGGAGTATGTAAAGAGAGAAGAGGGGAGATCCCGGCGTAGGAGTTTGGGGAAGACGGCCAAGGCGGTCCCTGAGGCCCCAAAGCCCAGGAGGGCTAGGCTCACGGCCATGAAGGCGAAATGATACCCTTGGGCCACGGAGAAGATGCGGGTGAGGGCGATCTCGAAGGTGAGGGTGGCCGCGGAGACAAAGAATATAGCCCAGTAGACGGGGGACATATAGTCTCCTCCCAGGACCGATCCGGTTAGCCAATCACGAATATAACAGACCCCGATGGCCAGGTCAAGAAAGGCCCCGTTTGTCTTCCCTGTTGACAGTCTGAAATGGGGCTTGCTATAATGGACCACAGCGAGGAGGAGGGAGAGGGATCAGAGAGTTCACTACTGATGAAAGGAGATCGATTTCTAGGATCGGTCCTGGTGAAGAGTTCACAAGGGTAGAGAGACGCTTACATGGATCTGTTCAACGAAAGAAAGGTTATCTGGCTGGACGGGTATTATTTCGGCGGTTTGGCCTTCATTTGTGCAATTCTAACCCTCAACATCTTCTTTAACTCCCTTCTGCTGATCTATTTGGCTATCCTTTCGGTTCTTGCTTTCCTCGTTTATGCGAGCGGACGGCAAGGTGCGCCACTCCTCTTGAGAGGCGTATGGCTTATGGGGTTGCTTTCCCTCCCCCTCTACCCTTGCGTCGATTACCTCTTTGAGGCCCGGCTCAAAGAGGTCACCTACCTCACAGACGACCCCAAGCTGCTAGTTACACCTATCTATATATTTCTTTATTGGCTCTTGGGGGTATCCCTATTTGGCTACTGCTACTACCGAATCCTAGGGGTGACAGGCCGGAGGTGGGTAGCAGGGCTTATGACCGGCCTCTTCGCCGCTGGCAGCACCACCGTAGTAGAGAACCTCTTTAACCTCATGGGGTTCTATCACAACACTAGTAGTTATCCTCTGATCGGTTACATCCCCCTTTTCATACCTTTGGGTTACCTATTCACCTTCTCGCTGATGCCCCTCTACTTGCGCTATGGATATCTGGCTGGCCTCCTGCTTTACGCCTTCACGGGGGCTAGTTGGTGGATATTCTACCAACTCATCTCCTGGATGGTTTCCACCTGTGGAAGGTGAAAGGCGATCTGAACGAGAGTCACGAACGGCTATCTGGATAGACTCCTCACCAGATTCACCGTTCCCACAGGGATACTTTACGTATAATCAGGGCCGGAGAAGGAGGTTAATGAAATGGAGAAGACAGCCCAGCCCCGGGGGCTCTACTTCGAGGATTTCGAGGTCGGCTGGGAGGTAACCAGCCCCGGGCGCACGGTGACGGAGACGGATATCTTGCTCTTCGCTGGTCTCTCTGGCGACTATAATCAACTGCACACCGATGCCGAGTTCGCCAAGGGGACCCCTTTCGGTCAACGAGTGGCCCACGGGCTTTTGGGCTTGACTATGGCCTCCGGTTTGGCTGGCCGCTTGGGGTTCATTGAAGGGACCGCTGAAGCGTTCCTGGGCCTCACCTGGAAGTTCAAAGCCCCCATCTTCATCGGCGATACCATCTCCCTTCAGGCCAAGGTGACCCGCAAGAAGGCCCTTCGCCGTCTAGGTGGGGGGATAATAGTATTGGATGTGGTCTTGGTCAACCAGAAGGGGGAGAAGGTACAAGAAGGGGAGTGGAGGGTCTTGATCAAGGGGTCTCCAGCGACCTCCTCGCTTGAGTAGCGCACTGCTCGCCTAAGAAAGAGGCTGTAGAATTCTTCTCCACGGCGCTAAGCGTAGGCCTCTTCCCCTTCCCTCCTCTTGGAATTATTTGCCCCCCTGGCCTCTCTGTGCTATACTCTTTGTCGTTCTCAAAAAACCTCTCCTTTATGGAGGGCAGATAGAAAGGAAGCATGGACAACAACATGGCAGAGGAGATAACCATTACCCTGGAGAAGCCAGAGTCAGAGATGACCCTGGATGAAAAGGTGGAGAAGTCCAAGGAGATCATCAAGAAAGCCATCGAACACTGGAAGCCCCATATCGGGATAGCCTTCAGCGGGGGCAAGGACTCCCTCACTATTCTCAACCTAATCCGGGAGATCTGCGGCCAGGTTCCCATCCCCGTCATGTACAACGACACGGGAGTGCACTTCCAGGAGACCTACGACTACAGGGATTGGCTGAAGGAGGAGTGGAAGCTGGACCTGGTGATAGCCCGGCCCCATAAGACCTATGAAGAAGTTAAGGGGGAGCGGGAAAGGTGTTGCTATTGGCTGAAGATTGAGCCTTCGGAGCGGACTATGGAGGAGCAGGGTTGGAAGGCTTGCTTTGTGGGCATACGACATGATGAGCACGTAGCCCGTTCTAGAGAAAAATATATTAGCGAGAGGGAGAATGGCATCTATCGAGTGCATCCCCTCTTGCACTGGAAGGAAGATGACATCTGGGTATATATCCGTAGCCGTAACCTCCCCTATAACCCCCTCTACGACAGGGGGTTCCGGAGCATCGGCTGCGAGCCCTGCACCGTTCCTACATTTAAGGAAGGTGCGGAGAGGTCGGGAAGGGACCAAGACAAAGAGGAGGTCATGGAGAGGTTGCGAGGATGGGGCTACTGGTAGAGATCCCTGTCCCGCAGGGATCCCGAGGGATGGGAAAGGAGGGAAGGGTTTGAAAACCCTAATCACCGGGGGAGCAGGGTTCATCGGGAGCAACCTGGCCCATAGACTCCTCTCCAAAGGCCAGGAGGTGGTGATATACGACAATCTGGCGCGGAGGGGAACGGAGAAGAACATCGCCTGGCTCCGCGAGAATCACGGAGAGGCTTTTCAACTTGTAAGGGGCGACATCAGGGACGCGCAGAGGCTAGAGAAGGTGGTAGGTGAGGTAGATCTCATCTACCACCTCGCTGCACAAGTGGCGGTGACTAGTTCGGTCCTCGACCCCAGAGAGGATTTCGAAATCAACGCCCTGGGCACCCTCAACGTTCTGGAGGCAGCGAGGAGATGCAAAAACGAACCGATCGTCGTCTTCACCTCCACCAATAAGGTGTACGGTGCTCTGGAGAGTATAGAGGTCGTGGACAAAGGCGGTCGGTACGACTTCGCAGATCTCCCCCAAGGCGTTTCTGAGTCCTACCCTTTGGATTTCCACTCCCCGTACGGCTGTTCCAAGGGGGCGGCTGATCAATACGTCAGAGACTACGCTCGCATCTATGGCCTCCCTACCGTCGTCTTCCGCATGTCTTGCATCTATGGCCCCCGCCAGTTCGGTAACGAGGACCAGGGGTGGCTGGCTCACTTCTTGATCTCTTCCCTTTTGGGACACCCCATCACCATCTACGGCGACGGCAAGCAGGTAAGGGATATCCTCTACATCGACGATCTCCTGGACGCTTTTGAGTCAGCGGTGGAACAAGTCGAGGCGGCGAGAGGCCAGGTCTACAACATGGGAGGGGGGCGAGAGAATACGATATCCGTGTGGGTGGAGTTCAAGGAGATACTGGGCGAACTCCTGGGGCACTCGGTGGAGGCGGAGTTCAGCGACTGGCGACCAGGCGATCAGCGGGTCTATATCAGCGACATAAGCAAGGCTCACCAGGAGTTGGCTTGGACCCCTCAGGTGTCGGTGAGAGAGGGCACCAAAAGGCTATTCGATTGGGTCACCAGCCATAGGAACCTTTTTGAGTGACCCTTAGCCACCCCCGGCACATCTCCTTAGTACGACTTTCCTATTGTGGACCTAATACCCTCCTGTTAGAATGAGGGCATGAAAGGTCTTGCATCATCTCGTTATCGGCCTCTATTCCTCAGAGGGTGGAGGTTGCCCCCCTATTTTGCCCCTTTGGTTGCCTTTTTGGTTCTTCTTCCTTTCCTGTTTCTCCCCGCCACCCCCTCTGAGGCCCTGCCCCGCCCTCACCTGGGCTACGGAGCCAACATCGCCGCTCTGGGTGAGGTCACCATCCTCAACGACATGGGCTTTGGCTGGTTTGTCCATTACTTGGATTGGGCTGGCGCTGAGCCCAGCAAAGGGAACTATGATTGGGCCGATCTCAACAATATCATTAACGCGGCAGAGAGTGCGGGGTTGAAGGTCATCCTGCGCGTGGCCCTTACGCCCGACTGGGCCTGGAGCGGCAGCGGCGATACCACCGGCCCACCGGACGACATGAACGACTTCGGCGATTTCATGGAGGCCTTGGCCACGCATGCTCGAGGCAAGATAGCGGGGTACGTGATCTGGAACGAGCCTAATCTGCCTTACGAATGGGGTGGAAACAACCCAAATCCCACTCAGTATGTCCAGATGCTCCAGGCGGTCTATCCGCGCATCAAGGCTGCCGACCCTGAGGCTTTGGTGATCACCGCGGGGATGGCTACCACCGGGGGCGGGGGCGGAGCGGCCTGTGGTATGGGAAGAGACATCGCCCTTCAAGAGGTCAGCCCCTTCACCCAGAAGTTATACGCGGCTGGAGTGATGTCTGACTTAGATTTCATCTGTGGGATATACCTGAACGGGGGCAAGGAGTATTTCGATCTCCTCGGTTCTCACCCCTACGGCTTCGCGACCGCATTTAATGAGTTGCCTCCTACGGGCTTGGCCTTCCGGCGAGTGGAGCAGCAGAGAGCAGTGATGGAGGCGATGGGAGACAGCGATAAGCAGATCTGGGCTATAGAGTTCGGCTGGGTCCTCCATCCCGGCGATCCCTGCTATTACACCCATGACTGGGAGTCGCGCTGGTGGCAGATAGTCACCGAGGCGGAGCAGGCCACTAACTTGGCAGGTGCCTACGGGTACGCCTATCAGAACTGGCCCTGGATGGGGGTGATGAGCTTCTTCAACTTGGACTTCGCCACCGTCCCCTGGTATGACTACTGCCAGCCTATGCGTTGGTACTCCGTCGTCTACCGGGATACGCCCGGGGTGGGCCCCTATCAGTACCGGCCGGCCTACTACGCACTGCGGGATATGGAGAAGCCCACCTCTGGCTCTCTCTCCGGTTATGTTCGGGATAACAGAGGTATCCCTATCGTGGGGGCCACAGTGGAGGTAGTGGGGTACGGAACTACCGAGACCGGATGGGGTGGGGACTATGAGTTTCCTAGCCTCCCTCCTGGCACCTATACGCTAGAGGCGAGGGCTGGTGGCCTTGGCACCCTGGAACCGATGTGGGATCTGGTGTTGAGCGAGGGCGAAGCGCTGACCGATGTGAACTTCTACTTGCCGCCGCCGGATAACGTGGTGGGCAACTGGGATTTCGAGAGCGACAGTGACCTGGCCCAGTGGTCTATCGGCGGCGCGAACCCCCCGACTATAAGCGCGAGCGCCCATACCGGCCATAAGTCCGCCCGATTGGGCGGCGCAGGGGCCGGCGACTCCTGGATAGAGCAGGCGGTGGATATTCCCGCTGAGATGTACCGTCCTACCCTCTCCTTCCTGTACCGTTATCCCTCCCAAGATGGTAATGATGAGGCCCAAGTTGTGATTCTGGGCATTGCTGATGAGCCTCTCTCCGTATCATCTGCCTGGACGCATCGTTGGATAGACCTATCAGGGCATGAGGGGGAGAATATCACGCTGCGCTTCTTACTCTCCGAGAACGGGAGCAACCCCTCTTATCTCTACCTTGATGAAGTGAGCCTGGGGAAGGCCTCCGGCGGCCCTTATAAAGGGTATTTCCCTATTATCCACAGAGGTTCTTAGCCTCTTTGTCTCCCTTCATTTCCTATGATAAGATAGCGGCATCTAGAGGAGTGTCGCTATTTCTATGTCTCAAGCCACGGAGCGAGCAAGGAGAGGCCTCTCCGGCCAACATCTAGCCATCTTCCTACTTATCCTTTTGGTGGGCTTCGCCCTTCGCCTCTACCGCCTGGGTTACCAGAGCCTCTGGTACGATGAGACGGTGAGCGTCCTTCTAGCCCGAAAGAGCCTTCCCGCTCTCACCGCTCACACGGCGCGAGATATCCACCCTCCCCTCTACTACTACCTTCTACACTTTTGGGTCCGCCTGGCAGGCTCCAGTGAGTTCTCCTTGGCTTTCTTATCCCTCGCCTTCGGCGTTCTCCTCATCCCTCTCTTGTTCCACCTGGGTCGGAGGCTCTATGGAGTAAAAATCGGCCTTCTGGGAGCGCTTCTTTTGGCCCTCTCCCCTTTCAACCTCTGGTACTCCCAGGAGGTGCGGATGTATACCCTAGGGGCTTCCGTAGGTCTTCTCTCTCTCCTCTTCTTGCTGCGCCTGATAAAAGGCGAGGCACGGCTGCGGAAAGTGTGTTGGGCAGGATATATCTTGACCTCAGCCTTGGGCCTATACACCCTCTACTATTTCGCCTTCCTTCTCTTGGCTCAGAACCTGATGATCATCGGCTGGTGGCTAGCCAGGTGGGTCAGGGGAAAGCAAAGGTTCTCTCCTCTGCCCTGGGTCTCTTCCCAGGTCGGTATCCTTCTTCTCTACCTTCCTTGGCTCCCCATCGCCTTCCGCCAGGCTACCAACCCTCCGGTTCCCCCTTGGCGAACTTTTACCGGCTTCGCCCAGGTATGGGTAGAATCGTGGTCGGCTCTATCCTTCGGCCAATCGGTGGATCCAGAGATCGCTTGGCCTCTTCTCCTTCTGGCTCTCGCTCTTTTCGCTCTGGGGCTATTCAACTCCTTCAGGACGGTGTCCGATTCATGGTTCGTGCCCCTCTCTCTGGCCGGGCACACACTTCTCCCCATCCTCCTCATCTATCTCTTCTCCTTGATCGTCCCCCTCTTCCACGTACGGTACGTTTTCACCTACTCGCCGCCTTTCTACCTCCTTTTGGCGGTTGGTTTAGTCAATTTGCCGACAAAACCCCTGACCTCCTTGGGCCTGCTTTTGATCCTTGGTGCCTCAGCCTACTCCATCTATAATTTCCATTTCGACCCCCTCTACGTCTCAGATGACCACCGAGGGGCGGCGAAGTGCTTGGAGGAACGATTGCGCTCTGGAGACGCGGTTCTCATCAACGTCGGATACGCTTACCCCGCTTTCCTCTACTACTATGAGGGGCCCATCGCTTGGCGGGGGAGGCTGGCGAACTATCAAGATGT
>JRER01002906.1_pt2 | contig 12057 bp, 16 predicted proteins | sample 210161 | NCBI WGS metagenome assembly JRER01 (sample SAMN03019618, study PRJNA260268) | marine sediment metagenome | biome: Marine; feature: Sediment; material: Clay; isolation source: clay from marine sediments 136 meters below sea floor depth collected from... | place: New Zealand: Canterbury...
TTCCTTAAGACAAGGAATGGGTCCAGGATTATTAGTAGGTGCGATTTATGGAATTATTCAGCTTTCGGTAGGGTATGTTTTAACCCCGGCTCAGGCTTTTTTGGATTATATAGTAGCTTTTGGTTTGCTTGGTTTGGCCGGTCTTGCCCAAAAAAGTTTTAGCTATATAGGCGAGAAAGTGAATGTAAAAAATTATATGGCAATAATTTTGGGTGTATTTTTAGGGATAGGAGGAAGGTTTGTTGCACATTTTTTTGCGGGAGTTATATTCTTTTCCCAATATGCTGGGGATATGAACCCCTGGTGGTATTCTGCCTTATATAATGGAAGTTATTTATTGCCAGAGTTGATTATATCAACCCTTTTAATACTGTTAATATGGAAACCTCTAAGTCGAATGGGAAGATAGGACAGAGGTATAGGTAGAGAAATCTCGAGGTCAGGCTTCACAACTTCACATTCTTTGGTGGTCATATCTAAAAGCTGAAAAGCAAAAGAAAGAAAAAGGGATTATTTGGGCTACGATAAGATAATAATGTCAAAGACGGTTCTCTTGATAACGTGGGAGAACGGGTTTGTGAAATTGTGAAGTCCGACCCTGAAAAAATAAAGAAATGCATATAGATAAAATTAATTACGTGGAGGAATTTAAATGTCAGGTATAAAACTAAGTATTATAGGAGCAGGAAGTGCTATTTTTTCTTTAAAATTAGTGGGAGATTTTTGTAAAACAAAAGGTTTATCTGGAAGCTCTGTTTCACTTATGGACGTCGATGAAAAGCGTCTAAATTCAGTACACGATTTAGCAAAAAGATACGCTGCTATATTGGGAACTGATTTAAGGTTCGAAAAAACAACAGACATGAAACGGTCAATTGAAGATGCAGATTTCGTAATCAACACTGCTCTTATTGGTGGTCATGAACAACTGGATGCCAGTAGAAAAGCAGGAGAAAAGCATGGTTATACAAGAGGCATAGATAGTCAAGAATTCAATATGGTTTCTGATTACCACACCTTAAGTAATTACAATCAAATCAAATATTTTTTAGAGGTAGCTCACAGTATGGAAGAGATATGTCCTAACGCTTGGCTTCTTCAGACAGCCAATCCAGTGTTTGAAGGTACAACCTTGATATCCAGATATTCTGACATTAAGGTTATAGGTTTTTGCCATGGACATTATGGCGTTGAAATTGTGGCAAAAAGTTTGGGATTGGATATGAAAGAAGTGAACTGGCAGGTTGCAGGATTTAACCACAATATATGGCTTACCCGTTTTCTTTATAAAGACAAGGAGGCATATCCGCTTATAGATCAATGGATAGAAGAGGAAGCGAGGAAATGGAAACCCAAAGATCCTTTTGATGACCAGATGAGTCCTGCGGCGATAGATATGTATAAATTTTATGGAAGAATGCCCATAGGAGATAGCATTAGGAATGGGAGCTGGAAATATCATTACAATCTGGAGGCTAAGAAAAAATGGTATGGAGAATCCTGGGGAGGAGTAGATTCTGACTTAGGCTGGGCGTGGTATCAGGAAAATCATTTGAAGGCCTCAACAGATAAAAGTTTTAAGTTTGCCTCAGATCAATCTGTTAATCTTTTGAAAGAATTTCCCCCTGAGGTTAAGAGCGGAGAACAACATATTCAATTTATCGATACATTGGTCAACGGAGATCAGGAAAGATTTGTACTAAATATTCCCAATAAAGGGCCAATAATCCCGGGTATTCCCGAGGATGTAGTAGTAGAAGTACCGGTAATTGTAGACAAGAAGGGCATTCATCTTCATCCAGAGGAGATAAATCCTCCAATACCAAAGAGAATAATGAATATGTATCTCGCCCCGAGGATGTTAAGGATGGAGTGGGCATTGGAGGCATTCGTATCTGGCGATAAAAGGATACTGCAAGAAATACTGATAAGAGATCCCAGGACTAAATCTTTTGAGCAGGCAGAAGCAGTTATAGATGAGATACTTGCATTACCTTTTAATAAAGAGATGAAGAAACATTATGAAAACAATAATAATTTACAGCGATGAACTGAAAAATTATGATTTTGGAGAAGGACACCCGTTTAGAAGTGACAGATTTAAAAAATTTCTAGAATTGTTTGAAGAAAAACTTGGCAAAGATAAACGTTTTGAATTGACAGAAAATATTACTTTAGCTACTGATGAAGAATTGAAGCTTTGGCACAGTAAAGATTATATTAAGACTATGAAAAACGCCTCTCAAGGAAAGGCTGTATCTAATCTATTCAGATTTATAAGCGGGGACAATGTAAACCCTTCTACTAAAAAATTACCTCAAGGGATAGCAGAAGGAGCTAGAGCTGTAGTTAAAAATTCGCTTTTAGCAATAGATTATATTCAGCAAAGAAAAACTGAAAAGGCAGTAAGTATTGGTGGTGGATTACATCATGCAATGTCGGGTTATGGAGAAGGTTTTTGTGTTTATAATGATGTTGTTATAGCCGCTAAGTATGCTATAGAAAAATATAACCTAAAAAGGGTTTTAATTTTGGATACAGATGCTCACGCAGGAAACGGAACTTGTAAGGCTTTTTATTCTGACCCAAAAGTTTTGTTTGTCGACACTCACCAAAAAGGTATTTATCCAGGAACAGGTTCGGTTGATGAAATCGGTGAGGGAAAAGGAAAAGGATTTACTGTTAATCTTCCTTTGGAAGCTGGAACAGGGGACAAGTCATATGAACTGATTTTCGATGAAATAATTTTTCCTTTGGCTAGAGAGTATAAACCGCAGATGATTATCAGATACGGAGGTTCTGATCCTTATTTCGATGATGGACTAACTAGTTTAGGCTTGACTTTTGATGGTTTTGAAATGATAGGAAAGAAAGTTAGAGAACTAAGCAGCGAACTTTGTGATAACCGCTCGGTTGATTTACTTTGTTCAGGTTACAACTTAGAGGTTTTGCCAAAAGTATGGTTGACCTTGGTGGCAGCTATCAGCGGAGTGAAAATTAATTTTAAAGAATCGGCCCCTGATATAAGAGACAGAAAAATCGCTGAAACAAGGAATTTAATAAAGAAAGTAAAAGAAAAATTGGCTCCTTATTGGAAATCTATTAAAGGGGAGACTCGAGAAATATATTGAAAATAGATCAAGCTTTAAGGAGAGGAAAATGCCAATTTAATTTATAAGTATAAGTGTAAAAATTGGGTCGAGAAAATGGGGTCAAATCTTTATTATTGACAATTGAATAATTTTTTAAATTACATTTTATTTTGTATCACGAGCATTAGGAATTAAATTTGAAATTACATTATGTCGTATTGCCTCTCGAGAAGGGGTAACGGAGTAATCTTAATTGATAAAAATATTATTCCATTATGCTTGTACTGGTTTAATAGGTTGTGTAATTGGAGAAGCCATTAAGATAAATTATAAAACCCTATCAATTACAGACTTATCTTGGTGGTCAATTAGTTTAGGCAATAATGGGGTTTGTTTAAGTTTATTAAAAAGGGGCATTTCTATTCCACAAAATAATACATATGTTCCCGAAGATGAAGTTATAAAAAATTTAAGCTTGCCTTTATTAATTTGGTGAAGAGTTATGTTGCGGAAGTAAAATTAAGAAAAGAGGAAAGGTAATAATGGACATAAAAACACTTGTTGATAAGCGTACTCATGATTATTATTGGAGAGATAATATAAATTGTACTATTACAACTCTTAAGATATTAAGTGAGATATTCTCAATAAATTTACAGCCACAGGTGTTAGATTCTGCTCTTGGTCTTCACGGTGCAGGAGTATACCAAGCTCAATGTGGTCTGGTAGAAGGAGCTTTGATGTTTATTGGTATATTAGGCAAAGCCAGAAATTATTCAGATAAAGAGATTGAAGAAAAATGTTATTCCTTTGCAGAGAAGTTTGAAAAGGAATTTAAAAGTCTAATCTGTAAAATTTTACGACCAGAAGGATTTAAGCCAGAAAATCCACCACACTTATGTGAAGACCTTTCTAAAAAAGCAATTTTATTTACGATAAACTTCTTGAATAAAGTATGACAGGGATTGTGATAAAGCTATTAAAGGTGAGTAAATCAGTAAGCTTTCTTTATAAACTTGCTCTTTTAGCTAATGATGTGGAAAAACTCTCCAGTAATACGACAGGGGACGCAGGGGAGGGGGCATTGTCGTATAATTCGGTTTTCGCGCTCTGGACCTTTCTATGGATTTTAAAATTTTTAAAGAGAGACTGAATAATTTTGTAGAGCAAATTAGTGAACTTGCGTTTATAAGCAAATCTTGAGACAAGATGAAGGAAAAATAGAAACACCACCTAAGACGCATTCACGCTTTCAAAGGATTTTTTATACATTTTATAAAATTATTACTATTATTTCTGAAAAAAATAAAAAAATTAAAATTATTTTAATAATTGTTGCCATACTGTAGTCACATCTCCATGATACAATCAGGATATTATAAGACAAAAATCTTATAATTCGAGAGAATTTTGATTATAAAATATGGAGGTGAACAAATGAAAAATCTAAAAGATGAAAATATCCCCAAAGAAAATCTTTTTCCCTAAATCGGATTCACCGGATATTACCGCCATTCCCTGAAAAAATATCTAACTCGACCTGCGCATGATAATACTTTTCTCATAGAGCAATGGTGTGAAATTAAATTATTAGAAAAATTAAAAGATCTTGTTTTAAAACAATGAAAATTACGTGAAGCATTTTTAATTAATTAAAAAAGTATATGAATTAGAAGATAGTTTTTGAATTAATTTCCAAAGGAGATGTGAATTATAGATATTTTGATAACTGATTTTCTTTCTAAGATAGATTTTGGAGAGATGCAGGGTTTTAAAAATTTGCAGGTTATTCCTCTTTTTACAGAGGAGGAGGAAGGTCTGAAGTATTTAACCTTAAAGGAGGCATTGGATAAGAGGTTGCTGGTAGTTAAAGAGGTTAGTGCGGAGGCCTCTGTACCGGAATTGAAGGTGATAAACAATGCCGATGTTTCTGTACTTTTACTGGATGGAGAGGAGTTAGCCGGAGCCAAGCAGAACAGGGTATTAAACAGCAGTATTTTGGTGAAGAAGAAATCAGAGCTTATTATTCCGGTGAGCTGTACTGAGCAGGGAAGGTGGTCTTATCAGACGGATGAGTTTTTTAATTCAGAGAATATTCTTTCCCGGGAATCAGCCTGTGAGGTTATCTTTCCCAAATTGGTAAAGAGTTATGCCATGGATGCCATATTAGAGAAAAAGGGAAAGAAGGGAAGTAACAAGAAGCCGGTAGAGGAGGCAAAGGAGTTTTTACGGGAGATAAAGGATTGTAAGGAGAAGAAGTATTCTTCCACGGGGCAGGACTGGGATTATCGTTTTGAGGGTAAGGATAAAGTTGGTTCGGCTTTGGTCTATCGCAAAAGAGTCATCCATATGGCCTTTTTTAAGATTAGCAAGGAAGAGAGAGTAGGGCGGATGTCAGGATATAAGAGGAGAAGAGAGTATAGGATTTGAGTATACTTGCAATTAATGTTCACTTAATATATAATGTTCAAAAAATAGTGAACATTAATATACAGGTGAACATTATGCGAAGGAATTATAAAATGAAAAACATTTTCGCGGATAAGGCCTCTCTTGTGCCAAGAAAAATGCTTAAGGATCCGGAGAGAAGATGGGTAGTGCGTGATTTTACTGGTTCCAAAGGAATAAGCGTAGGCATGTCTCAAGAAGTTTTAGATGCAATGGCTAAAAAAGGATATGTTGAGAGAATTAAAAAAGGACGAGATAGTTATACTATCCTTACTAATAAGAACCAACTTATTTCTGATTGGCTAAGGAAGTATTATTTTGATTTAAATATAATAGATACTTATTATAGTACGGACAAGGATATCTTAAAAAAAATCAAAAGACTTTTAAAAGAAGATCAGTATGCCTTAACTCTACATACCGGGGCTAATCTCATTACTTCTTTTGTAAAGACAGAAGATATTTTTATTTATATAAATTCAAAAAATTGGAAGAAGGATATTTTAGATATCAGGCAAAAATTAGATTTAAAAGAATTGGTCAGAGGAGGAAATATTCACCTAATTCATCCTTTTTATGAAAATATCGTATTCTTTGATACGCAAAAAATAAAAGGTTATACTGTGGTTTCCAACCTTCAACTCTATCTTGACTTATACAATTTTCAACCCCGGGGTAGAGAACAGGCAGAATATTTAAAAAATTTATTAGAAGAGAAGGGGAGAAGTCTTGAATGATATTAAACGATTAGAGTTATTGTTTTTTGAAGTTTTGCAGGATTTAGAAGATTATCTTGATGACCTTACTCTTGTGGGTGGCTGGTTGTCTAATGATTGAGAAAGAAAATGGACCAGATGAATATATAGATGATTTAAGGCAAGATATATTTGAGAGATTTAATAAATTGCTTGAATTTCTATAATTTATGAAAATTTCATAGAGGACAGTTGTACTAGCTCAATAATTCGGTAACTTTTTCTGATTTTTCGTAAGGGGTTAGATATGTGACAGATACCGGTTCTTTGAGTGTTCTTATTATACTTTTATCAAAAATTTAAACTCGGGGTCTTCACATTTGACATAACTATTTCTTGAATTAGAATTGAGGTCTTTATTTTTGAAACCCGAATAATTTAGATAGGAGGAAGTGTCATGCTTGACAGGAAAGTTGTAAGAGAATTCTTAGATGAAGAACTTAAGGAAACGGAAATACCTGATGATATTTTTAAAGAAGCACTTGTAGAGACTTTCTGTAAGTACGTTGAAGATGACTATTATGAATGGTTAAAAGACAACTTTAAATCATTTTTTAATTATGAAAAACCTGATTGGCCGTGGATAAGAGAAAGGATTAAAAAGCATGTACCAGGATAAGGGAGGAACTATGGAAATTAAAAAGATAATACCTTCAAAGAGAAAAACCATTGCCCTCCAGATAAATGATGAAGCCTCTTTAATAGCAAGAGCACCTTTTAATGCCGGTGATGAAATTAGAAGAGAGAAGGGGTTCAAGCTTCATAATTTCATAAAGTCCGGAAAGATTAGATGAAATTCTGAATACCGTCATGAAAGAGAAACGTATACAGTTGTTGAATTTATCAATGAAGGAGGAAAGAGAATATGGATAATAAAACAATTTTATGGTTTACTATTATCGGAAGCATTGCCATTGCTTTCTTGAGTTGGATTGTTTATGGAGAGAGCACATTCAAAATAATATTTAGTGCAATTTTATTAGTCGCTGCCATCTTTTATTTGGTAGATTTCTCGAAAAGAAAGAAAACTGGCAGTTTAATCGCAACCTTGTTTTGTCTGTCTGTTGCATTTACGCTTCTTGTTACCTTTTGTTTACCAAGTATATTTTCTCTGGTTTTTGCAATAATATCTTTAATATTATTTATTTCTCTTATTTACACCTTTTTTAATAGAGAGAAATATTATTAACAGGAAGGATATAATGAAACCTAAACACTACTTGATTACTATAATCGATTTATTCGTAATTGCTGCAATCGTCCTATTTGCTGTTACATTTTTTGGAAGCGTAGAAAAAAGTAATGAAATAAATAAGCTTGAATATGTAGTGCCTGAAGAAATCGGCTGGTCATCTGTAAAGTTAGAAGAAGCAGAAAGCTATGCAGAGCAAATCGGATCTGCAGCGGTTATGGCTCTCTATGAAGGAAAGGTATTCTTTTCATGGGGGAACATTAGCCAAAAGTACTTGATCCACTCAATTAGAAAACCCTTCCTTAGTGCCCTATATGGTATATACGTAAAACGAGGATTGATTGATCTTGATGCAAGTCTAGATGAGTTGGGAATAGATGATATTCCGCCTGGTCTTACATCTGAAGAGAAGCAAGCCACAGTAAGGGATTTACTGATGTCTCGGTCTGGGGTATATCATGAAGCAGCAGCGGAAGCGCAAATCATGATTGAAAATCGTCCGGAGAGAGGTAGTCATGCTCCCGGAACTTTCTTCTATTACAATAACTGGGATTTTAATGTATTAGGTACTATCTTCGAACAGCAAACAGGCAAGAAGATATTTGAGGCATTTAAAGAAGAGATTGCAGACCCGATAGGAATGCAGGATTTCCTTTTGTCAGATTTTCGATATCAACACGAATGGAAAAAGTCGAAGCACCCTGCGTATCATTTTAGGATGACTGCCAGAGATATGTCTAGATTTGGTTTGCTTTATCAAAATAACGGAAAGTGCGGAGATTTACAAGTCATTCCTCCGGAGTGGATTGCGGAAAGCACAACCCCTTATTCGATTAACAATTTAAACGGGGATGGTTATGGGTATATGTGGAGTATAATCCCCGAAGAAGCAGGATTGGGAAATGGTTTTTATCACACCGGAATTGGCGTGCATCTTTTGGCTGTATTACCTGAGAAAAAACTGGTATTAGTTCACCGCGTAGATACAGATAAGGATTTTGATATTACCTGGAAAGAGATTCGTCAGCTGATGTATATGATAGCAGAAGCACGCATCTTAGATTGAATTGGTGACACAGGGGACGGTTCTCTGTGTCAATTACACCTTTTAAAACCTTTTATTTTCAAAGCTTTCAGATCCCTTTCAGGAATGCCCTTAAAACGCACAGAAAGTGCCTTTTTTGAGGCCTCAATTTTCGAAAAATCGGCAATTTGTTACCCCATTTTTGGGGTATTTTTACCTCTGAGAATTCATCAAACCCTTATAAATAGCCACTTTCAGATTTTAAAAGGGTAAAATTTTAACCAAAAAAGAGCAATTTTCGAGGGTGAATGTATAGCTCGAGTAAAAATTTGCCCATATAAGCGTTATTTCGCATTCTGTACTCAAAAGTCTCATATTATAAGGAGTTTAAGAGATATTAATTTTACGATTCTCATATATGGACAAATGTGGACAATAGTGTTATAATTATTTGCGAGGTGATTTAAATGAAAAGTGTAAATGTCCGTGATATCCGAAATAGTTTTAATAAGATTTTAGATAGCAAAGAAGAGGTAATTGTCTTAAAACGGGGGAAACCGGTAGCCAGGATTAAACCATTTTCTCAATCCGATTTAGTTCGTTATTATCTAGAGAAAGCACAAGAAGTGTCTGCTGAAATGGGGATTGATGAAAAAAAGGGGAAAACTATACTCGAGAAAGTGCGGAAGGAACTAATCGATGAAGGTCGTTAGAGAAATTTGCTATATTCATTACCGGGGATAAAGTTGCGTTGAAATGTGCAAGAGATATGAAAATTGATGCAAAATTGCCAGTTGAATTTTAGGGTTGATTTTAATAAGGAGGTTAAAATTATGAAAAAATTAAAAGTAGATCTGGAAATGATTGCTAATGCTATGGAAGATGTGGCTCGAGTTGATATGGATTATTATCTTGATAAAGAAACAGGAGAGGTTATTTTTATCCCAGAGGAAGTATCTAGATATATTGAAGAAGAGGATGAAAATTTAAGAGAAGAATTACCTGATTGGCAGAAAGAGGGAGTTAAATTAGCCCAGGAGATATTATTAAAAAAGCCCGATCGTTATATTTATATTCCTGAAGGTCCACCATGTAACGGATATGATTTAATGGTTGAATTTGCCGAGAAGGTAGAAGATGAATTATTAAGGGAAAAATTGGATATAGCCTTAGATGGAAAGGGAGCTTTCAGGCGTTTTAAAAATGTAATAGCAGATTATCAGGATTATAGAGAAAAATGGTTTAAATTTAGAGATGAAAGGATAAATAAAAAAGTTATTGAGTGGTTAAATAGTATCGGAATTGAACCCGTATAGAGAATAGTAACCGTTGGAGTTAAACCCTTGACATTTGATATATTTTACCAATTCACCAATTATCCAATTTGATTTGTTAACAAAAAATATTTGAATTTCTTATAGATTGTGCATAAAGAATATAAAAAAAAGAAAGTAGGAAGCTATTATGGAACCCGATACCAAAATTATGGACTTTATTCTTGATATAATGGAATTTTGCGAAAAAGATACTCATTTATCTAAAGAATTAATCAAAGAAAGAGAAAGATTTTTTACTACCACCCCTGAGTTGTATTATAAAACATTCGAAGAAATAAATTCAGTCGAGCTGAGATTTGCCGATTATTATATTTTTACTTGTATTTCTCAATATTATGAAACGAGTCCTTTAGAAGTTTTTTTATCCAAAAATTTATTTAAATATAATAAAAAAGACCAAAATATCCTCCTGGGATTTAGAAATGATATCTTTGGTGTTTTTAACATTATCAAAGTTGTAGTTGGTTCCTATTTCATAGCTAATAACTTTACTTCTGATCAAGAATATAAGGTGTGGGAAAATAATGCTACCTATCAAATCAAAGAAGGAGACCATATTGTAGGACGTATTTTGCCCTATGAAACAGATTATGCTTTATGCAATTTCAATATATTATGTCCAAAAGATTTTACCTATTCATTAAAAAGATTACGGAAAAATGACCCTTCTGAGATTATTCAATCGATTACCCCTTTAATGATAGAGGAAGAATTTTATCATAAATATCAAAATTTTGATGTAGAGGAAAGTAGTCTGGAATTTGCAGAAAAAAAACTAAAACATTTTTTAAAAAATTATTTGGGCAAAAAAGCACCTTCTATCAAAAACCTTAGAAAGAAGATAAATAGAATTACCGATCCTTTTCCTTTAATGAGGGAGTTATCAGGAAAATTTAATTTTCCCTCTAATGATGAATTAATAGAATTCCAAAAAATATTTATGGATTTCTGGAATCTTTCTTCCCGTGATGAATTTCAGGGGAAATCTCCCCAGGATGTTAATGAACAGAGTATGGGGCCCCGAGAAAGAGAATTGATTCTGGATTTAACACACTGTATTCAATCTAACATTAACCCGGATAATTTCTCCAATCAGGAAGAATTAAACAAAGCGATTAAGAAATGTCAGGATGAATGGCTCCGGCAGCCCCAGGAAGAGCTTGACCATAAAACCCCCTGGGAAGTAATTTCAGATGAAAGAAAAAGATTGGGCAGCCCAAGAAAAGGTTTCACTATTTCAATGACCATGTCACCTTTAAGTTGTGGAATGAAGGAAGAATATATTGATTTAACCAATTTAAGCAAAAAGGATAGTCCTCTGGCAAAAGATTTAGAGACTTTTGTAGATTATTTTATAAAAAATCGTGTAAAGGTTACTTTAAAAAACAGATGGATTCCTTTTAAGCATATAAAATCAATAGAAGAAGATTTTATAAATAAAGATAGTTTTATTTCATTAGGTGAGGAAGAAAAAAGAGGAGAAGAAGCCAGTAAAAGATATATTTATTTTATAGATTTATTATCACGAGCAGCAAAATTTATCTATACAGATAAAAAGGGTTGGATTAAGGTAAATGTTGGTCATTTTAAAGAATTTAGTGAGAAATCTTACGGAGAGAAACTCTTTGAATTGTTTTTTATCTGGGTAGAAAAAGCGAATTGGACAAAGTTCCTGGCGAGTAGATATTGGGATATTCAGGCCAAAGAATATCAAAATAATTTTATAGCTATACTTTACTATATTGATGAATTTAAGGTAAACAGGAAAATAGACATAGAAGAATTTGTAATTAAGCTCTATGTTCCCGAGAAAAAAGAAATAGAATTTTCTAAAAGCGTGATTAGTGATTTAGCTTCAGCAATTGAGATAATTCTAATAGAATATTTACAATGGCTGGGAGTAATCAGAACTCAAAAGGGAGAAATATTCCCCGGGATAAAAATTAAGGTTATTAAAAAATTTTGGGTTACCCCAAAGGGTAAAAAATTAATCAATAAAATGATAGATTATTATATTAAAACAGGAAGGATGTAATAAATTTGGATAAGTGCAGAGTTTTAAAGATAATTCATCTGGTCTCTTTTAAGATTAGCAAGAAAGAGAGAATCGGGCGGATGTTAGGATATAAGAGGAGAAGGGGGTATAGGATTTAAAATATACAATTGGCTTATTTATAATATATAATATACTTATAAGTATAATACTTTA
>JRER01000803.1_pt1 | contig 11973 bp, 9 predicted proteins | sample 210161 | NCBI WGS metagenome assembly JRER01 (sample SAMN03019618, study PRJNA260268) | marine sediment metagenome | biome: Marine; feature: Sediment; material: Clay; isolation source: clay from marine sediments 136 meters below sea floor depth collected from... | place: New Zealand: Canterbury...
AATTTTGCGATTAACCATAAAAGGTAAAAATTTGCAGCTCAGGCTCTCCTTAGTACAGTGGAAATGCTAACTGAGGGCTATTGTATAATGAAGTGTAGTTGGGCTAAAGTATATCAGTAAAGAATGAATGAACTGTGTTTTGTTCGCAATGGCCCAAGATTATTCGGTATAAGCGGACATCCAATTGGTAAATAACCAGTTATACGATAGCGGGCAATTAAATACTAATAGACTTTGAGAACGGAGCTTGCCAACGAAAATGGATAAAGAATTGTTTAAAGAGCTCGCTGGACTTCCAGCTTCAATTAAAACCGCTTTGAGCTTGAGTGCTCTCGGAATTATAGGTATGCTTGCCTTATTAGGCTATCTTATTGCTCAAGATAGAGCAGACCTGCTCGAAAAATCTTCATTTACTATGTTGGTCGGTCTCGCATTCACAGGCATAATTGCCATCTCCGCTGTCAGTCTTTGGTTGGAAAGAAAGAGAGGAATAGAAAAAGAACGGGAAAAGAGTGAAGACAATTCTCTAAAAAACATTTTTGAGAACATATTGAGCAATGATGAGGATTGTTATTTTATTTATTCCAAAACACCAGTTGGAAAGTATATAGATCAATACGGTGAAGAAATAGAATATCCCTTTTTAGATAAGGAAAAACATGTTACAACCTTGATGGATGTACGGGGAATTGCGTATATTCATAGTTTGCTCTACTTAGGTGGTAAAATAGAAAAGCTGGAACAGATCAACTGTGAAGAATTTCGAGATGACTATTATAGCTCAAATCTCATATCCATTGGTAGTAAGAATTCAAATACAATAACCCCAAAAATTCTCACAGGGTATGATGCCGCGTTTCTCTTCGATGAAGAAGCAATGAAAATCATCTGTAAGAAAACAGGAGACTCTTGGCCTGATAAGAAAGAGACCTTAGAAAAAAAGGATTACGGACTCCTTATTAAGCTTAAGAATATAGCTTACAAAAAAACTTACTTCGTAATTGCTGGAATAGGGCCTACGGGAACCCTTGCATGTTGTTACTATTTATATTTGAATTTTCGCAAGATTAGCGATACATTTTCAGATACTCCTTTTAGTTATGTTTTAGAGATTGACCGGGATCTGGGTTTTACGAAATATAAAGTCGTAAAATCTCTTCCTGAGGTGTCTTGAAATGACTTTAAGACATAATACATCATCATATGACCGGAGAGAAGATATACGGAAAACCTCCAAGGTTTTAGAATTCTTTAAGGAAAATGGAACTCTCGACGAGTCCTTTGATTTTTCTCAACATACAAGAATAGTCACTGCTAAGTTTCTGGAGAATCTGGAAAAAGGAGGATTTCGACTCCCAAAAGTAATGCCTGAGCACTCTATATCATCATATCAATATTTCACAACCAACTTGGCTCTTTATTTGAAATTTAATCCGTTTTATATATCAAGGTGTGTAAAACTGATTACTGAGTTTTTGAACCGATTTATTCTTCGCCCGGAAGATATTTTTTGCTATGACTGTGAATGTATGGCCAAAAGGAATTCTCTTTTTGGAGAGCTAGATTACGAGAATTACTACTCACACCCCGCCTATATATCGCACCTTTTGGTGGAAAGTATAGCAGCTCGGCGAGTATTTTTTATTAAGAAAATTGAAGACACTCTGAAGAAAAAGGAAATCTCCTATCCTTCGAGAATTCTAGATATCGGTTGTGGAATGGGAGGCTCTCTCCACTTATTTCATAGTGCTTCTAGAAAAGTCGGAATCGATATTTCCTATCCTATGATAGAAATATCTAAAAAGGTTGCTGGGCCAAGTGAGTGGTATGAGAGTATGGATTGTACAAATATTCAATATCGCGACCAAAGTTTCGATCTAGTTTTGTGTTTTGATGTATTAGAACATGTTACGAGACCAAAGCATACACTGAAAGAAATACGTCGCCTAGTAAAACATAATGGATTGGCAGTGATAGTCTATCCCTTCAGCAATTACGATTGGGATAGCCATATTTCTTTAGTTGATAAGGAGATTTTTGATTCTTGGCTGAATGAATTCGAGTACCTTGTTGTCGAAGAAGTTATTCCGCCAGGTGAGAGGTTTCCTTGCGGTATTTGTTATTTACTAAAAACACAATGAGGTTTGAAATTACAAGCCCAAGATTCTATAACAGCGTTTATCTGGTTTGGGCTTTCAGGCCTGACGGAAATCGCCTTCGGCGACCCCGACACCCACAAACCCGTTAAGAGACGTTTAGCAACGAAATTCAGCCAAGACTGTTTGCTCCGGTTTGTATGCCGTGATGTGAATTTCCTCGGGGAGACCTGGGCGATGCATGCTGCTCTCAAGCAAGTTAAAGCTAGCGCTGGTTAAAAGGTCTTCGAGGAATTCTTCATTGAATATGTCGATGTGGTTGACGGTTTTGTTTACGCCTACTCTCAAATCGAAAAGGCCTAAGATTGCTTCGGTCACCGCAATGTTGAACAGGCTAGGGTCTAACTTGCCCACTGCCAAAGATGATCCACTTGTAGCTGGTTAGCTCTTTCAGAGCCATGGGGCCTCGGGCATGAAATTTTTGGGTGCTTATGCCTATCTCGGCGCCTAGGCCAAACTGCGAGCTGTCAGTGAAGCGAGTGCAGCGGACTAGACGGGTCGTGAGTTTGTCTGTATGCTTGTCATATGGAAACACGCCAAGAGGAGAGTGAGCAAAATTGAGACGAAAAGATAGAGAAGTTAAAGATAAAAAGGCAATAGAATCCATAGTAAAAAGGGCGACGGTTTGCAGAATTGCTGTATCTCAAAACAATCTACCATATATTGTTCCTGTCGCTTTTGGTTACAAAGATAATTGCTTGTATTTTCACTCCGCCCCCCAGGGCAGAAAAATTGACATTATTAGACAAAATAACAATGTCTGCTTTGAGCTCGACATTGATTGTGAATTAGCTAAGAAATCAGAACAGCCTTGTAGCTGGAGTATGAAATATCGTAGCGTTGTTGGTTTCGGGAAAGCTTTTTTCATTGATGATCTGGAGGAGAAAAGAGCGGCGTTGAATATTATTGTGGAACACTGCTCGGGCAATTCACAAGAATACCCATATGCGGAAAATGTAATTAGTAATATGGCAGTTATTAAAGTTGAAATAGATAGTATGACCGGGAAGAAGTCGGGATATTAGTGCCGGGGAAATAAGATAGCACGGAAGGCCAAGAAGACAGACTTTGACACTAGGTCAGCAAGGCAGCCAGCGTTTTCACATCCTGTGATATAGCTTCCAGACGGCTTGGCGATAACATAAGCCTATCAAGCATAGCTTCGCTTATCCCTTAAGCCCTAGCCTCTTCATAGCCAACAGGTTCCTTTGAATTAAGAAGGCATTAACTTAAGTTTTAGCGCAATTTTTCGAGACTAAGGCTGTTCAAAATCCACTCTGCCTTTAGCTGTAATTCGATGGCCGTGATCATCTACTCCGATATAAGTAAGTACAACATAATTCGGTTGAGTGCCATTATAGCTAGCACTACAGGGACCACGTGATACGCCATAAGGGTCAAGGTGAAGATTCATATCCTCTTCATGGCTACCAATTAAAGCAGAGGAGGTGTAGTATTCCCGAATCCGACGGTTAAGTCTCACTCCCACCCCATTAACTTCGCGTAACAGCATTCTCCACTCCCACTGTTTATTCTCGTAATTATAGGGCGCTGGATTGGGCCAAAAACTTATTTTTATCTTGGCAATTCCGACTATTTCTTCTTTTAAGTCATCGTTCTCTTCTTGGAGTTTGGCGTTCTCTTCTTGGAGCTTGGCGTTCTCTTCTTCTAACTCAGCTATCCGAGCGTCTTTTGCTTCGACTTTTCGTCGTAAATCCATTAGTAACCAATAATCTTTCTGCAGCTTTTCATATTCTTCCTCAAGAGAAGCGTTCTCTTTTTCTAACTTAGCTATTTCACTATTTAGCGCAGCTATTTGAGCTTGTTGCTCAGCCACCTGAGTTTCTAATTCATTTATCCGGCCGGTAGAGCATCCCGGCAGAAATAACCCAATCAACAGAGCTGCTAAGAATATAACTGCAGCGCTTTTCACCCTTTTTTCTCCTTTCTTGCTCAACCTGCAAAACCCCACGTTGAATCTCTTACCAAAGTGGGGTGCCCCCAATATTAGTACCACCTAGAATGAGAGAGTTTCCCCCTTTTCATTTGTAGCCTACTCCAAAACCGAAGTCAATGCCTGTACCGACAACCCCATCACAATATGGACACCGCACAGGCTGTTCCGCATCGGTAGCGAGGCTATGCCTTGCGGTGCACTCGTTATAGCCTTCCCCATTCCATGACCATTCCTCCGTCATCAGAACTGTAAACCAAATACGATCCAATATCCTACTGCAATTCTTGCATCGCTTTCTTCTTGCTTCGTTTTTAGCGGTCATTTTTCATACCTCTCCTTTTCGAAGTTCCTACTTGGTCATCATACCTCCAGCCCGAGGAAAGTACTATTATCTCCTCTATTCGATGATAAGACATATTCGAATTATATCAATGCCATAGAAGGTCAACAAGCTAATAAAACCTTGCTATACTACAACTGTTGATGAATCTCTGTTGCTTGCTTGGCTTGCTCAAAGAGGCACCCGCCTACAAACAATTGGTGGGGCGGCTAGCCACAGCCAAGGCTGAACACAAGACAGAGGTGCTTGATGCTGCCAAGCCTTATTTCACAGCTGCCCTCTATGAGGAGTTTAATTCGCCTCTGGTGGTGATGGTTGCCCAACCTGAGGATGCCAGAAAGCTATATGAGCAACTTCAAGTTTGGTGTCCTTCTTCAGCCAATTTGCATCGTTTCCCCGAACTCGATTTCCTGCCTTATGAACACCTTCCCTCCTCTGCCAGCACCATATTGGAAAGATTGCAGGTGCTAGCCGTCCTGGCTCTTCATCGAAACGGCGATAAGCCACCTTTAATAATAACCTCAGCCCTGGCAGCAATAAGCAAAACTATCCCTCCAGAAGACTTTGCTTCTGCTTGTCATATTTTGAAGCAAGGCATGTCGGCTGACCCACTTGATTTACTACACAAGTGGCAAGGGATGGGCTATGAATTCGAGGATGTGGTCGAAGTGCCTGGACAGCTAAGCAAGCGCGGTGGCATCATTGATATTTTCCCAGTCTATAGCCAATCGCCAGCGCGAATAGAGTTCTGTGGCAACCAGATAGAAAGCATAAGGCTTTTCAACCCGGAGAATCAATGCTCAACCAAGCCAATCTCCTCAATGACTATCACGCCGGCCAAAGAGATTCTTGGCGGAGTTTATCCAGAGCCAGATTCTTCGGTCGCTTTCCCTGACTCTGAGCAAATCGACGAGGAAGGGCTTCGGCTCACCCCTCAGAATGACAGTAGCCTGACTGGGAACATTCTTGATTACCTGGGTAGCAATGCCGTTATCATTCTTGATGCTCCTGGAGAAATCAGAACTGCCGTTGAAAGGCTGAATAAGGAAGCCCAAGAACTTAGAAAGACGAAATTAGAAAGATTAGAAAGCGGTGAGCCGCCTCAAGGTTTCTCTCCTCCTTGCTTCACGTGGGAGGAATTAGAGCCGAAAGTGAGAATAAGAAAGCAGCTAACGCTGGAACACTGGGATGCAGAAGGAGGGGACAAGCCCCTCTCCTACGAGCAAGGCTTGCCTTTCACCTTACCCCAGAGCTATGGAGGCAGATTAGAAAGCTTCCTTGAAACTGCTAAGCAAGCGATTGAAGAAGGACAGCGCCTGATCATAGTTAGCCATCAGGCAAATCGCCTAGCTGAGCTTCTCCAAGAAGAAGGCATTTACGCTCCGGCAACCTCGAAAATAGAGCGGCTGCCACCTCATAGCTCGATCACCTTAGTTCAGGGCTCACTGGCTGAAGGCTGGGTGCTGAATAATGAGCTAAATCTACTAACCGATGCCGAGCTTTTTGGCTTTGTAAAACAGCCACGCCCAAGTAAGAAGATGCCTGTGCGCCGCCAATGGCTAGTGCCCCACCTAATCCCCGGTGATTATGTAGTTCATGTCGACCATGGCATAGGCAAATTCTCCGGTTTAACCAGACTATCCACCGACGGAGTGGAGCGAGAATACCTTGTTTTACAGTATGCCGCTGGTGACAAATTGTATGTGCCTACCGACCAGATAGGGCGAGTCAGCCGTTATATCGGCGCTACTGACCAAGCACCGACCTTGAGCCGACTGGGAACTCAAGAATGGCAAAGAACAAAGAGAAAAGTTAAAGAATCAGTAGCAGATATTGCTCAAGGGCTGCTTGGCCTTTATGCTACTAGAGAAATAACTCCTGGCTTTGCTTTCTCCCCTGACACATTATGGCAACAGGAACTGGAGGCATCTTTCCCCTACATGGAAACGCCAGATCAAGTTGAAGCAGTAGTTGCTGTTAAAGAGAATATGGAAAGGCCTAAGCCAATGGATCGGCTTATCTGTGGAGACGTAGGCTATGGTAAAACTGAAGTGGCTCTGCGTGCTGCCTTTAAAGCAGTGATGGATAATAAACAGGTGGCCATACTGGTTCCCACTACCGTGCTGGCCCAGCAACATTTCGCTACTTTTAGCCAGAGATTGCAAGCTTTCCCTTTAAAGATAGAAATGCTAAGTCGTTTTTGTTCCCAGGAAAAGGAAATGGAAACCCTTGAGGGCCTGGATAGTGGCACTGTAGACATATGCGTTGGCACTCACCGTTTGCTACAGAAGGATATCTCCTTCAAAGATCTGGGGCTGGTGATAATTGATGAAGAGCAGCGCTTTGGAGTGGTGCAGAAAGAAAAGCTTAAGCAAATGAGCAAAGAAGTTGATGTTCTTACCCTCAGTGCCACTCCTATTCCACGTACTCTGCACATGTCTTTAACTGGAATTAAAGATATGAGTATTATGGAAACGCCCCCTGAGGAGCGCCTGTCCATCAAGACCTACGTTGGCGCTTATGATGATACTCTGGTTCGGCAGGCGGTACTGAGCGAGTTGGAGAGAAATGGTCAGGTTTTCTTTGTTCACAATCGGGTTCAGAGCATTGCCTTAGTGTCAAGCAAATTACAGGATTTAATACCAGAAGCGAAAATAGTTATAGCTCATGGACAAATGCCAGAAGAAAGATTAGAAGAAGTGATGGCAGATTTCATCGCCGGAAAATACGATGTCTTAGTCACCACCACTATTATTCAATTGGGCCTGGATATGCCTAATGTAAATACACTGATTGTCGACCAAGCTGATAAATTTGGCCTAACCCAGCTTTATCAGCTAAGAGGCAGGGTGGGTCGCGGTACTAACCAAGCTTATGCTTATTTCCTGTTTGACAGAGGCAAGCAACTAACTCATCAAGCTCACAAGAGGCTCAGGACTATCTTCGAGGCTACAGAGCTAGGCGCCGGCTTTGGCATCGCCATGAAAGACTTGGAAATTCGGGGAGCAGGAAATCTCCTGGGCCTCAAACAAAGTGGGCATATAGCCGCCATAGGATTCGAACTCTACTGTCAGATGCTAGCTGAGGCGGTGGAGGAATTGAAAGCAAGACAGGCAGATGAAACTACGGGGAGTGTCGTTGCGAGCGAAGCGAAGCAATCCCCCAGCATAGCCTTGCCACTAACGGCATATATACCTGAAGAATACGTGTCCAGCTTGAACACGCGCTTGAGCCTCTACCGCAGATTAGCAACCATAGAGCGCATTGAAGAATTAGAGGATATAGCTCAAGAGCTTAGAGATAGATTCGGCACCCTGCCGCAGCCAGTGGAAAACCTGCTTCAGATAATAGAAGTCAAAATACTGGCAGCCAAGGCAGGGGTGGAATCTATCCATACCCAAGGAAAACAGATAGTATTGAACCTGTCTCACTGGAAAGGGGCAAACAACTTCTATCCTCCCCAAGAATATAAAGAGGCCATTAGGATCGGCACGAGGCAGATTAGATTAAGTATTAAGCAACTTGGAAGCGAATGGCAGGAGGCGCTAGAGAGATTGCTCAAGCAATGAGGGCACGTCGGCTCTAACAAACTGCTTTCATTTGTATAAAGGTAATTTACTAAACAGGCTGAAAACCCAGCAAGCCTGCTTCAATTCTACTTAGCTAGAAGCCCTATGGGCAGGACCTATCTTCCATACATAGCGTTCAGAACTACCGCTGCAGAGCCATGCACTGCAGCGGCACCTAAGGTGACAAATAGGCTTCATAGCTCATTTGGCGCTATATGGAAAAAGGTGCTTCCTTGTCTCTATGTCCCTGCTCGTGAGCAGGGATTACACAGAGCTTGGCGGTCAACATAACTGTGACCTTGAGCGTCAGCGAAGCGTTGGATATCTAGATCTGAGGACAAAAGCTATAGCTACCGCTACAAAAACAAGTACAGCGGCGATGGTAAATGCCATAGTGTAGCTTTGCGTGGTATCATAGATATACGATCCCATGATGGGTCCCAGAGTGCCACCAACTCCGTAAGCGGTGAAAATCAGTCCATAATTGACTCCGAGATTCTTAACGCCAAAACTACTAGCTGTAGCGGTGGGGAATAGGGCGAAGCTGGCTCCATAATTCAAGCCTATTATTGCCACGGCGATGAATACTGTCGCCAAGGTCACTGCAAAGTGAGGGAATATTCCCATCATTACACCTTGTAACGTGAAAAGAACAAGCATGGTCTTCACAATGCCGATTTTGTCAGCAAGCGCTCCTGCCGCTGGCCTACCAGCGGCATTGAATACAGAAAGAACGCCAGCAGCAATGGCAGCATACATTGCTACTATACCGAGCTCTTCAGTATAAGCTGCAACATGCCCGATAACCATCAGTCCTGCCGCTGACATAAAAACAAATATGAGCCATAGCATCCAGAATTGCCTTGACTTGATAACCTCCTTTGGTTCGTAATTCCTTGTTGCAACCGCGGCGGAACCTGTTGCTGACTTCGGGGGCTGCCAACCCCTGAGTTTCCATCCCTCTGGTGGGTTCCTCAACAGAGAAGCAGAGAAAACAGAAACCGCAAGAAGCACGATGCCTATTATCAGAAAGGTCATCCCCAGCCCTTGGGTGTCTATTAGTGTTCTCTGGAGAGGAGCAAACAGCAGGGCGCTCAGACCGAAGCCACCGACAACAATTCCCACCGCCAAACCTGGCTTGTCAGGAAACCATTTCCTTGCCGCTGGAATGGCACAGGCGTATCCTAGACCACACCCTGCTCCGGCTATGAGTCCGTAGGTAAAAAACAACCAGGCCGGATTTCCAAGACGCCCGATGAACGAGGCTAGAATAAACCCTAAGCCAAGCAAAATGCCTCCAAGCATAGCCACCTTTCTTGGCCCTATCCTATCCTGAGCCCTTCCTGCAGGGATCATCGTTAGGGCAAAAACCACCAGGAAGATTGTGAATGGCAGGGTAGCCGTCGTTTTTGTCCAGCCGAAAGATTCCATTAGAGGGCGAACAAAAACGCTCCAGGCATAAACAATTCCCAACATCAGATTTAGCAAGAAGCCGCCAATAATAACAGTCCATCTATTAGGTGCTGCCACTAACTCTCACCTCCTGATATAATTTTGATGCTGCTCCAATTTTGTCGTAGCTTTACATTAGCCTTTATTACTCGGGAGGAATTTCACCCCGAAATTTCGTAGCATACCCCTTTAGGGTGGGACAGCACGAAGAACCTCGCACTATATTCGTAAACACCTCGATTTTTGTTAGCAGCCTTAATTATGATTAGAGGGGGATAATCCCCCTCTAATATCTCTTCTCTGTTAAATCTACCCTCGCTGCTTTATCACCTGCCTTTAACCAAATCATCCGCCTCTGCGGCGGCAACCAAAATACTATACTCTTCCTTCTACCAACTCATCGACAACGCTGGGATCAGCCAAAGTGGTGATATCCCCCAGATTACCTACATCGCCAGCGGCAATTTTCACCAAGACCCTTCTCATAATCTTGCCGCTTCTGGTCTTGGGTAAACCATCAGCAAACTGGATTTTGTCCGGTGCAGCTATGGGCCCAATCTCCTTTCTAACATGAGCTACGAGCTCTTTCTTGAGAGCTTCCGTTTTCTCCTCGCCGGCCTTAAGGGTTACATAGGCATATATGCCTTGCCCCTTAATTTCATGGGGCATACCAACTACGGCTGCCTCAGCAACTTTCTCATGGGATACCAAGGCGCTCTCCACTTCAGCAGTGCCAATGCGATGCCCCGAGACATTAATAACATCATCTATTCGACCCATCAGCCAGTAATAGCCATCTTCATCTCTTCGGGCGCCATCACCGGTGGTGTATACTCCAGGGAACTGGATAAAGTACGTCTCCTTGAATCTCTGAGGGTCGCCGTAGACTCGGCGCATCAACCCTGGCCAGGGCTTCTTAATAACAAGGTAACCTCCCTCATTGACATCGCAAGGAGTGCCATCCTCCCTCAGGATTTCTGGCTCAACTCCGGGGAAAGGCACAGTGGCCGAACCGGGCTTCGTTGGTATAGCACCGGGCAATGGCGTGATCAGAATACCCCCAGTCTCAGTCTGCCACCAGGTATCTACGATAGGGCATTTCCTCTTGCCTATTAGGTTGTAATACCACATCCAAGCTTCTGGATTTATAGGTTCGCCCACGGTACCCAAGATGCGCAATGAAGATAAGTCTCGCTTCTCCGGCCATTCGTCACCTTCTCTCATCAGAGCCCGCAGAGCAGTAGGAGCAGTGTAGAAAATATTCACCCTGTATTTGTCCACGATCTCCCAGAACCTGTCTGGGTGAGGGTAACTAGGCACACCCTCGTAAAATAGGCTTGTAGCACCAAAAGCTAGTGGCCCATAGACAATAAAGCTGTGCCCGGTAACCCAGCCAATGTCGGCAGTGCACCAAAAGGTGTCTTCTTCCTTGTAATCGAAGATCCACTTGAAGTTCTGAAGACAGAAAAGAAGGTAACCAGCCTGGGTATGCAGGACTCCTTTAGGCTTGCCCGTACTGCCGCTAGTATAGAGAATGTATAGCGGGTCCTCAGCATCCATAACCTCAGGCTCGCATTCGGGCTTAATATCCTCAGCCAGCATCTCCTCATGCCACCAATAATCACGCCCTTCTTTCATATTAACTTCATTGCCAAGCCTCTTCACTACAGTGGCATGCTTAACGCCAGGACACTGCGCCATGGCGGCATCAGCATTAGCCTTGCTATTTATCACTCTACCATTGCGATAGTAGCCATCACAGCAAATAAGAATCTTGGAGTCACAATCCAAGATTCTATCTCTAAGTGCTTCGGCACTGAATCCACCGAAGACCACGTTATGAATAGCTCCTATTCTGGCGCAGGCAAGCATAGCAATAGGTAGCTCGGGAATCATAGGAAGGTAGATGGAAACACGGTCGCCCTTCTTAACACTAAACTTCTTGAGCACGTTGGCAAACTTGCACACCTCGTAGTAAAGCTCTTGGTAAGTATAGGCCTTGCTCTCCCCCTCAGGCTCCCCTTCCCAAATGAGAGCAGCTTTGTTCTTACGCCAGGTCTTCAGATGGCGGTCAATACAGTTGTAGCAAACATTGAGCTTACCACCTACAAACCACTCGTGCTTGCCTTGGGCAAAGTCCTCCACCAGCACCTTATCCCATTTCTTATACCAGTCAAGTTGCTCAGCGAGCTTTCCCCAGAATTTACCAGGATTCTCAATGGACTCCTGGTAAATTCTGTTGTACTCCTCCATGCTTTTTACATAAGCTTTTTCACTTACCTCCTTAGGAGGTGGGAATACACGCTTCTCCTCCATCATGGAAATCATGCCTTTTTCAGCTGTCATAAAACCTCCTTTTAATCGTTTCTGAACATTTAGTCGTATAACCTTTGATCCGCTAGTGAGGTGCCGATTCCAAACCGAACTGGAATCTATCATGTAAATCAAAATAATGCAAGTCCTGACAAGTTCCACAATGAACTTTGTGGCTAAAAAAGG
>JRER01000945.1_pt1 | contig 11960 bp, 11 predicted proteins | sample 210161 | NCBI WGS metagenome assembly JRER01 (sample SAMN03019618, study PRJNA260268) | marine sediment metagenome | biome: Marine; feature: Sediment; material: Clay; isolation source: clay from marine sediments 136 meters below sea floor depth collected from... | place: New Zealand: Canterbury...
GCATTTATGTTAATTCGAGTTGCAATCTCTGGAAAGAAAATAAGCCCTCCACTTTTTGAATCAATATATATTCTTGGAAAGAATAAAACAATTCAACGACTGACCGAATTTAAAAAAAGTGTCAGGTCTTGACATGAGACATAAGATTTAAAACTTTCTGATATACTATTTTTAGAGAAAATTTAATAATGTATTTCAATTTTGGGGAGTCGTCTAGTGGTAGGACGGTGGACTCTGGATCCGCAAGCAGAGGTTCGAATCCTCTCTCCCCAGCATCTTTAGTAATTGCTGCCTCGTTTTTTTATCTATTTTGAATTGTTTCTGCACTTCAGCCACATGTTTTGGCATTACAAACTCCAATTAATATGTGATAGTTGTAATTCTGTATTGTCGTCTACCGATAATCCGTAAAAACGCTTGTTGACAATCATTTTTTCACTGATATATACATCATTGTCTAATGTGGCATAAGTGCGGTTTTCAATCACCAAAATATAAAATTACGTTTTACTAGCGCTGACCATATGCCTTCTTGTAAAGATCGACTATTGCCTGAACTTGCTTATCCGACAAGGAAACTATTTTGCTGCGGGTCATTGCCAGGTGAATGATCTTGGCAATATTTTCAATTTCCACCGCAAGTTTCGTGGCATGTCGTACATCTCTACCGATGGTAAAAATGCCATGATTCTTCATAACGATCGCCAACTTATTGCCAATTTTTCTGATGATCTCAGCCCCGATCTCTTTCCCACCAATGGGGACATAGTCGCCCACTGGAACTTCGCCACCAAGCATGCCACAAGCCGTCAGACAGGCCGGAATTGGTTCACCAGCAGCCGCGAAGGATGAAGCATATATTGAATGGGTGTGCACTATGCCATTAATATCCTCTCGCTTGTGGTAGACATACAGATGAGTATCTGTGTCCAATGAGGGTCTTAGCTTTCCCTCAACAACTTTCCCGTCAAGGTCGACCACCACCATATCTTCAGGTGTAAGTTTTTCGTAACTATAGCCGCTGGGTTTGATCACTACCAGGTGGCTATCCGGGTCGCGCCCGCTAGCATTGCCGCTGGTCATAACAACCAGATTATACTTGGGAAGCATCAAATTGCATTCCCAGACTTCTCGTTTTAAATCCTCAAGCATTATTAATCGGTATCCTTTCTATAAACCTGGTGCTCGCCACAATGATGGCAGGATATTATCATCCGCAATTGGCAGCATATACTCATAGACCTTCAGCCAGAGTTGATATGCTTCGTTATAGAATTTATGGGTCTCAAGATCAGGTTCAACACTACGATCCCAGCGGACCACCCGCTCAACAGCCTCATTCCAGCTGTTACACTCACCAATCGCCATCAAGACACAGACAACCGCACCCAACGAGGTTGACTCTTTGACAACTGGGATATTGATCTGTGTCCCCAGCACATCTGCTATGATCTGCGGCCATAGGAAACCTTTTGAAGAACCACCAGTAAAGGTCACCTCTTGTGGAACCACGCCAGTTTGTTTAATTAGGATATCCATATGACCACGGGTTACATAGGCTGCACTTTCTTCAATAGCTCGAATGCAGGCCGCCTTACCCGTTTTATCTGGGGCAAGAATATCAACACCTACCAGTGAAGGTGTGGTATGTCGCCAGCTTTTTGCATTCATAACATTGGAGAATATCGCCTGCACACCATTTGAGCCTGGGGGTATCGTAGCCGCCAGTTTTTCCATTAAAGCATAGGCGTCGCTGCCCTCTGCTTCTGCCTGTCTTTTCTCTTCCTGACAGAAGCCTTCCCGGAACCAGCGCATGGTAAAGCCATGATAAAAACCAATACCTTCAATTATCCACTGCCCTGGCACTACATGACACAATGTGCGCAATCGAAATTCTGGGTCGATCAAGAGCTTATCTGCCACAACAGTTGTCTGCCAGAAGGTGCCGCCGCAAACCGTGTACATATCCGGTCTGATAGCGCCCACCCCTACCATTGCAAGCTGTGTATCAGCCCCGCCAGTAACCACTGGGGTACCTTCAAGCAGCCCAGTCTCAGCAGCAGCTTCCTTTGTGACCTCACCGATCACTGTACCACATTCGAATACAGGGGCATAGATATCTTTTGGTAGATTGGCCAGTTCAGTTAATTCCGTTGACCATTTTCTTCTGGACAGGTTAAAAATTCCTGAACTTGAGCCGATTGATGGATCGGTCACCAGTTCGCCTGAGAGCTTGAACAAAACCCAATCGCTCAACATATTCATGTGCACAATCTCATCATAGACTTCGGGCATATGATTGCGGATCCACCATAAACGCGGTGGACTGATAAGACTCAACCAGTCCCCACCGATCTTATAAATCGGACGTGCCAGGTCTTTCTTGATCATTTCTACTGCTTCGTCTGTCGCACGAGCATCCGCATTCGGGCATGCCCAAATGACATCTTTATTTTTGTTATACAGGACAATGCCTTCACGCATAGAAGTAGCTGTGACCGCTGCTACTTGTGATGGGTCAATATTTGCCTTTTTAAAACTTTCATTTAATGTTTCCCGTAACAGTTGCCAAGCTTCTACCGTGTCAAAATCCTGCGAACCCGTGTAGCGTGGATCTGCTTTGGGCAGCCACTCTCGCTGAGAAACAGAAATCTGATTGCCATCCAGATCTAAGATGATCGTTCGGCCGCTCCCAGTTCCAACATCAATACATGTAATATACTTCCCTTTACTGTTCATCTTACCTCCGTTAATCACTGATCTATTTACTCTTACTCATAATTCAAAAAATTATCTATTAAATTCCATAACTGATAATGGCTTCAGTCTTCGGGTCAAAGATGAATACTTCCTGATGATTTGCCACCAGACCTACTGCAGTATTATTCTCGATCTGGGTGAATGGATCAATAACTGCTGTGATCTGTGCTTCTCCACTGTTGACCAGAAGATTGGCATTTTCACCAAGTAACTCAAAGAAATCAACCTGACCATTAATGAATGCTTCGTCGTCAGACACAAGTCTGAGCTCTTGTGGTCGGATACCGATTACAAACTCACTCAGTCGAGACATTTCTAACCGTTCCATCACCTCAGTTGAAACAGGGAAACGGGCATCTGCTTCTTTTCCAACAAGTACAGGCTTGTCATCCTCGGTCTTCAATTCACAATTTATGAAATTGATTGCCGGTTCACCAACGAAGCCAGCCACGAACATAGTTGATGGTTTGTGGATCAGTTCCATCGGTGTGCCAACCTGCTGGATCTCAGCAAAGTTCATTACCACAACCCGGTCTGACATAGCAATAGCTTCATGCTGGTCATGTGTGACCAGTATCGTAGTAGTTTTGTTGCGATTCACCAATCGTTTAACCTCGGTGCGAATTAACACCCGTCTGGAAGCATCACTGTGTGAAAATGGTTCATCCAGCAGGAACACATTTGGCCCCCGGATCATTGCGCGTGCTACTGAAATAAGTTGCTGCTGACCACCGGGCAACTCCGATGGGTATTTGTCCAACAGGTCGGTTATATGCAAAGCTTCTGCAATTTCGTTTACCCGCTGATCAATTTCAGCTTGATCGCAATTTTTGGCTCGTAAACAGAAACCAATGTTATTCCGAACATTCATATGTGGGTAAAGAGCATAGGTTTCAAAAGCCATGGCAATATTACGCTGGCTGGAGGACATATTATTAATGATCTCATTGCCAATTCTGATAACACCTTTACTGATCTCTTCCAATCCGGCAATCATCCGCAGGATTGATGTTTTGCCACAGCCGGAAGGGCCTAACACGGTTATAAACTCACCATCCTGGATCTCCAGCGATACATCACGTACAGCTACGACGGAATTTTTCTGCCCTCTGTTGTATATTTTCCATACTCGTTCTAAAGTTACATTCGTCATTGATTACCTCCACATTCGATTCTTTCCCCTGTTTCAGGATCAAAAAGGTACAGAGGTGCTTGAGAGACATCTATCCAGACATCTGTGCCAACCTCGATGCTCACATCACTGTTCATAAGAACACGAATCGAATGACCATTTATCGTTACCAGTATCATGCCACGATAACCCCATAACTCATAAAGCTCCACTTTACCTTTTATGGCGCCATGTTTCATTTCTTCAAAGGAAAAATCTACTTTCTGCGGGCGAATACCAACTTTCAAGTCCTTACCTTTAAATTGAGCCAGCGTTTTTAGTGACTCTTCATTTCCTGGTTCAAAACTGAAAAGGCTGTCTGTTGTATCCTGCAGAACGATCTTTCCGCCCACCTCCTGTACGGAGCAGGTGAACATATTAATATTAGGCTGACCAACGATTTTTGCTACAAATTCGTTCGCCGGTTTGAAGTAAATATCATAAGGTTTTCCGATCTGCTGGATCTCCCCGTGATTGAGCACAACAATGCGATCAGCCAATGACAATGCTTCAACATAGTCGTGTGTGACATAAATTATCGTTGTTGACAGTACAGAAGCCAGGCTATGCAGTTCAGCCCGCATAGTATGACGGATTTTTGCATCAACGTGTGATAATGGTTCATCGAACAGGAAATATCTTGGGCTTCTGACCACACTGCGAGCTAGAGAAACACGCTGCTTTTCACCACCGCTGAGTTGATCCACATTTCGGTCTAACAAGTGGTCAATCTTCAGCATTATTGCTATTTCATTAATCTTTTTCTCTATTTCCGCTTTGGACGGCTTCTTTGCCACGGCTCCAAAGGGGTTTTCTATATTCTGTCGTACCGTAAAAGTCGGATAGAGCGCATAATCCTCGAAGGTCATGGCAACATTACGTTTGTTGGCAGGTATATCGGTGATATCATCTTCATCTATAAAAACTCGCCCTCGGATTGGTTTATAAATGCCCGCCATAACTTTTAAGAGAGTAGTTTTTCCTGCACCCGCAGGTCCGAGTATAACGAGGAATTCACCATCCTTGGTTTCGAGGGAAATATTTTTTAAGGCTTCAATTGAGCCAAAATTCATTGTAACGTTTTTGAGAGCTAATCGTGTCATATAAATATTCTCCATTTCTATCGTTTAATTGTACCCATGCTCAGACCGCGCACGAAGAATCGCTGTGCGAGGACAGAGAACAACAAGATTGGCAAGAAGGAAATGATGATACCCGCCGACATGATGCCATATCGCAGTGCTTCGGCAGAAATGAACTTCATTGCTGATAGTGTTAGAGTGCTGGTTTTTGTTGAACCCAGTACTAGCGCAAATAAGAAGTTGTTCCAGGCATAGATGAACGCCAGAAGAGCTGAAGCAGCAATACCTGATCGGATGATCGGTAGAACAATCTTTAACACCGCCTTCCATTGTGGGTAACCATCCACCACACAGGCATGTTCAAAATCTACCGGTACATCATCCACATAACTCCGCATGATCCAGATGATCATGGGCATTGTGATAAGCTGGTAAACCCAGATCATGCCCAGGTAAGTATCGATCAATCCTATACGTTGGAAGACGAAAAATATTGGGATCACTACCAGGAGCTCAGGTCCAAAGCGAAAGCTCAGGAAGGTAAAAGCAATATCATTGCGGCCTTTAAAATTGAACCGGCTGATAGCATAGGCAGCCGGAACACCGAGAATAGCCGATACCAAAACCGCTCCGCCGCTGATGAGCAGGGTGTGAAAAAAGCTCGCCATAAAGTCGATATGGATCCTGCCCACGCCGCGCACTTCAATCTGCGAGAATATAATCGCTCGGAAATTATCAAGGATTGGGGTGAAGATGAATTTGGGCGGCCAGATCAGAATATCATCGATCGTCTTGAACGACATGCCAATCACCCATATAATTGGGAACAGGAAAAAAAGGAAAATAGCGATTATCGCAAGATTGCCGCCAATTATCGAGAGCCAGTTTTTCTTTTTCTTGACTTCTACAGTTGTAATATCTTTCTCATTAATTGTCGTATTATCTGTTATGTTCATTGTTTTTAACCTTCCCGAATCATTAAATCCGTTTTTGGACTTTTTGCCAATATTTCACCATGTAAGTACTGATGACATAAATAATAATCCAGTTGATAATGATATATGTCAATCCTACTGCAGGCTTACCGTAGGTGAACGTCGAGGTATAACCAAAGACCTGGAAGTTCATCAATGCATCGCCAGGACCGCCTTTTGATAAGCCAAAAATGATATCAAACTGTCGCAATGAATCGATAAGACGGAAGATGACAGCAATGGCAATATAGGGTGTAAGCAATGGTAAGGTGATATTGCGGAAAGTAAACCAGCGTGAAGATCCATCCACCTCGGCTGCTTCGAAGGGCTCTCTAGGCAACGAACGTAATCCCGCCAACACCAGAAGAGCAACAAATGGTGTGAATGTCCATACTTCAACAAAAAGCACCGTGAGCATGGCTGTGTATGGAGAGGTTGCCCAGGGAAACTCACGCTGTCCTATAAAGCTCAGGAAATAATTTAATACGCCGAACGCAGGGCTCATCATCAAACGCCACATCAATGTTGTGATCAGCGGGGCGATCATCAAGGGCATTAATAAGAATGGTCTGAATATCTTGGCCATTATCCTTTCGGTGTTAAGTAAAAATGCGATGACCATACCAAAAACGGTTTCAATGGCAACAGCGATAAGGGCATAAGTAAATGTGACTTTTAAAGAATTCCAGAAGGCCGAAGAAGAGAGAATGCGGGCATAATTTTCGAACCATACAAAATCAAAATCTGGTTTGGTAAAACGATAGTTTGTCATTGAATAATAAATACTCATAAAAAATGGGATCAGGACAGTGCCAACCACCAGTAATGCTGGACCCAGGATCATATAAGGCGCCCATTTTTCTCTCCATGAAACAGGATTCAAGGGTGCTTTTTTTATAACTTCGGACATAGATCTTACCTTGCTTTTTTGCTCCTAAATAAACCTTATCTATGTTTAGAATTTCTTTATTTTATTTTACTACATTGAGATACATAAAGTACGAGTATTGAGTGCTGCACTCAATACTCGTACTTGAAATAAAGTTACAGACTACTTCTCAAATGCTTCGTCAATGCACTTGCAAGCGTCATCCAAAGCTTCTTGAGCAGATTTCCCTGCATGAATTTCTTGCAGAGCTGCAGACCACTCAGTGGTTAATTCAAAGAAAGCGGACTGTGGTGTGTAGTAAATCCGTGTATAGGGTTCAACTTCCAGCCATGTGTCAACATAACCAGTGAATATACTGATCCAGTCTATCCATTCCTGGTTCTCCCAGGTTGAGGCACGGATTGGGTCAACTGTAAGGCCATTAACAGCAGCGTCGAGCACGTAATCTTTGGTGGTTGACCAGGCCATCCACAACCAGGTGGCTTCTTTGTTCTCGGATACAGCATTCATACCAATGGACCAGATCCACTCATTGGCGGTTGGGTTGCCGCCTGGCTTTCCTGGAGGAGGTAACAAACCCCAGTCATCCGGGAATTCACTGCTTTCGCGGTTGAAGTAGCCAATGATATCGGCGTCGTAGAACATGACAGCTTTACCCTCTGTGAATGCGTTTGCAACATCGTACCAGGTGTAATCTGCATAGTTAGGCTGACAAATCTCACGGATGATCTTGCCCCAGAGTTCGTGTGCTTCTACAGCTTCGGGGTTGGCATTCAAAGCACATTTTAGTGTGCCATCATCCATAACTTCAACATCTTTTCCGCCGTATGAGGTGAACCAGGACATAACGGACGGATGAATGGTTGCCCAACTGCGGGTACCTCGCACTACTAGCGGGATCATGTCGGGTTTGCATTCCTTGAGGGCTAAACCAACTTCATAAAGTTCTTCTAGATCATTCGGGAAATCTATGCCGCACTCTTCAAATATGGATTTTCGATAGATGATGTTACTGGTGTGGAAACCCCATGGCATGGCATATAGGCTGCCAGTACCGGTTGGGTGACCATCAACCAGATCCCAGCGCTGATCTTTAAGCAGGAATTCATAGATGTCATCAACATCGTAATCGGGAGGAGTCAGTGTCGGATCACTGAGGTAATCCTCCAATGGTTCCATATAGCCAGCGGGAGCATATTGCCAAATCATATAGGCTCCAACCATATAGCCATCATACCGCTTTGACTTACCGGCAAATTCGGTGGTCAGTTTATCAAAGTACTGCTCTTCAGGAATACATTCGTAGGTAACAGTAATGCCTGTCAGCTCAGTAAATTGATCAAGGCGTGCGATCATCGTATCGGCGAAGGGATGTTTTACCATGAGCAGGTTGATGCTTGAACCAGCCTGTGATCGCCAATCAAATTCAACTGCGGGTGCTTCTTCTACTTCTTCAGTAGCAGGTGTTTCTTCTTCAACAGCAGGCTCCTCAATGACTTTTGGTGCACAGGCTGTTGTAAAGACCATGCTTAGGATGGCCAGCGCAACAACCACCCATTTAATTGAATGTAATAACTTCCTATAACTCATTTATTATCCTCCTTACTATATCTCTTAAATTTTTTGCATGCACAATCGTGCATTTATAATAGTGTGTATCGTTATTACCCTTTCCTAATGTATCAGCCTCCTTTCTTCCATTACTTAACCATGCATGATTATCTAAAATATATTTTAGTATATTATATTTGCAAGTTATCATATTGTGAAATTTTTGTCAACCATTGAAATTAATTTTATCATCTACATTTTAAAAGTGCACACTTTTTTATAGGATTTATGTTTTAAAAGTATGTTATTTAACAAGGCACTAGTACCCTGTTTCATAAATTCTGTCCTTTATTTTGGCAATTTATAATCTTTACACATTATGCAGATTTAGCCTCTCGTGTAGAGCTAACCAATTTCTTATATAATATTTTGGTCAAGTCTTCTAAAGCTTGATATGCTTTTAGTCTGTGATTTTATTTAATACTGTAGAAGATCAGTTGGCTAATATAAATTTCTTTTTGGACGATCAAATCAAGTAGTTGTTGCCAATCTTTATTGTCAGCCTGGAACCAATAATTTTGCGCTATATTTCTCATTAACATTAACTGCTTTGTCAAAAAACCTATTTCCATTTGAGGGCTTTCTATTTGCAACAACCTCATAAGGCGTTTAAAGATTTGAAAATAATGGCAAGTAAGACATAAAAAATTATTTTTTAATTGGTAAAGACAAAATATTTATTCAAATACCGGCAGTGATTCTTGGGGTGAAATGTCAGAAACTGCACATGTTCATCCATGTACATAACATGATTTATAAAAGACACTATTAAGCGTTCTTCTGTTATAATTCTATTAAGTTCTCAATATTTCTATCGCAGTATATTCATCAGTTATACACACAGTAGGTACACCTGATTTAAGTAATCCTTTTAATGGGATAATCTTTTCTTTTCCAAAAGCGATAACTACTCTATTTTTAATTTTTTTAATCTTTTCAATATCTAAATTAACTACTTTTTCTTCGATTCCAGTTTTTACAAATTTCCCATTAATATCAAAAAAATTAAGACCTATTTCCCCACAAATGTTTTTACTTTTTAAAAATTCAATAAAATTTAAGTCAAAATATCCCAAAGGATAATATCTGGAGCTTTTTGATGCCGGACCAACTCCTGCAAAATGATAATCAAGTTTTGCATAATTCCTTGTAATATCACCAATTTCATCCTCTTCTAATAATATTCTTTTATTTTTTAAATTCTTAAATATTATAGGTAAATAAATAGGATGGTAAGTACCACCTATTTTTTCACATAACATTTTTATCAAATCATTATTTTGATATTCAGCTTTACTAAAACTTATACCACCTAAAGTTGAAAATATATCAAGTTTATATTTTCTTCGGCATTTAACTTCTTGAAAAGTGTGAAACAAGGTTTTCCCGCCTGCAACAGCTATGTTTATACCATCCTTTAAAATTCTATTAATATAAGAAGCACCCAACGACCCCACCGCTTTAAAAATTAAATTTCTATCACTTTTCTTTGAATTAATTTCAAAACATACAATAGCTTCTTGTAAACCAAATCTTTTTTCAATCTGCTTCTCAAGATCAATCTTACGCATTGCTTCTTTTTTAATATTGAATTCAATTAGTTTTTGATTTCTTGCTTCTTTTATAAGCCTGCAGACTTTTGATCTAGAAAAATTAAATTTCTGAGCAATTTGGTATTGGCTTACTTCATGAATATAGTATAATTCAGCAATCCTTGACAATAATCTTTCGTCTATCATTTTTATATTTTACCTTTCATCTTTTTTAATAGTATATAACAAAACACAATATAATAAAAAGTATTTCTCAATACATGAAATATAATTAATCAGCGATTCAGACATAATATCTTAATAGTTGCAATTCTGCCTTAAGAAATCTATCTCATATGTTTAAAGATTTGAAAATAATGGCAAGTAAGACATAAAAAATTATTTTTTAATTGGTAAAGACAAAATATTTATTCAAATACTTAAAGCTTAATTTAGCTGAAACATAAGTCTGATAAGCATCCATAAGGGGATGGTTTTCCTAATTCTGGGGGAAGGGGATAACAACTAGTATATGTAAATAATAAAAGTGAAATAATCAAAAAAGCTACAAATTTTGGAGATATTTTTTTTAGAAAATTCATGTAAAATCTCCTTTTTATATACTTTTGTATCTGTTAAATTGCTTTAACAATTATCTGACTATTTTCTTCTCCCTCTTTGCCGGTTGTCAGATTATATCTCTCTCACCTGTCTTTCCAGCTTTTATATGTATCCAACCTTCTTTTAGATCTACGTCTCCCACTTTTAAATTTATTAATTCCATAGCTCTTAGTCCTGCATAAGCTAATACTGTTATAATTGCTTTGTTTCTTACTCCTGTTGGTGCTTTTGCAGATGGTTGAGATATTAACTTTTCTATATCTTCTTCGCTTAAAACTTTAGGAATTTTAGTCTTATTTCTTTTGATATACAATTTTTCCTAAAATTACTCCTAATAAAAAAGCTGTTATAAAAGTTAAACAGATAATGATTAAAAATATTTTATTCATTTCTCCAACTCTTTGCTTTAATTTTAGCCTTATATTATGTATAAAACCTTTTTAGAATGAGTTTAAAGGGCAATTCTGTGCCTTAAATATCGAAATATTATAAACTAAATCTTAAATTCTTTAAACTATCGGAATAAAAACATTCATTGCTTTTTCAATATTGATATTAGCGAGCGTAATGTATATTGATGTGGTGGCTGTATAGCTGTGTCCTAATAACATTCTTAGTGTTTCTATATCCTTTGTCTGACGGTAGAATTCTGTCGCAAATGTGTGTCTTAATGTATGTGGACTTATGATTTTGTCTATTTTCGCTCTTTTTCCGTATCGCTTTACCATATCACATAAATATCGCTCGCTTATTTTTCCACCTTTTAATGTAGTGAAAAAGTATTCTGTATTTCTGGGTTTCCTACTTTTCCACTCTTTTAAAATTTCTAAAATTCCTTCGGGTATTATAAGATCTCTATCTTGTTTATATTTGCCCCTGACTATTCTCAATTTTTGATTAGTAAGTGAAATATGGCTGGGTTTTAAATTTGTGATCTCGCTAACTCGCAAGCCCATATTTAACATCGTCTTAATAATAGCGATATTCCTCAGTCCCGTTGGATATCTTTTGTTAGGCTGTCTTACTAATCTTTTAGCCTCGTCTATTTCTAAAACAATTGGCAATTTTTTTCTTTTAGTAAATCTCATTTTGTTTTTCCTCCTTACCATTCTTCTCCATCAATAATTTCTTCTACTAATAATTTTTCATATCTCAACTCTACTTCTCGTCTTTCTTTTTCTAAATCTTCTTCTTCCCTCATTTTTGCTTTCTTTTCTGTTTTTTAAAAATTTTTATATGTGTATTTTCTATCGCTCTTCTTTTTCTTTCAGCTTTACTTCTTTCTTTTTGTTTTCTCCTTAATTTTTCTACTTTCCTTTT
>JRER01004832.1_pt1 | contig 11933 bp, 9 predicted proteins | sample 210161 | NCBI WGS metagenome assembly JRER01 (sample SAMN03019618, study PRJNA260268) | marine sediment metagenome | biome: Marine; feature: Sediment; material: Clay; isolation source: clay from marine sediments 136 meters below sea floor depth collected from... | place: New Zealand: Canterbury...
TGGAAGGAGAAAAAAAGGCTCATCCAACAGAAGAGAGAGAAGGGAAAGTTCAAGGCGCTTAGAGTGGCAGAAAAACTACGAGGAGTAAGACTGGTATTGGAAAGAGAGATGGGGGAGGAAGGAAAGTTGTTCGGGGTGGTTACCTCGCAGGATATTGTTCAGGAGATTAAAAAGAGGTTTAGTCTAGAGATAGATCACAGAAAGATTAATTTAGACGAACCTATTCGAGTCATTGGAATCAAGAAGGTTTCTCTCAAATTACATCCTGAGGTGGAGATTGATCTCGAGGTGGAGGTGAAAAAATTCACCTAGTCGATTTCTATAGTAATTGATGTAAAAACGCGAAAAGAACACCAAAAGAGCTCAAAATGGGTAATAAGAAAAATAAAATTTACATAATTGATGTTACTAACCGAGATGGAGTTCAAACCTCCAGATTGGGGTTAGCCAAATTAGAAAAGACTATTATTAACTTTTATCTAAATGACATGGGAATTTATCAGTCAGAGTTTGGTTTTCCCTTTACTAATCATGAAATAAGTTATCTTAAGGCTAATCTTGAACTCGCCAAAATGGGAGTGCTTCAGCCGATAATCTTGAGTGGCTGGTGTAGAGCAGTCAAAGATGATGTAAAGAGAGCTTTGGCTATAGGAGTTGAGTATCTTAATATATCTATATCTACTTCTCAACAGATGGTTAAAGGAAAATTTAAGGGTAGAATGGTTAGGGACCCTGAGAAGGACCTATCCAAACCTAGTATAATAGGAATGATGGTAGAGACTCTTGAGGAGGCTAAAAGGGAGGGGATAAAGGTAGTAGGAGTAAATGCTGAAGATGCCTCTCGAACGGATGATGCGTTTTTGTTGAAATTCAGCCGAGTAGCTAAGGAGTATGGTGCGGACAGGATAAGATATTGTGACACGCTGGGCTGCGATGACCCTTTTACCATCTATACTCGAGTAAAAAATCTAGCTGAAGAAATCCAAATACCCATAGAAATACACTGCCACAACGATCTGGGATTGGCGGTAGCTTGTTCAGTAGCTGGAGCCAAAGGAGCTATAGATGCCGGAGTAGATGCTTATATAAATACCTGTATTAATGGAATGGGAGAGAGAGCAGGTAATGCAGATTTGATATCAGTAATGTTAGCTTTAAGGAAGTCCAACGGTCTAAAAGACCTGAATCTTCTAGATGAAAGAGTAGATTTTTCCAAAGCCTGGAAAATCGCTAAATACGCTTCTTATGCCTTTGGTATTCCCATCCCGGTGAACCAGGTAGGAGTGGGAGGAAATGCTTTTGCTCATGAATCGGGAATCCACGCTGATGGAGCTTTAAAAGATAGACGTAACTATGAACTTTATGATTTCGAAGAATTAGGAAGAGGAGAACCTGAGATAATAGAAACGGGAAGAAAGATAACCACAGGAGAATATGGTGGGATTAAAGGATTTAGGAATGTCTATGAGAAGCTGGAGATTGAATTTAAGGATAAAAAAGAGGCTTATAAAATTTTGGAGTTAGCTCGCTATGCTAACGTACACACTCAAAAACCCCTTACCGATGATGAACTTCGTTTCATTGCCCACTATCCTGAGCAAGCCAGGCAAATTCTAACTGTTACTCCTCCCAATTTAGACGATCTAGATTAGTTAGATTCTGCCAAAAACTGCTTTCCCACTTCCCACACGTTGCCTGCTCCAATAGTCAGTATTAAGTCATTCTTCCTGGACTCTTTTCTTAAAAAATCCAGGATTTGTTCCGGAGCTGAAAAATAATAAGTTGGTTTTGATCGGTGCCCTTTAACCTCATTGAATAATAATCTCCCGCTGACTCCAGCTATAGGACTTTCCCCGGCAGGATAGATTTTGGTTAAGAGGAGAATATCCGCATCATCAAAACAGCGAGCGAATTTAGAAAGAAGCATTTTAGTTCGACTGTAACGATGAGGCTGAAAGACCACAACTATTCGTGGTTTTATTCTCTTGGCAGCCTTTAAAACCTCCTCGATCTCAGTGGGATGGTGAGCATAGTCATCAATTACCAGGATACCGGAACCTGTTTGTCCTACTGGTTCAAATCTTCTTTTTACTCCTTGAAAGGAAGAAAGACTTACCTTAATCTGATCCCATCCTACTCCCATACTTCTACCCACCGTGATAGCTGCTAAAGAATTATATACATTGTACAGACCAGATAGAGCAACCGTAATCCTCTCCAATTCTTTTCCTCTATATCTAACTTCATAAGAGGAGGTAAACTCTTCTAATCTAACTTTATTAGCTACCACATCGGCTTCTGAATCTATCCCATAGCTGATCAGTCTTTGAGAATAATGTAAAGAGATTCTTTTTAAGACTTTTTTTAGCAAAAGATCATCTTGATTCACGATTAAAGTACCTTCGGCTTTAAGGTTATGAGTAAATTGAATAAATGCCTCAACGAGTTTATTTTGGGAGCCATAATAATCCAGGTGATCATCTTCCAAACCGGTAAGGACGCAGGTTTTGGGAAGAAGATACAAAAAGGAACCATCAGATTCATCACTTTCCACTACCGCGTATCTATCTCCTCCTAATTGGCTGTTACTACCAATCTCATTCAGCTCTCCTCCAATGAACATAGTAGGATTTTTACCTGCCCGATGGAGAATAGAAGAGATAAGGGAAGTAGTGGTGGTTTTTCCATGAGTCCCGGCGACGACAATACTTTCTTTGTCTCGTATGAGATATCCTAGAAGTTTTCCTCTGGAGATAGCTGGGATTTTTTTTCTTTTTGCCTCCAGAAGTTCAGGATTATCGGCCGCAATGATGGAGGAAAATATCACCAAGTCGACTCCCTTAAGATGGGAAGAATCATGGCCCTGGTAAGTGGTAGCTCCTTTGGCTTGTAGCTTTTTGGTTAGACTGTTTTTTCTCTTATCCGAACCGCTTATCAAATAGCCCATTTGCAACAATACCCGAGCCAGCCCACTCATGCCTATTCCTCCAATCCCTATGAAGTGAATAGACCGAACTCCTTTTAGTATTGAGTTGAGCTCAAGAAAATTGAAGGACATCTTTTTCTGCACCTCATTTTTATTGATTGACCAAGCTAAATATTAGTTTTACTACTTTCCTGGTAGCCTGTGGTTTGCCTAGCGTTTTACTTTTTTCGGCCATTCGTTTAAGAAAGCTTTTATTGGTGATTAAGCCCAAAATGGTGGTTTTTAATTTTTCTGGGGTGAGATCCTCCTCTAAAATGAGGTTAGCTGCTCCCATGGCTTGCAAAACCTCTGCATTTTTGCATTGATGTCCCCCGGTAGCATGTGGGTAAGGAACTAAGATAGCCGGCAGTCCTCGAGAGGTGACTTCGGCCATGGTTGTTGCTCCGCTTCTACAGACAACTAAATCTGAGGCAGCGTAAGCGTATTCCATTTGAGGTAAGTAGGAAAGGATTAGCGATTTTACGGCCACGGATTTAAAGGATGTTCTGACCCATTCTACATCGTTTTTGCCGGTGATGAAAATTATCTGAATTTCTTTGCCTAATTTTTCTTGTAGTAAGAGCTTCATCGCTTCTATTCCAAGTCTATTCAGGCTATGAGCTCCTTGACTGCCCCCTAAAAAAAGAAGGGTAAATTTATCTTTACCCAGACCTAACTTTTCTATTGCTTCTTCTTTTCTTACTTTTGTGATTTCGCTACGGATAGGATTACCGGTAAGGTAGGTTTTTCGTAGCAGCCTCGGAGAAAGATATTTCTGTGTCTCCGAGAAACTAAGAGCTATTCTCGATGTCCATGGTGCAAGAAGCCTGTTACTCAGAGAAAGCCGCACATTTTGCTCACAGATCAAACTCGGAATGCCGAAAAAGGAAGCGAGTATAATCAGCGGACATGAATGGAAACTTCCCATTCCTATAACTAGTTGGGGTTTAAATGTCCAGAGAATAAAAAGGGATTGAAGAAAGGATATGCACAGGCCCCACCCGAAGACTATCCACTTACTCGAAAAATATCTGGGATAACTCTGGATACTTATTTGGCGTAAGTTAAATCCCTGTGATGAAACAAGGTAAGACTCAAGTTCCCTTTCTCCTCCCACCATGAGAATTTCATCACCAAGGCGGTGTTCCTTAAGATAGGAAGCTATGGCTAATCCGGGATAGATATGTCCCCCAGTGCCTCCTGCAGCAATTAATATTCTCATCTGCGTTTTTTCTTATATTTTGGTCGCTTGCCTCTTTTTTTCTTATATTTTTTGATTTTTGTTTCGACTGTTTTTGCTGGTTCTTTTTCTCCTATCTTTGTCTTCTCTTTATCGGTTCGGCCTACTTCAGCTTTTCCTACCTCTATTTTTTCTTTCCCTGTCGGGATTTTTTCTGCCTCAGTGGTCCTTAGCTCAACTTTCTCGCGTCTTACCGGGACCTTCTCTAGAGTACCTCTTTCCCAGCTATATACAATGGGGGTAGCTACAAAACTTGAGGAATAGGTCCCCACTATTATTCCCACCAGGAGAGCAAAGGTAAACCCATGAATCGCAGCTCCTCCCCACAGAAATAGAACCAGGACGACTATGAAAGTAGTTAGGGAGGTAATAATAGTTCTAGGCAGGGACTGATTAATACTTAAGTTTAGGATTCTTTTCAAAGAGATCCGCTTTCCCTTTCGGTAGGTCTTGAGATTTTCCTTGGTCCGAGCATAAATGACGATAGTATCATTTAGCGAATACCCAATTATAGTGAGAAGAGCAGCGATCACCGGAAGATTGAACTCAAAATTCCCCAAAGAGAGGGCCCCGATGCTGATAAAGACATCATGAATTAAGGCAACTACCGCTCCCCCGGCAAACTTAAAGTCGAATCTCCAGCCAATATAGATGAGCATACCAGCCAGAGCAAAAATTATAGCCAGTACGGCTTTGCGCCGAAGCTCTTCACTGACCTTGGGACCAATCAAGTTAATACTTCGAACCTCAAAGGTATTCTTTTTTTCCTTGAATTCATCTCTTAGGGCTTGCTCAATTTTGGCGGTGGTTTTTTTGTGAATAATCCCCTGGATAAGAAAAATGAGGGGAGCTCTCTCTATCTGGTTGATATTCACTTTTTCGGTCTGGGAAGGCTCAACGGTTAGAAAACCGGCGAGATTTTCATATCCTACCGCTTCTATTCCAGGAAGACTTTTTAACTCCTCAAGATGGGTAAACTTACCATGTTTTTCTCGATAAGCAATTATCTGTGAGACAATATTCTGAGAAACCTGCTCTACACCAGTCCTTACAAGAACTAAGTTATCCTTCTTTTCCCCGTACTGCTGTATAACTGCTCCACCTAAGCCTATCTTAGCCAGACCCGATCTTATCCGGCTAATAGAAGGAGACTCTGTGAATTTGAGATGAATCTCTATTCCCCCGGTAAAATCTAAACCAAGCTTTGGTCCTCCTTTTAAAATGAGAGAAGTAAGGCCGGCAACTATGGCAGCTCCGGAGATAAAAATGGCTACTTTTCTCAATTCAACGAAGTCTATGTGGGTTTCACCAAAGAAACGCATTCTTTCTTCCTAGATACTGAGTTTGCTCACCGGTCGTCCGGCTAATAAGAGATTAAAGATAACCCGAGTTACCACAATAGCGGTAAATAGACTTATTAATATGCCGATAGATAGGGTGGTGGCGAATCCTTTGATGGGACCGGTACCAAATTGAAAAAGAACAAGGGCAACAATTAGGGTGGTTATGTTAGCATCCAGAATGGTGCGAAGAGCCCTTTCATAACCAGCATCAACAGCCGAACGAGGGGCCCTTTCCCCCCTCAATTCTTCCCTTATTCTTTCAAAAATAATTACGTTGGCGTCGATACTCATTCCGATAATGAGGATAATCCCGGCAATCCCGGGAAGAGTCAAAGTAGCCTTTAAGGCTGCCAGGGCTCCCAATAAAAAAAGTAGATTCAGTAGGAGGGCTGAGTCGGCGATTAAACCCGCCTTTTTATAATATATCCCCATAAAGACGAGAACGCAGATCATGCCGATAATTCCTGATAATAACCCCTTTCGAATAGAGTCTCGTCCTAGTGAAGGACCGATCCAAGTATTTTGGATAGGTGTAAAGGGCACCGGTAGAGCACCGCTTTTGAGAACTATTCTGAGCTCATTAGCCTCATCTATAGTAAAGTTTCCTTCAATGACTGCTTTCCCTCCGGTAATTCGGGTCTTTATCACCGGTGCCGATTTAATGACGTTATCCAGTATTATGGCAAGCCTTTCCCCAACGTGTCTTCCCGTGATCTCAGAAAACTCATCGGCTCCTTCAGCATTAAAATCGAGGGCTACATAAGGCTGACCCCATTGATCCATCTCTACCCGAGCGTCCTTTATGGCTCTGCCTGACAAAAGAGTATCTTTCTTTAGCAGGTAGGGAGTCCCTTGAGAATTATAGAGAATCTCGTTATCAGGAGGTACTTCTCCCTTAAGAGCCTTGTTTATGTCTCCGGCCTCATCTACCAACTTGAACTCCAAAAGGGCGGTCTTGCCGATGAGATCCACAGCACTTTGGCGATTTTTTATCCCTGGGAGATCCACCACAATCCTGGTATCTCCCTGACGAGTAATAGTAGGCTCTCTTACGCCAAACTGGTCTATTCTATTTCTTATAACCTCTAAACCCATAGCTACGGCATCTTTAACATTTTCTTCGGGAGGAAGTTTGGAGGTGTCTGCTTCCAGTACTAGATGCATACCTCCTTTTAAATCAAGTCCGAGATGTATCTTCTCACCCGGAGGATAGATGGCCCATATGGCTAAAGCTATCAATCCCAATATGAACAGCATCAGCCAATTACTATAGCGATACATCTCGTGCCTCCTTCGCAGAGGTTGAAGGAACCTCTCTTTATCAGGACTGTAGCAATTTTTCTCAATTTATCATAAAGCAAAAAAAATGTCAAATTCATTGTGGGAACTCCAGATTCCTTTCGTAAAATCACTGGACATTTCCAAAAAATTGTGCTAATTTAAAACCGAAAAGTTTCGGAGATTAGTAGGGAAAAACTCATATTTATGCAGTTTGTGATAAGATAAAGCAACTAAAGGAGAGAAAGTGGCGAATAAGGCTAAAATCGGGATTCTAGATTTTAACGATGAGCGGGAACATGTACTTCAGCAAACTTTTGAAGCCTCTCAGAGGTTAAAAAAGAGTGTTGTGGAGACTTTGGAAAAAACTGGGGAGGTGGACATTATCGACCCCAGTGAATCTTTCACCAGATTTGATAAAATGGTTTGGCTCCCGGAGATAGCAAGAAAACAGGCAAGAATGTTAGCCCGCGCTGGCATAGATGGTGTGATCTTCCACTACAGTGTATGGGCCTCTCCTCGGCTGGCCAGGCTAGCAGCTCAAATACTGATCAGAGAAAACAAAAAAAAGAATAAATCCACTCCTATGGTGGTGCTTACCAATTTAGCCCCTGAACAGCCTGGCATGGTAGGAGGAATGGCTGCGGCAGGAGGGCTGGATCAATTGGGGATACCTAATTTTCGGATCTGGAGCACAAAATTAAATGAAGATCCTAGGAAGGTTGAACAAATGGTAGCTTTTGCCAGATTTGCTCAGGACAGAGCTAGGACCTCCGCTTCCGCAGATGAGGTAATCGAACGACTCTACGGCCAGATCTACGGAGAAATTGGCGGACGAAGTATTCAAATTGTCACCGCAGAAGCTGATCCTCTTCAATGGTCCAGGATCTTTGGTGTGGATATTCAACCTATTGGGCAGGCTGAAATCATCAGAAAGGCTAACCAGATGATTCAATGGAGTAAGGGAATAAATAGTGAGGTAGTGAGCATAAAAGATGAGCGAATCTCAAAAGCCTTTGATTTTCTTACCAGGCACACAAAAAATATAAATTATGAGGATAAATTCAGCCCGGGTAAACTTAAATATGAATTAGCCTGTTATTACGCTACTCAGGACATCATTGCAGAAAATGATCTTGATTTCATGGGGATAAAATGTCAGCCGGAAATGAGCGAGTATCACGTGACTCAATGTCTAACCCATGCTTTCAGCAATGACAATCGGGGCCCGGGCGGCGAGGAGAAAAAGGTTGTTGTCTGTGCCTGTGAAGACGACAAGGATGCTGCTTTGACTCAACAGATAATGTATCTATTGATAGGTAAGCCAACTATGTTTGCTGATTTTAGGCACCTGGATCCCAAAAGGGAAATTCTTTATCTGGTAAATTGTGGTGCTCACACTCCCTGGTTTGCCACCCGGACTGATGATGTGGAGAGTAATTTAGCCAAGATCACTCTAGATAAACAAGCCTTTTTCTATGCTGCCTGTGGAGCAACAGTAAACTTTGATGCAGCTCCGGGACCAGTAACTGGAGCCAGACTTGGAAGAAAAAATGGAAAATACTGGATGAATATAGTTCCAGGCGAATTTGTGGAGAGACCACCCGATGCTCTAATTACTACTCCAGGATGGCCTCATGCTTTTATGAGATTCAGAGTTCCTATGGAACAACTTTTTAGAGAACACCCCTGCAATCATATCCAGATAGTGGCAGAAGACTGCGTGGCTGGATTGGTTGAAATATGTGAAAAATTGGGCATTGGATATAAGGTCCAGGATAAGAACTTAGAGTTTGAGAAGACGGTCTAAAAGATAAATGATCTCTAGCGGTGTACAAGGAGGGCTGGATGGTTAAATTTGTATAAGTGGCCGCAACCTTTAGGTTGCGCTGTTTTACGCAGGCTAAAGCCTGCGGCTACCAATTTTTTCGTGCAAAATTTTCTCAGGGAAGGAGAGAGGCTAAAGTGAGGCTATCAGGAAAAAAAGCGGTGGTTACCGGTTCGGGAAGAGGGATAGGAAGAGCTATTGCTCAAAAACTAGCCCAAGAAGGTGCTGATGTAATAGCGGCTGATATTAATGCTGAAAATGTCCAAAAAGTGGCTGAAGAAATAAAAAAATTGGGAGTAAAGGGAATTGCGCTCAAGATCGATGTTTCAAAAAAAGAAGGAGCCGAAAAGATATTTAAGACAATCAAAGAAAAATTTGGAAGATTAGACGTCCTGGTCAACAACGCAGGGATCAACCGCGATGCAATGCTGCATAAAATGACGGATGATGAGTGGAATCAGGTATTGGCAGTAAACCTTACCGGGGTTTTCTTCTGTACTCGGGCAGCTGCAAAAATCATGAGAGATCAAAGGTATGGAAGAATTATTAATATTTCCTCAGCCAGCTGGTTAGGTAATATAGGGCAGACTAATTATAGCGCTTCCAAAGCCGGGGTGGTGGGTCTCTCGAAGACAGCCGCCCGAGAACTGGCACCTAAAGGAGTAACAGTTAATGTAGTTTGTCCTGGCTTTATCGATACTGAGATGACTAGAGCCGTCCCGGAAAGAATAAAGGAAATAATATTAAGTAGAATTCCTACCAGACGGATAGGAAAACCGGAAGAAGTAGCCAATGTAGTTGCATTCTTAGCTTCGGATGAGGCTAGTTATGTAACCGGGACAATCATAGATGTTGGTGGAGGGATAGTGGTGTAGTTTTGAAGGAGGTAAAATTATGCTGGATAAAGACATAATAAAAAAGCGAGAGGAGGTGATGATGGTAAGAAAAGAAGTGGGTAGAGAATTAAAATTTTAAAAAGGAGGATAAGATGGGAAGAAAAATCCTGGCTTTAACAGTATGTGCGGCCTTGCTGGTCTCTCTAGTCGGGGGAGTGGGCCTTGCTCAGGAAAAAGTAGTCACTCTAACGGTGGTAGGCGATGCCGGCCACAATCTAAGGCCCTTTGAGTGGTATAAAGATGAGTTCTTGAAAAAATTTGGGGTCAAGCTCAAAGTCATTGGAGTACCCTTTGCCGAGACTTACGAGAAGATGAAAATTGAATTCGTTACCCATACTGGTGCCTACGATATTGTAGTTGTGTTTCCAAAGTTCATGGGAGATTTTGCCGGAAATGGTTATCTTGTAGATCTGGATGAATATGCGAAAAAGCTCGATCCCAAGATGGATGATGTGACCCCGGGTTATGGGGAGCTTTATTGTAAATACGGAGGTAAGCTATACGCTGTCCCCTACGACGGTGACGTGCTAAGCCTGTATTACAGAAAAGACCTTTTTGACAATGAGACGGAAAAAGCTGCCTTTAAAGCTGGATATGGTTATGATCTTAAGCCACCTACGACCTGGAAGGAGTATCTTGAGGTTGCTAAGTTCTTTACCCGAAAGAAAGGTGAAAAACTGGCGGGAGAAGTTGTGGAGAGGGACTTCTACGGAGCTGCCTTCTATGGCCAAAGAGACTGGGCCTGGGCCTGGTGGGGAAATCGATTTGGCAGCCTGGGCGGAGTATACTTTGATGAGAAGACCATGGAGCCGGCGATTAACTCTAAAGCCGGTGTTGATGCTCTAAACGACATGATAGAGATAAAAGAATTCTGCCCTCCTGATGTCCTTGCTTTCGGGTATGAGGAACTGAAGGATGCGTTTCTCAATGGAGAGACGTCCATGGTCATTCAATGGCCCTGTGTCGGTAAAAAGGGAGCTGATCCAGAACAGTCGAAAATTGTGGGAAAGGTCGGAGTCGCCGGGGTACCGGGAGGCATGGTCAAGGGAAAACTCTACCGGCGAGCGATGATGCCTTGCGGTCGGGTTTTAGCAGTGACCAAAGACTCCAAGTATCCCTGGGAAGCCTATCAGGTAATTCAGTATTTGACCACCGTGACCAGCCTTGATGATGTCTCCACGGCTAAAACTGGACTTGATCCTTACCGCTACTCCCATTTCGCGCATCCAGAAGCATATGAGATGTTTGCTGACGTTGAGTCGGCCAAGATATACCTGGCCGGGGTGGAGGCCAACATGGAAGTTGGTTATCCGGAGTTGACCATTCCGGGAGCTGCACAGTACGGGGACGTGCTGGGCCTCGAAATTACCAAGGCTTTGGCTGGAGAAAAAAGTGCCGAAGTTGCCCTCAATGCAGCAGCCAAGGAATGGACAGAGATCACCAAGCGGTTCGGACTGAAAGAACAGAGGAAGCTGTATCAGGCATTGGTCAAGGGCTGGAGAGAAGCCGGTCTCTGGAAGTAGAACAAAAAGGGGGTAGGAACGTAATTCCTACCCCCGACTCAGTCTTAAAATTTTGAAAAGAGGTGTTGGATGGGCAATGAGAAATCTAAAATCAGGAGTCTCCGAATAAGAAGGCTCACCCCTCTTTTCTTCATCTTACCCTGTATCCTCATCTTGCTTGCCGTCTCCATATTTCCCTTGCTGTATTCCCTTTGGCTCAGTTTTAATTCCTGGGAATTGGCCATGGGGCTGCCTAAGAGGTTCATCGGATTGGGAAATTATATAAGGCTCTTTCAGGACGTCAGATTCTGGATGTCTATGAAGAATATGGGAAAAGTGCTCCTTTTTGGGGTGGGTTCGCAGTTTCTCATTGGATTTGCTCTCGCTTTACTCCTGAATAGAACATTTCGGGCGAGAACCTTAGTGGCTACTCTTTTTCTTTTACCCACCATGATAGCTCCGGTGGTAATTGGATGTACCTGGAGGCAGATTTATCACTATAGCTATGGTCCTTTAAACTATTTTCTTCAAGCCACCCGCTTAAGCGGAGGAATAAACTGGCTGGCTGATATTAAACTTGCCTTACCCTCCATCATCATCAGTGATACTTGGGAGTGGACACCCTTTATGATGGTAGTGTTGTTAGCAGGTCTTCAGTCTATACCGGTAGATCTTCAAGAAGTGGCAGCTATAGATGGCGCCTCCAAGTGGCAAATATTCTGGCACATAACTCTACCTTTTTTAAAGCCGATTATCATCGTGGTCATACTTATCAGGGCCATGGATGCTTTTAAACTATTCGATCTGGTGGTGCTGCTTACCAGAGGAGGACCAGGAAGCTCCTCAGAAACAGTAGCTTATTATAATTATCTGAGTGCTTT
>JRER01002991.1_pt1 | contig 11868 bp, 16 predicted proteins | sample 210161 | NCBI WGS metagenome assembly JRER01 (sample SAMN03019618, study PRJNA260268) | marine sediment metagenome | biome: Marine; feature: Sediment; material: Clay; isolation source: clay from marine sediments 136 meters below sea floor depth collected from... | place: New Zealand: Canterbury...
GAAAGATAAGGATGAACATCAGCGGCCCTCCGAGGTTCCATGCTGTGACGTACCAGCGCCACTCATCTGGCTGGGCTGGGTAGCCTGGGAGATTTGGCAAGACGTTGAACGTGAAGACCAAGGTGAAACAGATGATAAGCACGATGATCGCGATATACCCGATGGCATTGTTTAGCTTGAATTTTTGTGCCGAATCCGTCATACCACCCCAAACGTCTAAGCTTAAGTGGGCAAGCGAATAAAAATAATTGCATTAACGAGGTAATTGCGTGAAGTACAAAATTGCTGTGATTCCCGGCGACGGCATAGGTCCCGAAGTAATCCGCGAAGGGGTGAAAGTGCTGAGCGCCGTAGCCGAGACGATGCCTAGTTTAGAGTTAAAGTTCACTGAGTTCCCCTACGGTGCCGAGCATTACCTCAAAACCAAAGAGCTCGTGCCTGATGATGGCCTCAAAAAACTTTCGAAGATGGATGCCATTTACCTCGGCGCCTTGGGCGACCCCCGCGTACCCACGGGTGTGCTCGAGCAGGGCATTCTGCTGAAGCTTCGCTTTTATTTCGAGCAGTACATCAACCTCCGCCCCATCAAGCTCTACCCAAGCGTGCCATGCCCACTCAAAGACAAAGGGCCGGAGCATGTCAATTTTTATGTGGTGCGAGAGAACACCGAGGATTTCTACGTTGGGATAGGCGGGCGGGCGAAAGGCAAATCGAAAGCTAAACTCGAGGTGCTTCGCTCAATTTATCAAGCGAAATTTGATCTAAATATCGATGTCGACCGAGATGAGATAGCCTACCAGATAGGCGTGGTAAGCCGCAAGGGGACGGAGCGAGCTATCCGCTATGCATTCGAGCTTGCCCGCAAGAAGGGCAAAAAACGCGTAACTTCGGTTGACAAGGCCAACGTTTTAACGCACATCTACAGCCTCTGGCGTGAGGTCTTCGAGCGAGTTGCGAAGGATTACCCCGAGATCGAGACGGAGTTCGCATTCGTTGACGCGATCACAATGTGGTTCGTGAAAAATCCAGAGTGGTACCAAGTCGTCGTCACACCCAACATGTTCGGCGATATCATCACGGACTTGGGGGCGATGATTCAGGGGGGCCTAGGACTTGCTCCGGGAGGTAACATCAACCCTGAAGGTGTGAGCATGTTCGAGCCCATTCACGGCTCAGCGCCCAAGCATGCGGGAAAAAACGTCGCCAATCCGCTTGCTACAATTTTGGCAGGGCAGATGATGCTCGAGCACCTCGGCGAGCAGAAGGCTGCGGATAAAGTTGAGCGAGCAGTTATCGATGTGCTGAAGGAAGGCAATGTCCGAACCTACGACTTGAGCGGCAAATCCGGCACCTCCGACGTGGGGGATGCGGTCGCAGCGAAAATAAGAGAAACATAAAACCGTGATAAAGGTTTGGGAGAAAAATCCCCACATAGGGGCAAAATTCTCGAGTGGAGAAAGCGCGCTTTAAATGTAGAAACTGTGATGATGCACACACACAGCTTTTTACACATGCGCTGCTGCCTTTGGCATCTTGATCTCTTCCGTGGCCAATTCTTCGCCCGCAATTTTTTCACTAAGCATAGTCGCTAACTCGAGTTCAAACGCGGCAAATTTTTGAATCAAGTTCGAGTTTTTGTTAACCCTGAAAAGCTGTGCTGGACCAAGCCTTCGGGTTGGGACCATAAGCTTCAGCTCTTCTATCGTGGGCCACAGACGAAGCAAAGTCGGGTATGAAACATCGGCAGCTTCGGCTATCTCTAACTTTGTGTACTCGTGGTCGGATTTTCGGATTGTCGATAAGAAGCTCAGTACATTTACCATCGGGGAAGTGATTATTTTAGTTGCTACTGGGTGATTTTTCTTTTTCATTTTACCACCATCCCTCACCATCTTATCCATAGTTCTATAGTTTTAGGCATTTTTAAATGTTTTTATTTTCAAAATAAAATTTATTTATACATCAGGATTTTTATACCAGACAATCAGATGGGATATACATGCAAAAACTAGCGCTGATCCACCGCGAGATATTGAGAAGGATGTTTGTCCATCATTATATAGGTAGGCGCCACACCGACGAAAAAAACGTGATCAAATTTCTGCCAAAGCACGAGCGTGGGATCGGTAAGGACGCCCTAAATGACTTAATTAAGTGGGGGTTTGTAATGGAGAAGATTACGAGCTATGGTAGGCACGTTTCGTTAAATCCCAGAGTAATAGGGGAGATTCACTCTATTTTAATTGAGGAGTAATACGAAACTTGGTGAGTGTATGCACCTAGTCATCGCTATCACGGGATCCAGCGGCGTTGTCTATGGCGCGAGGTTAATCGAGGTATGCAAGGAACTGAATATCGAAACTGATTTAGTTGTTTCACGCGCCGCCGAAACCATTCTGAAATTCGAGCTCGGAAAAAGTGTTGAAGAGCTTCGGGGGTTGGCAACACGCAGCTACTCGCCCGAGGATCTAGCGGCACCTCTCGCGAGTGGTTCCTATCTCACCGATGGAATGGCGATCGTACCCTGCAGCATGAAGACACTGGGGGCGATAGCCAGCGGCGTGACGGCTGACCTCATCTCGCGAGCGGCCGATGTCGCGCTAAAACAAAATCGCCCCCTCGTGCTAGTCCCTAGGGAGACGCCGCTCAACCTCATCCATCTCGAAAATATGGGCAAGCTTCGACGCGCCGGGGCGACAATACTGCCAGCGATGCCAGCGTTTTACCACAAACCTAAGGCGATTCCTGACCTAGTCGATTTCATCGTCGGGCGAATCCTCGATGTGCTTGGAGTCGAACACCAGCTCTATCAGCGGTGGCAGGGTTACAAGGGATAGATGATAAGGTGGATTGTCTATGGGGCGCTTTATCGTGCCTTAACGTTGCCGTGAGGTAAGCGTTCGGGATGGTGAATATCCTCATTTTCTATTTCCTTCGCGCTGTTGAGTTTCTCCAAGGGAATCGCCCCCCCACATCAGCGTTTTTACTAATCCACTTTTTGAAGAATCTTTTCCCCCTAGGCGTTAGAGAATAGTACACTTTGGGCCTCCCTCCGAGGAATCTTTCCTCTTTTGTCCGTTTTGCGTATCTCATGTTGCTAAGCCTTTTGAGGAACCTTGTGATGCTTGCCGAGGATATCCCTAGCTCCTTCGCTATCTCCGTGGCACAAACCTTTTCGCCCTGCAATAGGGCCTCGACTAACTTTCTTCTAGCTGTCGGCGATTTAGGATCTCCTTCCACCTTCTTCACCTTTTACACCAGCTTGCCCTTTATCGTTCCCTTGGATTCCTCGTTCTCGTACTCCTCCAAACACAGGTACCTTATCTCAACATGCAGCGTGTACCTGTCGCCAGCGTTCCCCATTTTGCCTGTATTCTCGATGCTAAATTCTCTTGTCCCACCTGCCACCATATTTATGTTTTCTGCTTCTACCGATAGAGTGGCTTCACCAGCCTCTATCGAGTACAGGATCAGCGGTTCCTCTGCCGTCAGCATTATCGTCAGATTGCCTGTAGCATGGTTGAGGTTCCAAGTGGTCGGTCTAATAAAGGTAAAGCCGGACGCTGTCGTTTCTTCTGTTCCTTTTTGGAGAGCGCTGTACGCCGCAACTGCCGCGATAACTACCACAAGCACCGCAAGCACGTGATACGCGCTTATTTTCACATGTCTCACCTCCTTCATGCGATTAGCGTGATAACTTGATTGATCAGCCCAACCGTCAGGTACCAAACGAACGCCGTTAGCAGCAACACTTTGAACGCAAACTTTACCCCGAACTCTTGCCTGAGGGCCACAACCGTGCTGATGCACGGCACCGATGTCAACAGCGCGAACATGAGGACTTGGTGCGGCGCCATGACCGCGGATACGCCGACCATGCCTCCCGCAACAACGGGAAACATCGCCACTCCGGCCTCTCTTCGGAAGAAACAATAGATCAGGGGTATTATCGCAATCGCTGGTAACCCCAGCCAGCCCATCGTGAAAGGTGCTAATGCGCCAGAAAGTGCATCGACTACACCACAAGTCTGCGCTATGGCCAATGTTATGCTCGCAACCAACATAACCGGCAATGCTATCGAGATGAACTCCAGAATGTTGATGTAGGTTTTCATCAAGACATTTCGGACCCTTGGCCACCTGTACTTGGGCACCTCGATTACCAGCCCAACCTTTTCACCCGGTACAACGCGTGTGAGAATTTTTGCCATCACCACCAGCATGAGTACTGAAATTAAAATAGCGGCTAGCACGTACATGGCGCCTGCAAACACACTCACAAATCCGAAAATCACCACTATCCTGCCGCAACACGGGATGGCCAAACATACGAGGGCGGCCGTTATCACCCTGGCTTTTTTCTCCTCAATGATCCGCGTGCCGAGCACGCCGGTAACGTTGCACCCCGCCCCAACCATGAACGGCACAATGGATTTGCCATACAGTCCGATTTTGCTGAGCGCTCCATCCAGCAGCACCGCAATTCTCGCCAAGTAACCCGTATCCTCAAGGAGCGCCAGCAAGATGAAAAACACGAGCACGTAAGGGATGACTATGGCCAAAAATGCGGTCAACCCACGGGTTATCCCTAAAGCCAAAGAGCCCCCCAGCGGGCCCGGAATTGCACCGCTTATTGCTGGGCTTAAAACTCCGCTGATGTGTTCCGCGCCGACACGAAATATCGTTTTTTCAAAAAAGGCCCCAACATTTATGAAAAACAACATGAGTGCAATCATGGTGATGACAAGTATGGGGATGCTGAGTTTCCCGTGAGTTGTTACCCCCGCGAGCCTGTGCTTCCAACCTGTTTTACGTATGCGGGGGGCGGAAACTGTTTCGCTTAAGATGCGCTCGCTGACCTCGTATCTTCGTTTTTCAATATGCACGTCTGTGGCTTCGTTAAATTTGTCCCTCAGCTTTTGCCTAGATTTTTTGACTTGGTTGAGTATCCCCTTGCTTACTATTTTTTCTATGACTTCATTTCCCTCTAGAAGCCATACGGCCAAAGTCCTTAGCGGGATTGACGTCCGTACGCGCTTTTCTCTCAAAAGCTTGGTTATCTTCCGTATCTCCGCCTCGGTTTCCTCATCGTACCTGATGGGGTGGGATGGTATCTCTTTTTTGGGTATCTCCTTGAAGGCGGTTTTGAGGAGCTCATTAAACCCCTCCCCAGTCACCGCGACGGTGGGGACGACTGGCACCCTTAGCGATTCGCTGAGCCGCTTAGTGTTTATATCTAACTTTAGCCCCTTGGCCTCATCTGCCATGTTGAGGGCAATAAGGGTGGGGACACCAAAATCGGTAACTTGAAAGAATAGGGGCAGGCACTTCTCCAATCTCGTGGAATCGGCGATATTGATTATGACATCGGGCCTTTGCTCTATGATCGCCCTCAGCGTCACTTTTTCCTCTTCTGAGGTTCCGGCGAGGGAGTATATTCCGGGAGTATCAGAGATTTTTAACTTTTTACCGTCAAATTTTTTCGTGCCTTCATCAAATTTTACTGTTGTTCCGGGGAAGTTCGAAACTACGGCTTTTGCGCCCGTCAACCTGTGGAATGTAGCCGATTTTCCGGTGTTGGCGCTACCCACTAGGTAGATTGTGTACGTCCTTTCCTCTCGGGTGGACGACTTGCTACGCAACAACGACACCCCCTTGAGTGTGGTTTCACATAGATGCACGAGGCGGTGCTCCTACCGATGGCGATCTCCATTTCGTGAAGCCTGATAATGGCCGGGCCCTTGGGTACTCGGTCAACTAAGGCAACCATTCGTCCGGGGACTATGCCCATCGAAGTGAGCCTCTTAGAGGTTTGCCCCCCAACTCCGATTGAGGCTATTTCCCCATGTGCACGCCTAGCTAACGCTAGGAGATTCATTTTCTGCATTTTTTACCTCCAGTTTCTGCGAGGAAACTGGGGGTTTCCCCCCAGTCCCCGCACTTACGGAACCTTCTTTTCCTCTTTCGTTTCCTTCAGAAGCTCTGCCAACGAGATCATTCCTGGGCACGCACACATCTCCATTGGAAATTCCTTTGCCCGCTCCCGAATCCGCTCCCGCAGCTTCTTCCGTTCTTCCTCAGTCAACAACCAAGAGCCACACCACATGTGTCTTCACCTCCTTCCGGTTTTCCCGGTACTTTTTTCCTCGAGAAGTAGGAGCAGCCATGGGCAGGTGTATTTCTTCGGGTCCTTCAAAGGTTATCATCCGCTTCCTCAGCTCCGCCACCTCTTCAGACGCCATCCACGGACACATCATCCCGACGCGCCCCCCTTCATTTCTTTAATTTCACGCTCTAGCTTCCCCAGCCTGTCTTCGATGCGTATCAAAACATCTATCATATCCGCAAGCGCATCCTCGATTACCCTTAGTTTTAACTCGGCTTCGGACGGTTTTGACGCTCTTTCTGGTGGAAGTAACTGCGCCCCACATGGGCACATACAATATCCACCTTCTCCTCCTCCGCACCCCCCACATCCGCCGTTGCCCCCGCAGCTAAGATCGGATTTATTCCGTTCCCCACTCATCTTCACTCCTCTCTTGATCTCATTACAATCAACTTGCTACCACATTCCGGGCACCTGGTTGCAAGGAGTTTTCCACCCATTGGGCATCCACGTGAACATATGGGGCAATCTGGAAACCGCAGCGACGCGAAAAAGCTGAAGTGGCAAAACGGGCAACAGATTTTTTTTTAATTTCTTTTCCTTTCGGTTGGGGGCATGGAAACATGACTTTAGTTAAACTTGACGGCTTTATACCAAATATTCAAAAAAAAGAATCTGTGTAAATTTCAGATACAAAAACCGATACTTATTGTTATTCTTCTTTTCCGAGAAGTTTTGGCTTTTGAGCTGGATATAACGGAATCAGATCTTCCACGTAACGATTTGCGGTGTTCAGTCTGTATGCCTTTCGTGCGCCGACCCGTACTTCAGTAATTATCTCTTTTGCCAGTAGTTCGGTCAAAATCCGCTTAACGGTGCTATAACTCAACTTGGTATTTTTCTCAATCTGATGGTGCACGAGCAAAGCGTTAGGGTGGGACATAAAATAGTCTAGGACTTTTGGCCCCTCATCTTTATCGAAAATCCTAGCTAAAATGCCCATTGTCTTACACCTGTGGGCAGATTTCCAAGTTTATCACGGATTAAAATCAGCTGGCATATGATAATAATTAAAAAACAACTTTCAAAAATTGAGAGTTCTCTCAAAAAACGAGAGTATTTAAATGTTAAAACACACGTATTGTAATGGGCACTAAACTGCCCGGGGAGGTGGGGTGCAAAATGTTCGAGCATGCAAAGAAGATGCGCGAGACTTTTGTTAAAAGGAACCTAGAAGCGGTGCTTCTGTTAATACTGGACAAAAACGATATGTGCGGGTACGATATTATCTCCTGCATTCGTGAGAGATTGGGGGTCTTGCTGAGCCCCGGTGTTATTTACCCAACACTCCATCGCTTAGAAAGAGGGGGGTTGATCGAGGGGGAGTGGAGTAGCCGTAGGCGGGTTTACACACTTACAGCTACAGGCAAATCAGCATCTAAGCAAGTTATATCTGAGTGCACAGCATTTCTGAAATTTATCTCTTGTGGGGCATGAAGTTAAAAACAACACCCCATACGGCAAACGTGTAAAAATACGAAAACGCATCCTTATTTGGCAGCTGTTTATTATGCCCTAATCCAAACTTAATGGGGGAAATCAATGCATTTAGCAGAACAGCAGGGGAACACGTTGCTGGTGGGCGGGGTAAGGCAACACGGAAAGCGATGGAAGTCGATGTGGAAAATAACGGTGAGGTAGATCAGGGATGAAGGAACCCCCGGTTGCGAAGTTCGAGTGCCCCAGCTGCAGGTACTCTGACTACCGGATGTCGACGCGAGAGATAGGTGAGCTCGCCCTTAACGAATGCCCCAAATGCGGTAAAGACCTAAAAGTCGTCGCCAAAGAGCCACCCAAGTGGCTGGCTGAACCGCTGGAGCTCGTGGCGAAGCATTTCGAAATCTCGGACTTCGTCGCCTCGAAAGACCGGGTAGAACTCGAGGTAGCCGCGATGGACTCGAAGCGATCATTTCGTTCTTTATTAGACTCCGCCAAGCGGAGAGGCTACCTACCCGTGATGCGCGGACGCGAGGGCGAACTCAGGTTGATGATGATGAAGTATCCGCGCATTAGCAGGGGGAAAGTCGCAGTGAATTTGATCCTCTTGGGTGCGACTTTTCTGACGACCTTCGCAGCTGGCTACTTCCTGATCTTTGGCGGGAAGGTCTTATACGCTGTCTTGTTCTCCGGTGCAATCATGCTGATGTTGGGAGCGCATGAGCTCGGTCACAAAATTGCGGCGTGGCGAAATGGGGTTGAGTCAACCTTGCCCTATTTTATCCCGGCGCCGACAATGCTTGGTACTCTAGGTGCGGTTATCAGTATCAAAAGCCCCATCCCAACGAAGGAGGCTTTAGTTGAAATGGGGGCAAGTGGGCCGTTGTTCGGTTTCCTCGTGGCCCTCCCACTCACCACCGTCGGTCTGATGTTATCAAAACCCGATCCCGAAGTCTTTTCCTTCGGTTTTACGCCGGCGATATTCGCCATGCTGCAACTACTTACTTTCGGTCATGTGCTAGCTGGCATACCGATTAACCCACTCGCATTCGCAGGATGGGTGGTGCTTCTCGTGACGATGTTCAACTTGCTCCCTGCTGGGCAGTTCGATGGTGGGCACATCGCGCGAGGACTGATGGGCCGGGAGCGGCACTACGGGCTCACCCGCATGCTCGGCTTCGGCCTCCTCATCTTTGGCTTATTCTTCCCCCATCTCCCCCTCTGGATATTCGGCTTTATCATCCTCCTCCTGTTTAGGGGATATCACACGGGGGCGCTCGATGATGTCTCAAAATTATCGAAACGCCAGAAATGGCTCGCCGCGGGGACCTTCATCGTATTCCTACTGTGCATGCCAATACCAATGGGTTGACCGATAATTACATAACTTTATTGATGCAGGGAACTCTGGTGTTCGCATGAGGGGAAAATTTATCTCGATTGAGGGGCTGGACGGGTGCGGTAAAAGCACCCACGTTAGACTACTCGCGAGGTGGCTTCGCTCCCGCGGCCGCAAAGTAGTCATCACGGACGAGCCGACTGATGGCGTAATTGGAAAAATTATCAAGCGGATGTTAAGGGGGGAACTCGAGCTGCCCATCGCCGTTGAGGCGCTGCTGTTCGCCGCCGATAGGATACAACACGTCGCGGGTGTCATCGAGCCCGCCCTGAAAGCTGGAAAGGTGGTGTTGAACGAGCGGTACGTTTGCTCGTCGCTTGCTTATCAATCGGCGCGGGGGGCACCTGTGAGTTGGATAGCTTTGATAAACAAGCACGCCATTAAACCAGATCTAACCATCTTGATTGACGTGCCCCCAAAGGCTGCGCTTGCCAGGATAAAACCTTCGCGCAGGCTCGATGAGTTCGAAAAAGATTTGCGGCTTCAAAGGCGGGTGCGCCGGAATTACCTACGCATCACCAAGCGGGAGGGGCTAAAAGTCGTTGACGGCGCTCGCTCACGTGATGAGGTTCAAGCAGACTTGAAGAAGCTCGTCAGCGCGGTGCTGTAATCAGGGGTGAAATTGTTGAATGTAGTTTTAGATACGAATGTTTTCATCGCAGCCTATTTTAACCGAAAGAGTGCTTCGGCGAGAATCATCGACCTATGCTTCAAAAACGAGCACGAACTAATTTTTTCCTCTCGCATTCGTAAGGAAGCGGAGTTGATTTTGAAAAACGTGCGGGCTGAGAAGGAGTTTCAGGAGAGGATAAGAGAACTTTTCACGAACGCTTGCCAAGTCAGGCCAACTCAAAAAGTTTTCGCGATCAAGGAGGATCCAGACGACAACAAATTCTTGGAATGCGCTCTCGAGGGAAAAGCGGACTACTTGATCACCTCCGATAGGCACTTGCTAGAACTTGGAGAGTTCGGCCAAACAAAAATCTGCAAGCCGACTCAGTTTTTCGAACTGCGGCACACTTGATGCTCACATGCTTATTTGGGCCGCAAAAGGAAGCGTCTTAAATACATCCGCAGCCGCGCGCTCGACCTTGGCTCGATGCTCGGGCAGGGTGTAGACGCGAATGATGTCGATGTAGCCCTTGAGCACGTTGATCAAACGGGAGTAGCTTGAAAGCTGCACGAGTTCCTTCTCCCCCTCGTTGGTCATCCTGAACACCGGCACCTCCATCGGGTCTATCTCGCGAGGATAGTACGGAATCGAATCGAGCGTCGGGACATCGACGACCACGTGCTCGGGGTCGACGCCCGCGCGCTTCGCTATATCGAGTTCCTTCTGGTGGCGCACCGCCTCGTCGCTGAGCAGCTTCGCCACATATGGATCGCGGATGTGAACGTCGCGCTGGTAGGCTGCCTTCAACAGGTTCCTGCTATCAAGCCTTGCCATCGTGGCTTTTGCCAGCTCAGCCAACTTGCGCTTCTCTGGGTCCTTAAGCTCCTTAGTGTAGAGCTCGCGCAACCTTGTCGTTACGTATGCATCATCCATCAACAAAAATTCGTCAACATCTTTGAAAGTCGTGAGTCCGATGAGTTCGTGAGCGTAATCCATCGCCTTGTGGAGCAGAATTTCAGCGGCTCGGACGGCGCGATGGTAATAAACTGCGAGGAACATCTCGTAGCGGGCAATCATGAATGCCTCGAGCGCGTAGAGTGCCTTCATATCAATCGCAATGTCCTCGCCACAAACGTCCATCGCTTGAACTAGACGGCTTGTATCGATGCGCCCGTACTCGACGCCCGTGAAGTAGGAGTCGCGCACGAGGAAGTCCAGTTTATCGGCGTCGACTTGGCTGGCGGTGATCTGATGCAGATAGCGCCTACCCCCCGCCCCCTTGCCGAACGTTAGCTCGATTACATCCTTCGGTTCAAACCCGCACTCCTTAAGCGCGTCCGCCAGTTCACTTTTTTCTATAATCTCTTTCCCCATCTGCTCGTGATTGAGCCCGCGATACTTGATGGCGACCTCCTCGTATGAATGCGAGAAGGGGCCGTGGCCGATGTCATGCAACAAGCCAGCCAAGCGCACGAGCTGCCACTCGTCGTTCGAGATTTCGATGCCGCTTCTCAAACTATCGGCTATCTGTCCTGCAACGTGCATCGCGCCAAGCGCGTGAGAGAATCGTGTGTGGTCGCCGCCAGGGTAAACTACAGAGGCGATCGAAAGCTGCTTAATCCCACGTAGCCGCTGGACTGGCCAAGTATCGATGATGCGGCGCTCTATATCGGTCATGCCAACGTAGCCGTGGATTGGATCCCTAACGTGTTTGACTAACATCACTGTAGCTTAGGACGGCGGTTCTTTAAACCTTTTAGAGGGGCAAAGGGAGCTGCATGGCTCTCTAACACTTTGTGGTAAGTCTTGAGCAGTTTTTTAATTAAAGATGTCCAGTTAAACCTCCTGACCTTCTCCTTGCCCTTTACCCCAACACGCTCCATTACTCGGGGATGATCGAAGAGGTAGTTTATCCCCCGCGCTATCGATTTTGGGCGGGGGTGAACTTTGACCCCATTCACCAAATTTTTAATGTTTTCCCCAAGACCGCCCACATCCGTCGCCACGACCGGCCTCCCTGTTGCCCACGCCTCGAGCAACACTATGCCGAAGGGCTCGTTCCTGCTCGGGATGCAGACGATATCGCACGTATTCAGGAGATCGACGTATCGCCTGTAGGGAATCCACCCCAAAAACCTCACCGCACCCGAGATGCCAAGCTTTCGGACCCTGCGCCTGAGATAATTCCCCATCCCCCCCCTCCCCGCGAGCAAGAATTTGACATCGGCTCGATTTTCGAGAACCCTAGGAATT
>JRER01000567.1_pt1 | contig 11815 bp, 12 predicted proteins | sample 210161 | NCBI WGS metagenome assembly JRER01 (sample SAMN03019618, study PRJNA260268) | marine sediment metagenome | biome: Marine; feature: Sediment; material: Clay; isolation source: clay from marine sediments 136 meters below sea floor depth collected from... | place: New Zealand: Canterbury...
GAAAGGGGGGTGAAAAATGGGAATAGAAACAATGTTAGGCATTTTCTTTAGTTTCGTCATAGGTGTAGTATTTGGCGGCATGGCTATCTTCCTCTTCAGGAGGATGATGGTAAACCGTCAGCTTCGTATTGCCCAGAGGAAAGCTTCCAGAATAACGGCTGAAGCCAGGGCTGAGTCCAAGAATACGCTCAGTGAGGCGAAACAGGAAGCAGAGAAAATCAAGTCAGTAGCTGATGCCGAATATCGAGAGCGGCGCGCTGAACTACAGCGTCAGGAAAGCCGCCTATCTCAAAAGATGGAGTCCTTGGAGCGCAAGCTAGAAGGTGTGGAGCAACGTGAGCGCAATCTGTCCAACAAGGAAAAGGAGATAGAGTCCATTCGCAGTCACCTTGATGAGGTTAAAAACAGGCAGTTAAGGCAGCTAGAGTTGATTTCAGGCATGTCCACCACCGAGGCAAAGCAAGCCTTGCTTGATATAATAGAGACTGAGATGCAGGATGAAACCTCACGACGCCTTCGGGAATGGGAAGCCAAATTAAAAGAGGAAGCCGATGAGAAAGCCCAGGAGATTCTGTCGCAGGCAATACAGCGTTGTGCCTCTGAGGTGGTATCTGAAACAACGGTGGCTATTGTTCCCCTTCCCAGTGACGAGATGAAGGGGAGGCTTATCGGACGAGAGGGGCGTAATATTAGAGCTCTGGAGCAGGCTACCGGGGTTGACCTGATCGTTGATGATACCCCTGAAGCAGTGACCCTATCTAGCTTTGACCCGGTGCGGCGAGAGATAGCTCGCCTGGCTTTAACCAAGCTTATCCTTGATGGTCGTATCCACCCAGCTCGTATTGAAGAAGTAGTAGCCAAGACTAAGGAGGAGGTAGAGGCTGCTATCTATAGCGCCGGAGAGCAGGCAGCTTACCAGATGGGGGTACACGGACTGCGCCCTGAGTTAATCAGGTTGCTTGGTCGCCTTAAGTATCGCACTAGCTATGGACAGAACGTGTTAGCCCATTCCATTGAGGTTTCCAGTCTAGCCAGCATGATTGCTGGAGAATTGGGAGCCAATGTTGCCATAGCCAAGAAGGCTGGACTGCTTCATGACATTGGTAAAGCGGTAGACAGGGAGGTAGAGGGCTCTCACGCTGCCATCGGGGCTGAGCTGGTTAAGCAATGGGATAAATCCCCTGAGGTAGTCCAGGGCATCGCTGAGCACCACTTTGAGACTGATACTGCCGGCATTTGGAGTTTTATCGTGGCCGCGGCTGATGCTATTAGTAGCGCCAGACCTGGGGCAAGGCGTGAGTCTCTGGAACACTACTTGAAGCGTCTGAAGGCGCTGGAGGATATAGCCAATAGCTTCAAGGGAGTGGAGAAGTCCTACGCTATCCAAGCCGGTCGTGAAATTCGTATCCTGGTTAAGCCAGAAGAGATTGATGACCTGGGGGCAATGAGGCTCGCCCGAGACATCGTTAAGAAGGTAGAAGAAGGTCTGGAGTATCCGGGGCAAATAAAGGTTACCGTGCTCAGGGAGACCAGAGCTATAGATTTTGCTAAGTAGGAAAGCAGTGCTGATATTGGCAATAGGCGATATAGTGGGCAGGCCTGGTAGGAGAGCAGTAAGCCAGCTTTTACCAGGCCTTCGTCAGCAATATGGGTTAGACCTGGTTATTGCCAATGGCGAGAATGCCGCCGGCGGCTTAGGGCTAACTTCAACTACAGCCAAGGAGCTGTTCGATGCTGGTGTTGATGTATTGACCTCGGGCAACCACATATGGGCTCAGAAGGAGATTATTCCCTACCTTGATGGTGAAATGCCTATCCTTCGCCCTTTAAATTATCCTCCGGGAGTGCCTGGTAGAGGACATATAGCCATTGGTCGGGTAGCAGTGGTTAATTTGATGGGGAGAACCTTTATGGGCGATTTCGATTGCCCTTTTAGAGCTATGGACCAACTGCTAGCCGAGCTTGAGCAGCCAATTATCATTGTTGATTTCCACGCTGAGGCAACATCAGAGAAGGTGGCAATGGGACGCTACCTGGATGGGCGGGTCAGCGCCGTGCTCGGCACCCATACCCACGTGGGGACTATTGATTCCCAAGTGCTCCCTCAAGGCACTGCCTATGTTACCGATTTAGGTATGACCGGTCCTATAGATTCAATTATAGGTGATGATGCCGAGGCAGTAATTCAGCGCTTTTTGACCAGAATGCCCCATCGTTTATCCGTGGGTAAGGGTAAAACCGCACTTAACGCCATAATGGTCGGGGTGGCTGATGACACTGGCAGGGCAATGAGCATTGACCGAATCTATGGGGAGGTGGAATAGGGTGAGCAAGGTAGACCTACATATACACTCCACCACCTCTGATGGTCAACTTACCCCGGCAGATATTATCCAGGAGGCGGCGGAGCGGGGGTTAACCTTTATTGCCCTGGCTGACCATGATACCGTGGACGGGATTGCTTCAGCTCAAGCTGCGGCTCAAGCCTTCCCTCAGCTTAAGGTCATACCCTGCGTTGAAATCAGCACCGATATCCCTCAGGGTGAGGTTCATATCCTGGGCTACTTCATAGATTATACTGACCACGAGCTTAAGGCAGCCCTGAATAGCTTTCGAAATTCCCGGCTCGGGCGAGCTCAGGGGATGGTGGCTAAGCTGGAGAATTTGGGTATCCACATCGACTGGCAACGAGTTCAGCAATTAGCCGGCGGTAGTTCTATCGGGCGTCCCCATATTGCTCAAGCCATGTTAGAGAAGGGCTATATCGCCTCCATTAAACAGGCATTTACTGACTATCTAGGTCACGACGGTCCTGCCTATGTTGAGCGGGAAAAGATGACCCCTGCCGAGGCAGTGGAGCTAATACTTAAAGCTAAAGGGTTGCCAGTGCTGGCTCACCCGCTAACCTTCAATGACCCGGAGGCGATGATTGCTGAGCTAAAGGCAGCCGGCCTGGTAGGCATTGAAGCTTACTATAATGGCTATACCGCAGAAGAAATCAACAGGCTGGTGGGACTAGCCGATAGGCATAATCTTATTGCCACTGGTGGTAGTGACTACCATGGTCTGGACCCCACCGAGACTGCCATTGGTGGCGCCGATGTGCCAATGGAATCAGTGGAGCGACTCATAGCTCTGGCAAAACAGAGAAATCCCAACCTTAGGTTATGAGCAGAGCTTATGGCTATTGAGTTTGTATTATTACTATTAGGTGCCTATATCCTGGGTTCAGTTCCAGCCGCCTATTTAGCAGCTAAGTGGTCATGTGGGATAGACCTCAGGCAATATGGCAGCGGCAATGTAGGGGCCACCAACCTATTGGGGTTAACCTCTAAACGGATAGCTATCCTGGTAATTATCTTTGATTTAGCTAAGGGAATGGCGATGGTGTGGGCGGCTCAACTGGTAGGTCTGGGTATCGCCCAGCAGGTAGCGGTAGGTTTAGCTGCAATTATCGGACATAACTGGCCAGTTTTTCTCCGCTTTAACGGCGGTAGAGGGCTGTTAACCATTTTAGGAATAGCCCTTTTCCTCCCCTTGATAAGCGGTTTGATACCATGGGAGATAGTAGCATTTTTTGCCCTCGCCGCGGTTATTTTCTTCACTGTTCACAGCATACCGCTGGGAACAGGCGCTGGCATAGCTGCAGTGCCCTTGGTTAGCTGGTTAGCTGGTGAGCCACTGCCCATGACCCTGGGATTTTTAGCTATGTTTCTAATAATGGTTATCAGGCGACTAACCGCGCCAAAAACCTCGGTTACCGCTTCGGTGCCTCCCGGGCAGCTACTGCTCAACCGCCTGCTTTTCGACCGTGACATAAGGGATAGGGAAGCCTGGATATCCCGGCAACCGGTTAAGCAGGGGAAAAAACAAGGGGAGGGTTGACTCTCATAAAATGAGATGTGCTTATCATCCCGATGTTGAAACTAATCTGAGGTGTGGTAAGTGTGATACGCCGATATGCCCCAAGTGCATGGTGCAGACCCCGGTGGGAGCTAGATGCCCAGATTGTGCCAAGTTATATAAGTTGCCTACCTATCGCGTTTCCGCCAAATACTACCTGAGGGCTGCGGGAACAGCGCTAGGTATGGCTATTGTTTGTGGCATCGCCTGGGGGTTAGTGAGAAGCTTGGTGCCTTTCATTTTCTTCAATTTGCTACTGGCTGCAGGCGCTGGCTATGCCATTGGCGAAGTGGTTAGTCTTTCGGTCAACCGTAAGCGCGGCACAGGGCTAGCCGTTGTCGGTGGCATGGCTGTAGTAATAAGCTACCTAGTGGTTAGCCTCCTTTGGGGAGTCGGTTCTTGGCTTCTTGACCTACTAGCCCTGGCTCTGGGCATCTTTGTCGCTGTTATCCGACTACGCTAAGTCTTTGCTTTTCATTTGAATTTATAGATTATTTAGCAACCTATCCCCCTGCCCCCTTCCCTTAATAAGGGAAGGGGGAGTGAAAGTAAGAGAGGGGGGTTTCGCCCCCTCTCTAAAATCTCTTCCCCCTCTCCTTTTCAAGGAGAGGGGGATAAAGGTCGAAGACTCTTTGAGGGGTGAGGTTAATAATCAATACTCGGATTTACGAGGAGATATTATGTCGCCGGTTAGTGTGACCTATTGGGGAATCTCGGGGTATGTGATTTTTTGGGTGTTATTCGCCCTTGCCGTTGGTCTCTTCCTGCGCAGGATGTATCAGCTTGGGCGTTATTTGTCCCTGGGCAGAGGGGAGGGGGGATTTGGTCACATGGTGAGGAGGCTGCTCAACACTGCCGTCTCGGTATTAGGACAATGGTGCCAGCTTAAAAACCTGACTACCAAGGATAGAGCCAGCATAGGTCATGTCTTTATGGCCTGGGGGTTTTTCATATATGTCCCTTTCTATCTGCTGTTTATAATCATCGGAGCTGGCTTTGGTCTCTCCGAGACAATGGAAAATACCAGCCTCTTCTTCTACTATGCCTGGGTTATGGACATAGCTGCCCCCTTCATCATCATCGGTGCCTTATGGGGCATCATCCGGAGATACATCGTAAAACCATCAAGGCTAGAGGGAGAGCAGACCATTGAGGCTATGGTCATTCTGGTTACGGTCTTCATCCATCCCATGACCCACCTATTTAAGGAGGCAACTGGCATTGCTCTGGGCTACCCCCCGGCTGGTTTGGGCTCCAGCCTGCCACCGATAAGCCTGGCATTGAGTCAGCTCTTCACTGGCAGTAGCCCAAGCTCAGTGCAGATGGCAAATATAGGTTTCTTCTGGACACACTGGGGCTTTGTCCTGTTTGTCCTGGTCTTCATCGCTTACTCCAGATATCTACACATGGTGGCGAGTATCTTCAATGTCCTTCTCCAGTCGCCGCCTCCCAAAGGAGCCCTGCGTCCTATTAACCTAGAGACGGCGGAGACTTTCGGCGTTTCCAAGATAACTGACTTCACCTGGAAGCAACTCCTAGACCTTTATTCCTGCGTTATCTACGGTCAATGCCAAGAAGTCTGCCCGGCAACTGCCAGCGGTAAGCCACTTAACCCCAAGAGGCTGATTGACGACCTCAAGAAACATCTGCTGGAGGAAGGACCGGCTTTGCTCAAGGACAAGGCAGAAGCCTCCCCCGCCAATCCGGGCAAAGCCTTGATTGGTGACGTGATAACCGAGGATGTAATCTGGGCGTGTACCACCTGCCGTGCCTGCCAGCAGGTATGCCCGGTCTGTGTTGAGCACGTGGATAAGATTATTGACCTGAGGCGAAACCTGGTGATGGAGCAGGCTTCCATTCCCGAGACGGCTGAGGGGGCATTGAGAAGCATTGAAGACAGAGGGCATCCCTGGCGGGGAACTACCCTCTCAAGGACAGATTGGGCTGAAGGGCTTGGTATCAAGACCTTAGCCCAGGATAGGGATATAGATATCCTGTTCTGGGTAGGTTGCACCGAGGCACTGGAAGATAGAAGCATAAAAGTGTCTCAGGCTATGGCTAAGCTACTGAAGCTAGCCAGGATTAAATTTGGTATCCTGGGGGCTGAGGAGAGTTGCTGTGGTGAGCCAGCTCGCCGCCTGGGTAACGAATACCTGTTCCAGATTCAGGCGGAGAAGAATATTGAGCTGTTGAAGGGTTATAATGTGAAGAGAATAGTTACTGCTTGCCCCCATTGCTATAACACCATAAAGAATGAGTACCCTCAGTTTGGCGGAGAGTTTGAGGTTATTCACCACACCGATTTTATTGCCCGGTTGCTGAAACAAGGCAAGTTGAGAATTATCAAGGGCATTGGTGGGGTGGTGACCTACCATGACCCCTGCTACCTGGGCAGATACAACGATATTTACCAGGCGCCGAGACAGATTATAAGCAGCATCCCCGATATGACCATGGTCGAGATGGAGCGCAATCGGGAGAGGAGCTTCTGCTGCGGCGGGGGCGGTGGTCATATGTGGCTAGAAGAGCGCATCGGCAGGAGAATTAACGAGCTACGCACCGAGCAGGCAATGGAGACCGAAGCTCAAATCGTGGTTACTGCCTGTTCATTTTGCCTGCAAATGTTTGATGATGGGATTAAGGCAAAAGCGGCTGAAGAACGGCTCAGGGTTATGGATATTGCTGAGCTAGTAGCCGAATCAGCGGTATATCATCCTTATTCTGTTTAGGAATATTAAGTAGAAACTTTTGTCAAAGGAGGAAACATGGCAGAACACTATAAGGTTAGCATTAAAGTGGTAAGCCAGAAAGGGACCTGTGCCTTAGGGCATAAGGTGGGCGACCAGTGGATTGTAGATTGGAAAACGCCAGAGGGAATATGCCTTTCTGCGTTTAATAGCCTGTTTCCTAGCCTAGCGGCTCTAATGTTTGGCGGCTCGTTCCCCTGGGAAAGCGACCCTGATGTGACCACAGTTGCCTGCCCGGATGCAGCTAATCCGGTTGTATTTGAACTTCGCCGTTTGCACGAGTAACAGTCAAAGTTAGGCCCTTATATTCCTGGCGTCAAGGCTGCCCGTATTTCTCGCGGAGGACTCTCCTCAGAATTTTGCCAGTGGAGGTCTTAGGAAGTTCTTGTTTAACAAAAACTACCGAGCTAGGACGCTTGAAGCCAGCCAGCCTCAGACGACAAAAGTCAATAATTTCCTGCTCGGTGGCTGTTTCTTCTCCCTTAAGCCTTACTATAGCCCTGACTTGCTGACCCCATTCAATATCTTTGACGCCAATCACTGCCGCCTCTTCGATTTTAGGATGTGTGGAAAGAATGCTTTCCACTTCATCGGGGCCAATATTCTCGCCGCCTCTCACAATCAAATCGTCGGCACGCCCGGTAAGATAAATATAGCCCTCCTCATCTTTATAACCCATGTCGCCAGTGCGATACCATCCATCGGGGGTAAAAGCCTTCTTCGTCTTCTCCTCGTCTTTCCAGTAGCCCTTCATTATTCTGGGGCCTCGGACTACAATCTCCCCTATTTGCCCCACAGGTAATTCTCGCCCTTCTTCGTCTCGAACTTGAATCTCTACATCATCCATAGGTAGGCCAATAGAGGTAGCCAGTCTCTTTAACTTCTTTTCTCTCTCCTGCTCAGTCTCTTTTCCAGTAATTACTTGGTCTTCAGCTCTAAGCGCAGCTATAGTGGAAGAAGTTTCCGTCCCGCCAAAGGCATTTATAAGTGCTCTACCAGGGAAATGCTCAATCGTTTTCTTCAACACCTCATAAGGACAGGCGGCGGCACCATAGGTCACCACTCGGACACTGGAAAGGTCATATTGGTCAAAGTCAGGGTACTCAACAATTCGTTTGAGCATAGTGGGTACCACCATCACTCGGGTGGCTTTCTCCCGCTGTACCGTCTCAAACCACTCTTTTTCATCAAACTGCCGCATCAAGGCAATGGTCCTGCCTCCATAAATGCCGGCCATCAACGCTTGCATTCCAGCCACATGGTAGAGAGGCATGACCAGAACATTGGTCTCTGGCGGTGCTTCCATATCAGGAGGGTCAACATTACTCAGCACGTAGGAGCTATAGGCATTATTATCTTGCGGAACCCCCTTGGGAAATCCAGTGGTTCCAGCAGTAAATATGAGCACGGCTATATCTTCGTCGTTTACCTCGGTAAAGGTTTTTTCCTCCGCTGAACCTGAGGCTATAAGTTCATCATAGCTCAGCATCCCCTCGTACTTCCCACCAATGATAATGAAATGCTTCACCGAGGGGAGTTGAGGTCGAGCGCTATTCACCATATCAGCATAGCGGCTGCCGACAAAAAGAATTTTAGGCTCCGCTTTATTTACCAGGTATGTTAGCTCCTCCTGCCTTATTCGGAAGTTCAAGGGCACGAAGATACCTCCTACCTTCACAGTAGCAAAACAAGCCTCCACGTATTCATTGCAGTTGACCTCAATGATGGCGGCTCGTTCCCCCTTTTCCAGTCCCAGTCGGTTTAGAGAATCGGCTAAGCGATTTACCCTCTCCTTGAGTTGAGCGTAGCTATATCGCTTTCCTTCAAAGGCGATGGCGGTCCTCTCCGAAACGAGCATAGCTGATAGGTCGAGAAATTCAGTTATAATCATTCTTCACCCCTGTCAGGTTTTAATCCAGTTTTCCAAAACTCGCAAGATTCCTAACCTATCCCTGTAGAGTCTGCCCTTTCACCCTGTTTATTTTAGTAATTGATGAGGCTATATTGAGAAAATCTGTAATATTCATCATTACTTTCTAAAGCTCTATTTCCTTTAAGTCAGGGCTTATTATCAGTTTGGGCTCAGTTACTGATTGGATATCTTCCGGGGTAAGCCCAGGATAGACTTCTTTGAGGAGGAGCCCCTGTGGAGTAACCTCAATCACAGCAAGGTTGGTAAATATCATGTTTATTTTTCCTTCAGCAGTGGCGGGATAGCTTAATTCGCTAACGATTTTAGGCTGACCATCCTTGGTGGTGTGCTCCATACAGACAAGCACCTTATTTGCCCCGGCAGCTAAATCCATAGCGCCGCCAATATTGCCAACAGTCAGTTTTCTTGCCGGGTTTGCCCAGCCAGCACAATCGCCTGTAACACTAACCTGAAGACCTCCCACTACAATAACATCCATATACCCGCCTCTTATCATATTGAAGGATTCCACTATGTCAAAGTAAGCGGTTCCGGGAAGTTCGGTTACCGGCTGACAGCTTGCATTTATGAGGTCTTGGTCTATATCGTCCCCGAAAGCTAAAGGCCCTGTTCTAGTCATGCCTATCTCTGATTGAAGTATTATATCCCTTCCCTCTAACCAGTTACTGATAAGGGTTGGTATACCTATCCCCAAGTTCACATAGTCACCATCTTTTATCTCCCGGCTGGCTCGCAGGGCAATCATCTCTCGAGGAAGTCCTTCAAACTTCTTTACCATTTTTCTCCTTTTCCAAATTTAATCTATGGTTACGGCAAAAGTGAGACGGGGTACCTTCACTACCCGTTGAACATGTATCCCTGGAGTATGTACGTCGTCTGGCGGTATTCCCCCTGGCTCCACCAAATTCTCAACCTCAGCAATAGTTATCTTGCCCGCTGCAGCCATTACAGGGTTAAAGTTCCTCGCTGTTTTCCTGTACCTGAGGTTCCCTTCGCTGTCACCAGTATGGGCATGAATAAAAGCAAAATCAGGTTTTAGGGCATATTCCAGAATGTATCTTTCCCCACCAAATATTCTCGTCTCCTTCTTCTTTCGGTTTTCCGGAATATTGGTGATAATACTCTGCTCCACTACTGAGCCGCTCCCAGTGGGGAGATAGGTGGCAGGAATACCAGCTCCAGCCGCACGATACTTCTCTGCCAGAGTTCCCATGGGATAGACTTCTAATTCTATTTCACGGGTTCTAACCGCCTGTTCGAAGAGGTCTTGCATACCCTTGCTGGCTGAGCGATAAAGCCCGTATGAGTCTATTACCTTCTTAATCTGCTTATTTTTTACAAGCTGTTCTAGCTCCTCGGGAACTCCTAATAAGGGACCACACCCACATGCCAGTGTGAGATTTTTGACGCCTTTGGCTATTAAAGCTTTAAGCAAAACTCTGGGAACCCCAGCGGCAAAAAAGCCAGGTATCGCTATTGTTGCCCCATCTTTTATATCGGCTATTACTTCTTCTACACTATCCCAGACTTTGTTCATGTTAATAAATTCCCCCTCTTCCTAGCGGTCAAATCAAAAGGTCACGCTCATAGTTCTTAACCAGATAAATATTTTAGCCTATCCTATTAATAAAAATCAACCGCTGATTTTTTCTCTTACCCTTTCTATTATCCTTGACATTGCTTCCCCAGCCTTAGCCCTAATCAGGACAGCAGCCTCCCTGTCCATGGGGGTAGAGCTGAGGTTGATGATAACCAGTTTGGCTCCCGCCTGAGCGGCATAGATAGGCATATAGGCAGCAGGGTAGACAATTAGGGTCGAGCCAACCACGATAAACAGGTCACAGTCAGATGAGCGATGAGTTGCTTCGGTTAGCACATCATATGGCAATTGTTCGCCAAAGAAGACAGCATCCGGCTTCAGGATACCATGGCAGACCTCACAATCTGGGATTTCCTCGCCCTTGTCCAGCCTGACTTTAATCTGTTCAAAAGGATAACGCCTACCACAGCTCAAGCATACTGCCCACTGCATATTGCCATGGAGCTCAAACACCCTGTCAGCAGGCACCCCTGCCTTCTGGTGAAGATTATCCACGTTCTGGGTTATGACACAATTCAGCTTGCCCAGCTTGTCCAGCTCGGCAATAGCGTAGTGGGCGAGGTTGGGCTTAGCCTCAGTAGTTAGAAGCCCCTCCCCAAGCATCTGCCACTGCTTTCTCCTGGCTTCAGGGTCTCTGATGAACTTCTGATAGGTAAAGTCATCAGGGTCAAACCGGCTCCAGATTCCACCAGGACTGCGAAAATCAGGAATCCCAGATTCAGTGCTAATGCCGGCACCGGTGAAGACCACCACCCTTTTGGCGTTGATAATCAGGTCGGCTACCTTTTCAGCAAGAGCATCCAGCTTATCTTCCTCCACGATGTCCCCCCTATTTTAATGAGGCGATAGAGTGAGCCAGCCTGGCTTCAAGCTCCAGCCCCTGCTTTAGGCTGAGGTCAAGCCCCCTGGTGATGGCCTGCTTAGCATAGCTTACCGCAATAGGGTCAAGGTCGGCAATTTTTCTGGCTAGCCTCTCAGCCTCGGGCAGCAGTTCACTTCGGGATACCACCCGGTTAACCAGTTTTAGGTGGTGCGCTTCCTCAGCCTTAATCCACCGCCCAGATAGTAGTATTTCCAGTGCTTTAGCCCTGCCTATGACTCGGGGCAGAGTCTGGCTGCCACCAGCGGCTGGGATTATACCCAATCCCGGCTCAGGCAAACCAAATTGGACATCCTCTGAAGCCAGCCTGATATCGCAGCACAGGGCTATTTCTATTCCTGAGCCCAAAACATAGCCGTGAAGGGCAGCAATTAGCGGCTTGGCGATGTTCAGGAAAAGCCCCCAGACATCCCGCTCCCAGCGCACCTGCCGGGCTACTATGGGAGAGGGTGCAGTGAGGAATTCACTGAGGTCAGCGCCAGCGCAGAATGCCCTTTCCCCGGCACCTCGGAATATGGCTACCTTAACCTCGGGGTCATCCCTGATGGCGCCCAGCACCTGGTAAAGCTCGTCTCTCATCTTAAGGTTGTAGGCGTTTAAGGCATGAGGTCGGTTGAGGGTGACATAAGCGATGTCATCAAGTTTTTCATAGATAATAGTCTCAAAATTGCTCATTTGGTTTTAAATTAGGTAACCCCATCCCCTTTATCCCCCATTTTTAGGTGTCTTTCTTCCCACCCCCCCGCCCTACA
>JRER01000343.1_pt1 | contig 11801 bp, 9 predicted proteins | sample 210161 | NCBI WGS metagenome assembly JRER01 (sample SAMN03019618, study PRJNA260268) | marine sediment metagenome | biome: Marine; feature: Sediment; material: Clay; isolation source: clay from marine sediments 136 meters below sea floor depth collected from... | place: New Zealand: Canterbury...
TCCCGGTCTAATTTTGTTTGTATAAATGTCTCCATTTGTACCGCCTGACTGAGACTCAAAAGGGGAGTTTCCATTCCTTCCTCACCCACCCGCCGGCTCCTGGACTGTAGCTCCTCAAGATTAATGAAACCTGCTCCTGGCTCGGGCATTTGCTGAATAGTGTTGATCAAACTCCTCTGGGATTCCAGGATGGGATTATTCTCCACTACCAGTTGGATTATTTGCTGGAGAACATCCGCCGGCTGAATCTTCTCACCAGCCTGGCTGAAGGCAGCTGTAGGTGAAAGAAGCCAGGCGAGCACCCCTACACACATCAGAATTTTCTTCACGCTCATTTTACTATCTCCTTATTTTTGATGATGTTCAGAACTTTTTACTTGGTAAATATTCAGTGAAGGACGTTCCATGTTGTTGACTGCGAGGAGCGGAGCAGGTAGCCGCACCCTTTAGGGTGCGCATAAACGCAGGCTGAAGCCTGCGGCTACCGGCGACTACCGAGACTGCTTCGCTTCGCAATGGCGGGATTCACTGAGTATCTACCTCTCCTGGGATAAGAAGGTTGAGACCCGTTTCCAACTCTCACCAATTTCCGTACTGCAACTTTCATGCCAAGTCCTTTAGGTAAGAGAAAAAGCTGGGCGGGTTTACAATAACCTGATCTATTGAGTCTATAAAGAATTGGGTAGGTAAAGATGGTTATCTAAAAGATGAGACCAACTGATCTATGTGCCCTATGTGGGTGCACATTACGCACTAAAGTAAGGCAATTGCTTGAGTGCAGACTACCTCTACGATTGATACTCATGTTACGGGGTAGCTGCACCACAATGGCGCAGGCCGTATATTTGCCTTCTGGAAAAATGGGGACGGGATTATTTTTTATCACCAAAAGCAGTAAGTATCGCGTACGGCCATGTAAAATAATAAAGAAATACAAGCTTAAAAAATAATCCCGTCCCCTTTTTTTACAAGCTTAAAAAATAATCACGTCCCCTTTTTTTAGTCTTTAACCGAGACAGCTACTCAACACGAAATGTAAGAGATTGGGAGATTAACATTCTATCCCCGTGTTTAAAACTAACTTCAGCCAGGTACTTGCCTGGAGGCAGCCTCTTATCATAAGCTGCCTTTAGATCCCTGATCCCCTCCGGGAAGATAAACTCTATTTGCCCTTCCAGGGTTATTTCCTCCACCATTGTTTGGTAGTCCTTAGCGGTGATCTTTCTATTAGAACTCAGCTTCACCTTTCCGAGCCTCTTAAAGTTTACCATAAATTCTAAAGGCTTATCGAGGTTGGCACCTATTTCTTTGAACTTCTGGGAAGCTGCCGAAAGCTCCTCGGGTCCTCCTCGCTCGATATTGACGCCTGCCTCTTTCTCGTGAGGGAAGTCTAGCTCCAATACTACCCTGGCATAATACCTCTCCTCTTCCCACTGGGGAACCTGGCAGATAACATTGACCTTCCTTTTTTCACCGGGCTGAAGGTCAAGCTCTGAGGGTTCAATCACCACCAAATCAGGGAAGTACCCTTTACTCTCCTCCGAAGAAAAGCTGCTGAGGAAAGATTTAACCGCTATATATTGAAGGTATCCTTTGATATGGAGAGGTTGGTCTTGCTCATTCAAGATCGTAATAACCGAGTTCAAAAACCCCCCTGTCGATACCGTCAGCTCTAGTAGCGCTGGTTCAGTGGAGAAACGAGACGTACCAATACCGGATTGTTTTTCTACCGAAGTCTCACCCTTAATCGAGCCTTCGGTATCCTCTTTCCCCTCCCCCAGGGCTTCCAACTGCATGGCATCTAGGACGTTGCTGCTTAGATCCTTGATGATCAGTTTCGCTTTTACTGGCAGATCCCCTCTGCCGATGGTTTGGAAGGTAGACCTTCCTCCGGCAGCTCGACTTTTTTTGGCAAAACCTAGGGAAATTACCTCGCCTTTTTTATCTTCGATCCTCCCGGGTATATCCAGGATTATTCTTACCTCTGCCCTGGTCTTGGTACTTACTACCACCTTACCTTTTCTTAGAACTGAATCTACCTTAGCAGGCTCTATGGTAAAGGCTAGAGAATATTTTCGATTAACTGGCCTATTTGGTATCCTTAACCCAAACTTAACATATTGCCCTTTATTCTCCCTTACCAGCACCGCTTGATTGTTTGATGGAACCCAACCGGGAACCGAGTTCACCCCCTTCTTTAGGCTGCTAAAATTGGGAGTTCCAAGGAAGGTGCAGGCTGAGGAGTTCATCAATAACATAAAGGTTAGGATCGCAATTAACCCTGCCATTTGATTCTTTTTCTCCCTTGTTCTCTAAATAAAAAACCTTGACCTTTCTACAATAGTGACCATAGAGAGATCAAGGCTAGGAAAGGAAGATGACGAGTCAGAGGAGAAATTGTTACTTACCTCGTCTGGTTACGAATTTCATTGAAGATTAAAAAGTGCCTCCCTTCTCTGGTCATGAACCAGTTTCACTACATCAACTATCCAGACAGGTATGAGACTATTTCTAGTTCGATGGCTGGTGTCTGCCAGAGCGAGAGAATGTCTAACGAAAATTCGTAGTCGGTGGTTAAGTGTATCCTGGAGCTACCATTCCATTCTGCCCAGTCAAAAGATAGATCTATCGGATCAAGAAGGTGATCAGAGAGACTATTGGACAGGTCAGAAGAGAGATTATCGGACCACCAGCTCACCAACATTTCAGAAAATCCCAGATCGCAAGATCCCAGACCATCATCTGCCAGATTACGCTGAGTCACTTCAACCGAGGTGAAGGGATCAACATTCGAGGCATACTGGGAGATGATAAAGTTCGAATCGGCCACGGCACCAGTTGAAAAGGCGTCAGAGGTGTTTGCATCGGTTGAAACTCTACGGCTCCAAAGCACCCCGATTCCGCAATTAGATTCTACCGATGTCCCGTAGGAACCGAGTTCGTGGCTCTGATCAAACTCAGCAGTGCCATGAGCCACTACCACTATCCTGTCCACTGTGAACAGATCGACCCATTCCCAGCAGAGGACGAAGTCTCCGTCCATTTGGAGACTATCATCTCTTATCCCCAGATCACTGCTGGTAGTGCTATCAATACTACCCCAGCTGACATCATGCCCCTCAAACCATACGTCCAACCAGCCATTTCCCACAAAATCAATATCAAATGTAGTTGCTGCGCCTCGGCTCACCATGAACATTATGAATGCTAGGGCCATCAACATGGTTTTTAACTTCATGATATTTCTCCTCTATACGAAATCACTGCACGTCCGGCCAGCCATTCCCTGGGAAGAAACTGCGGTCTTGACTTCAAGGACTTCTCCAACTGCAAAGTGTCTTTTCTATATGAATATGTCTTACTGGGTTTGTGTTATACCGCTAACTTGTACTGACTGATCAAAAGAGGTAACCCACGATAGATCAAAGGCTTGGGCACTGGCCAATACGCTCATGGTAGAATAGTCAAAAATAAGATCAAAGTTAAAATCAAGACCTTCTAGAGAAGTGGATAGAATTTCCAGAGTTCCTTTACCGCTACCCCGTGCCTCCGCCATAAATTCTACCGAAGAACCATGGGTAACCTGTTCACGAAGATAGCCGGTTTCATCAGACGCCAGGTAAGCACCAAACTTTGCTTCAGGATTGGTAGCGTACGTGATCACCCCGATCGAGCCTCCCCCGGAAAACTCTCCCTCTCTTACAATAACAGTGGGCGAGCTGGTACGAAGCTGCTGTTTGGCGCTGAAATCACCTCCACCGGTAACCTCGAAGTTATCCAAACGTATCCCCGGGGCACTAGTGACGATGAGAATGCTCCCCCCGCTTCCATTAAAAATCACCGTGCTGGAACCGGCGTAAGCAACGGTACCAAAACAAAGGGCAAAGCAGGCCGTGATTAAGACTCTCGCTGCTCTTTTCTTCATTCTTCTCACCACCTTTTTTGATTACTTAAACTTCAAACGAAAAAGAGAAGAGGAGGCGGACGCTGGCTCAGGCAGCTGCCTGAGCCAGCTTGTTTTCAGACGGATACTTCAGTGCTTGCCTTTTACACAGATGCTCCCTTGCCTCGACAAACACCTTTGCAATTTCGTCTGAATGTGCTACCATGGATCTTGCACAAAGGTGTAATCTTCTATTGCCCATCCAGGCTCTGTATAGGCGTATAGGTCTTTTGAAAATGTGTTTCCCGGGCCTACAAATGAGTAATCTCCGTCTATTTTCGCCTTGTCTCCCTTTGCGTGAGTTATTTGGTCTATGCCAAACTCTGGAAGCGGGCCAGATATGGGATCTGGGAACGAATCAAAGTCACCCATCTCCACAAATGTTTTTACATACAGCTTATCCGGCTCAGATGCACCGCAGGCATAGGACCAAACAGTGAAGTCCTGAGTGAATGTCCTGTCCAACGTGAGATTTCTAGCTCGAGTATACTTATCTAACTCTTGATACCCGCACACCACGGATCTATCACCTGTCTCAGCAACGGCCTCGTACTGGAAAAGCTCCCCAGGCCCCATATCGGGACCGTCCCACCACCAGTTAGCGATCGTGTCTAATGATAGTTTCTGGCCCGACATCTTCGTTATATCCCTGAAAATGTTACCGACCCCAGACCGATTCAGATTGTATGTTTCGTTAAGGGTCCCATTGTCGACAGAGGAGTGTGCTAAATAGAAAAAATCTGCACCTGCTACCGCAGTCAGCCCTAAGACCAGTAACAATGCCACACCAACCACTAGAAGTTTTTTCATTTTAGATTATCACCTCCTTCCTCTTCTTAGCCTTTCTGCTTTTCATTAGAAAGGCCCGCTATTTTTGAATAGAGTTTTAGGTCCTCCGACTCAGCCTTATAGTCTGCTGATACTTGCTTCACTCTACCGCTTTGGTCCTTTGTTTCGCCTCCTCCTCTTTTCGCTAATGGGCACTTGACATCTTCTGGAGAAATACTATAGTTATAAATGGGCGAGTAGTCAGAAAGTTAAAGCCAGCGGGCAGAAACTTTCTGGGAGCTAATTCTTTCCAGTCGACCTTGGCGGAAAACTTGGAGGATTAGCCGCTCGCCCCGTTTTTATAAAATGTGTCTCATCAGGTCATACGCTATTCTTAAAGATATCTCTTATTCTCATAATCCCTAAGATTCGTTTAGATATTGCTTTATGATTACTTAAAAACCCCGGTTTTCACCAGCTCGTAAACCATGGTCTCAATCAACCTTCTCACTACCAGATTGATTGGTTCCTGGCGGGCTCTTCCCGCTTCAAATTCATATAGATATTTGGTCTTGAGGAAGCTAAAGAGATTTAGTCCCACCATGGTTCCGATAATTCTATCTCTCATACTTAAGGTCTTAACCACCTCTCCGGTGGTGGTATCGACGACCCGAAGGTCGATAGTAGCCGTCGCTCGAGCAAACTTGGTTTTTCCTCCGATTCCGGCAATCATTAAGCCAGTCCCGGCCGTAATCACATCGCAGTTATATTCGGTAATGGCCCCTGTAATAATATATTTGGCACCGATGAGCTTGTTTATCTCTGGATAAGGATCGTTGGAGGTGAGGCGCTTTTTTCCTCTTAGATCCTGCTCAGTCATGAGATGCTTGAAGTTTACTCGATCGAGAACTCTGAATTGACGGGAGCGGTCCAGGGCGGTAATGAGCATCTCGCTCGCCCCCTGAGAGACTACGGTGCTCTTGCGAGCCGCCATACCTGGCTGATCGTCCTTGAGTTGACCGGTTTTGTCCCTTAATTCGTAGACGGCTACGGGAATTCTTTTCTCCGGGACCGATAAGCTCAGTAGTTTTTCGGTTACCTCAGTGGTGTTTATCACCGGGGAGGCAAATTCTGGTGAAGCGGCAACTTTCTCTGGCGGTGGGTTAACGACTCGTTTCTGCAAATACATGGGTGGAGCCACCTTGGCATAAAAAAGAATCAATACTACAAGTACCCACGGAGCAGCCATTTTACACCTCCTTTATCTCTTTCTTCCACCCACTACGAATTGTTATTATTGTTATTATTTTCGATGCTTACTTCGGTGTTGCCGGTCTGGCCATCGCCGTTTCCATCTGCATAAATTGCCACACTGGTGCTTGAGCTTCCCAATGCATAGTCAGGATCAGCGTTCTGTTGAGTACCAATGACCGGTTTAGAGTCATCATAACTATAGATGTAGTAATATTCGTACTGAGTTGGGAAAGGGCTGCCAAACTTAATGACTTCAGCTATTCGTAAGTCTACCTGTCGGTCCTGACAGGGTTGAAAATCCCAGGTCATGCTTGAACCGGCATAAGAGAAGCCCGACAAAAATAGAACCGCCAAGCCAATAGCAAACCCTGACAAAATTAATCTACCCTTCATATTCTTTGCCTCCTTTCCTGCAATTTAAATGAAATACCGACTAGTGTTAAAGCAATTTTCTTGCCATTTTCTTGAAAAAAATCCTAGGAACTACTGCAAGCTTTCCTTACCCTGAATCTATTTATCTCCTAAAAAATCCAGGATAGTTAAAGCTAATCTTTTTTGCCCTAGCTCAGTGCAAATTCTTGCACTAAAATAGTGCAATAAAACCCTTTTTCTGGAATCCCTTTTACAATGCAGATCCTGTTTTAGTTTGCTGCACCAGGATGGTGCTGGGGAAAGTTTTTGTCAAAAGATGAAAAAGGTAAGTCGAGAAAATGGGGCAAGGCCGCAACTTTTAGGTTGCGCTTGTCTTCGCAGGCTAAAGCCTGCGACTACCATAGGCAAAGCAAAATGGGAGAAAAGGCAGGTGCTGATCATCCTCCCTCATCAGTATCATGTTCGTGTTCGTGGTCCAATCCTATTCTCTGCAGGAGATCACACAGGTGCCTTTCCGCCACCTGCTGTCTCTCTAAGGCTAATTCTACCTCTTGCTCCCTCACGAATCTCAGATCGAGCAGGATTCTTCCTATTTTCCTTTTGTCGTTGACCTGGATTTTCAGAGCTCTTTCTAATTGTTCTTTCCTTATAGACTCTGTCTCCAATAGATATTCCCCCAGGAGCTTTCTTATCGCTTTGAGCCTTCCATCTATGGCCAGAATGGGTAACCTCACCACAAAGCTCGTCCCCCGGTTGGGCTGACTTTTCACCTCTATTTTTCCCCCGTGTAAGGAGACGATTTCTTTACAGGAAAACAGGGCTAGCCCCAGCCCTTTCCTTTTAGTGGTCTTGAAGGGCTTAAATAAATTATGGTTGATAAATTCCTCGCTCATACCGTGGCCGGTGTCAGTGATCTCGACCACCGCAGCTAATGGTCTTTCTGTTTTTCTCGTGACTATACTGAGCCTCCCCCCATTGGGCATAGCCTCCAGGGCGTTAAGAATGAGGTTTTCAAGTACTCTCTCCATGTTGTTCGCATCAATCATCATTTTCGGTAGCTCACCGTATTCCTCGATTAGTTCCACATCCGGGAGCTTTCTCAGATTTAATTTTTCCACGAGCCGCTGAAGGAGAAGGTTTACCGACTCGGATCGGAGCTCCAGCAGATGAGGCCGGCTGGTTAGCCGGGCTACTAGATCCTCCGTCTTTTTTACCGTCTCAGCCAGAGTAGCCATCAAATCAGCTCGAAACTCGGGATCGTCATAATTTTTCTCAACATTATGAAGGAGAAGAGATAACCCGCTAACAGAACCCTTTAGATCGTGAATGATTATGGAAGTTATTCTATTGAAGGAGTCTAATTCCCGGGACTCGATCAGATTCTCTGTTAGCAAAGCATTTTCCAGAGCCAAAGCTGCCTCATTGGCAAAGGTGGAAAATAATTCTAAATCAGCCTCAGTAAAATCTTTCCCGGGCATCGGACTCTCCACCGTCATGGCTCCTAAAAGGTCATTCTTAGTCTTTAAAGGAGCACACATAATCGGGTCGGTGGCATCCTTTTCTAACAACTCTTCGAATAACAGATCCCCGGCTCCTTCTTTTATCAAAATGGGTTTATTGTTCCTCATAACCCATCGGGCAATTTTCTTATGCCCATTTATATTAATATCCCCTCCCTGAGATGCCTTGAGGTCTAGCTTCTTGCCGCTTTTATCGGTAAAGATCAGGAGGCCCTTTTGGGCATTAGTTATGGAAGTAGCGGTGTTAACAATCAAATCCAATTTTTTTTCTAATCCCAGGGTGGAGATCAAAACTCCACTAGCCTTATTCAAGGCTGATAGGTCCAATAGCTTCTTTTTCAACTCCTCCGTATAGACCCTGAGCCTCGACTCGACCTCTTCCAGTTCTTTTCTATTTTTCTGCAAATCATCGGTCATTCGGTTAAGAGTATCCGCTATTTCACTCATCTCGTCCCTGCTCTTAACCTGGACTCTCTGACTAAGATCTCCTCTGGAGATACTGGCAATACCGCTGATAAGCTGCCGAACCGGATGGGTGATCTTTTTGCCAACTATGACCACCACCATTATTCCGCTCAAAACAGCCCCCATTATCAGAAAAGTAATGTTCCTCGCTGCTTGAGCAAGCTCCCGGTTCAGACCAACCAAGGAAAACCCCACTCTTGCTACCCCCCATTTTTTGGAAGAAAAATCGATAGGTAAGGCTATCTCATACAGCGGCTCACTCTCTTCTCCCATATATCTCTGCTCAACAAGTCTCTCAGCTCTGGCGGCTCTTATGTCAGTGGGACTATACAATACCTTGCCTTCCTGGTCGGGGTCGCTGTGGATCATTATCCTTCCACTTGCATCCATTATTACAAGGTAAGCTACCTGGGGACTCTTTTCTATCTCGTCAATGTATTGTCTTAACTTAGTAAAATCGTAGGCCAGCATGGCCTCAGCAGCGGTTACGGCTAAAGTTCTACAGATACCAGTGGCTCTTGCCCTCATCTGTTCCTCAATGGCTTTCCTCTGCCAGTTGAAGGTGATAAATGCTATTACAAGCCCCATTGAGACCACTAAACCAATGAATAGGAAAGTGAATTTAGCTCGAAGCTTCATTTATCTAAAGCTTCCTCTCTTTTTAAGAAATGGAAAAGAAATCAAGAAAATGGCTGGGTAAGACTAGGATCTGAACGGAGCAATTTATTCATCCTGGTAAATCTTAAAACGCCTGATTTTTCTTCGCAGAGTATTCCGATGGATTCCTAATATTTTTGCCGCTTTGGTCTGATTCCAGTGGGCGAGTTTTAAGGTCTTTTTGATGAGTATTTTTTCTGCCTCAGTCAGTGAAATATCCACAGAACTCGAAGTAACTCTTGATCCTGAAGGCTTCTCCCCTGTCTTCAAAGAAAGATCCCTTGGGAGGAGGATATCTCCCTCTCCCAGAACAATGGCTCTCTCAATGGCGTTCTCCAGTTCCCTAACATTACCCGGCCAGTCATAATCCATGAGTAATTTCAGGGCCCGGGTAGAGATCCCCTTTATCTTCTTATTATCTGCCCTATTGTAATTCCTTAAGAAATGACTTACCAATAGAGGGATGTCTTCCTTTCTTTCACGCAAAGCCGGAAGATAAATCGAGACCACATTGAGACGATAATAGAGATCTTCTCGGAAGGCTTCCTTCATTATAAGTTCTTCCAAATTCTTGTTGGTAGCAGTGATAAGACGAGTATCAACTTTTATTGGCCTGGTGCCCCCTAATCTCTCAAAGCTGCGCTCTTGAATAACTCTTAAGATCTTAGCTTGCATGGCTAAACTCATATCGGCAATCTCATCCAGAAGAATGGTCCCCCCGGAGACTAACTCAAATTTACCCAGTTTTCTGGTAGCTGCCCCCGTGAAGGCCCCCTTCTCGTAGCCAAAAAGCTCACTTTCCAGAAGGCTTTCAGGTATAGCAGCGCAGTTTACCGGCACAAAGGGACTTCCGGCCCTTTGACTGCTACAGTGAATGGCCCGAGCCACCAGTTCCTTACCGGTGCCACTTTCTCCCCGCAGTAGAACCGTGCAGTCGGCTTGAGCCAGGGTTCCTATCATCTTAAAAATCTGCCTCATGGGCTCACTTTTGCCCACGATATTAGCAAATTCGTATTTTTCTTCAAATTGTAAACGCCAGCGTTGAATTCCACGCTCCAGATTCTGTCGGTAGAGAGCCCTCTTGAGGACAATTCTTAGCTCCTCCAGGTCAAAAGGTTTAGAGAAGTAATCGTAGACACCGTTGTCGATAGCCCTTAAACATGTCTCGTCTTTTTTATCGGCAGTGATCACGATTACCTTGATTTTAGGTTTGAGGATTCTGATCTCCTCCAGGGTCTTCATTCCCTCCTCCGGAGTATCCACCGCAGGGGGAAGACGTAAATCTAGCAATACCAAGTCCACTGGAGCCTCCTCTATTATTTGACGGGTTTGAGGTCTATCCTCAGCTTGAAAGACTCGGTAGGAATCTTTTAAGGCCCAGTATATTTGTTTTCTCAGGCGCTCATCATCATCAACCACCAATACCGCGTTTATTTGCCACTCCTTTATGGGTAATGGGTTCCCTAGACGTCCGTCGGTCTTTCTTCTAAACCAAAATGAGAAAGTCTTTACTCACCCTAAAAAATCTCTTTTAAATAAGACCTTCTCATCTGCCAGAGAAGAAATCTCAGGCTAGCTTTTATTCAACTCATATATCTTCCTCTCCTCCTTTAATATCTTAATAAGAATTGTTTTTTTATTAAAAAAACCGACCTTTATATTGAAAATCTGATTCTCAATATTCCGGTCGGTTGCGTCACTGGATCCCCCCGTCTTAAAACGCCCACTAAAGAAAGACGAGGTTCATCTCCCCCGGTTCGAAAGATTGAATGTTAAAGAACGCAGCTCACCGAGCATGGCTAGAGTTAGTCACAAGTTTCTTTAGCATCTCACGTTTATTTATTCTCACAGTATTTTCATTATAAGATAAATAATTATGTGTGTCAAGGTCGGCGTAGGATAAATAATCTTCATAACCTTTACGTTTCCTGTAGGAATTAAACTATGACAGAGTTAGGAGAACTCAAGTATGAGACTTTAACCCCCCAGTTGTAGATTTTCGAACTCTCCTCACTCCTTTAACTCTGCAATCCCGAGATAAAGAATAATCCCGTCCCCCTTTTTACACTTTTTCAGGGCATCACGCTGCGGCCTCTTAGCGTTCCCACTTGGACGGTGGTATGATCCACACCTTCGATCGGCTCACAGTCGATATCAGTTACCTCAACTTCGGCGCGATGCATTTTTCTATAATTCGATCTCGGATAAGGAATAGTATATTTCCAAATCTCCCCCACCCCTAATCCCGTGGTGGTAGCTGTCCCTGAAGCCCATTCCGTCCCTCCAGCAGAGTAAAAACGGCCAGTAACCTTAGCAAAGGAAAGCATGACATCTCCATTGTTTTCAGCCTCACCGGTTATCCTGGCTCCCGAACCATCTATCTCCAGACGCCAGCTAAGAATGTTTAAAGAAGGATGGACTCCCATGGAAATGGTAAACTCCCATATCTGCCCGGGGCCAAGATCGGTAGTTTTGGCAACACCCTTATGTAATAAAGTTCCGCCTTGTTTATCATAAAATTTTCCAATGACTTCAGCATACTGTAGCTCTGTAGCGCCATCATTGCGAGCCACCCCTGTTATTTGGACGGTGTCCTCATCAACTTTTTCTAGGTGGTGTGAGAGAATCAGCAAAGAAGCTCTGGGAAGGAATGAGCAACCTTTTGGGGTGCAGCCGCTTAGTGACATTATAAAAAAGACTAAGAGCAAGAGACGAATTTTATTCATTTTTATTTCCCCCTTGGTAAAAAATAATCACGTCCCCTTTTTTTAGAATCTTATTGCTAATATGGCTCTTATTCCATTGAGATCTTCGTTTTCAGG
>JRER01005491.1_pt1 | contig 11756 bp, 9 predicted proteins | sample 210161 | NCBI WGS metagenome assembly JRER01 (sample SAMN03019618, study PRJNA260268) | marine sediment metagenome | biome: Marine; feature: Sediment; material: Clay; isolation source: clay from marine sediments 136 meters below sea floor depth collected from... | place: New Zealand: Canterbury...
GTCGCTAAGGCTAAGTGATGAACAGGCCCGAGCGATTCTGGAGATGAGGCTGGCTCGTCTGACCGGTCTGGAGAGGGATAAAGTGGACCAGGATTATGCCGAATCGGTAAAAAAAATAGCAAAGCTAGAGGAGATGCTGGCAAAGGAGCCCCTGATTTGGGCAACCATTAAGGAAGAACTTATCCAGATTAAGGAAAAATATGGAGAAGAGAGGCGGACCCTGATTGAGACCCTAGTAAAAGAGTTAACCTTTAAACCAGAAGATTTGATCAAAAAAGAGGATATCGTCGTCACTACCACGCGTCATGGCTATATAAAGTACACTTCCTTGAGAGCTTATAAGCGACAAAGACGTGGGGGCAAGGGGATGAGCGGTATGATCATGGAAAAGGGAGATTTTGTCGAGGACCTTTTTATTACTCACACTCATTCTATCCTCTTATTTTTTACCAATTTAGGAAAGGTTCATTGGGCCAGAGCCTACGATATTCCTCAAAAGAAGCGATCAGCTAAAGGCAGAGCGCTGGTTAACTTCCTCTCTCTGGGAAAGAATGAGAGAGTGAGTAAAACTCTGGCCCTGGACAACTTTGAGAATGAAGGCTTTCTGGTTATGGTCACCAAGAAAGGGAAAGTAAAGAAAACCAGTCTTTCCGCTTATTCCCATCCTAAAAAAGGAGGAATAATGGGAATTCTTTTGCAGGAGGGAGATGAGTTAATTAAAGTGATGCTCACTCAAGGCGAAGAAGATATAGTCTTGGTCACCAGGAAAGGTAAGGCTATTCTTTTTTCTGAAAAAGATGTTCATCCCACAGGAAGAACTTCCTTAGGAGTAAAGGGAATCTCTTTAGGGGAAGAGGATGAGGTAATGGATGCCGTCATTACCAGAGAGGATGAAGCTTTGTTCACTGTTACCTCCAAAGGTTACGGGAAAAGAACCCTTTTTGCTAAGTACCGAAAAACCAGAAGAGGCGGCAAAGGAATCATTAACCTACGTTTTGTTCCCCCTAAAGGTGAGGTGGTGGGAGCAAAAAGAATAAAGCGAAGTGATGAGGTGATTGTTATCACCCGGAAGGGAAAGAGCATTCGCCTGGCAGCCAAAAATATCTCCCTTATTGGAAGAAATACCTCCGGTCCTCGCATAATCAGGTTAGGCAAAGATGACGAGGTTATTGCTCTGACATGAGAAAAATAGCTTTCCTTTTTCCCGGGCAGGGTTCTCAACACGTAGGAATGGGAAGAGGATTCATTGATAGGTATGAAGAGGCCCGAAAAATCTTCCGGCAGGCCCGCAATGTCCTAGGTTTTGATCTTGAGCTACTATGTAATCACGGCCCGGAAGAAGAGCTGAAAAAGACAACTAATGCTCAGCCAGCTCTGTTGACGGTGAACTGGATCCTTACCAGAATTTTGAGAGAAAAGGGGATAGAGCCAACCGTAGTAACCGGACACAGTCTAGGAGAGTACAGTGCAGTACTTGGCGCTGAGGTGGTTGACTATCCTGCTGCCTTAAGACTGGTTCGACGAAGAGCCCAGTTTATGGAGGAGGCCTCTGGTGCCATAGATGGTGAAATGGCAGCCGTAATTGGGCTACCCAGAGAAGTCGTTTTGTCAATTTGCCAGAAAATCAAAGGGGTAGAGGCGGTCAACTTTAATTCTCCCTCTCAGGTGGTTATTGCTGGGGAAAAAAAAGCAGTAGAAACAGCGAGTAAGAAACTGAAGCAGGAGGGGGCAAAAAAGGTTATTCCCCTTCTGGTAAGTGGTCCCTTCCACACCTCCTTTATGAGGCGCGCAGCTTTAAAATTCAGTCAAGAATTAGATAAAATCTCTTTCTCAGATCCTTGCTGTAAGGTCCTCACTAACGCCTTTGCCCGGTATGCCGAAAGTGCCGAAGAAATTAGAAAGGCCCTGCGTATGCAAATGGATCATCCCGTTCTCTGGGAGGATTCTATGAGGAAACTACTCACTGATGGAATCGATCTATTCATTGAAGTAGGACCAGGAAAGGTTCTACGGGGACTCCTGCAAAGAATTGACAGGAGAGTATTGACTTTGGGAATGGAAAATCCCGAGGATCTAGAGAGAATTGAAGACTACTGTAGCTAAATTTTATTTCCTAGCCTCTTCCTCATCTTCAACCCTCACTGGTGAAGTGAAATTTCTGCTTTGCTCCCAAAACAAGAAATAAGAGAGCGGCCAGACATCATTTTTTCACTAACGACGGCAAATTTTGCTGGCCTTGGTCCATACGGTTCCTGGTCATATCTAACACCCCGGTTAATTAAATAATCAACTAAATCCCCAATATTTTCTGTAGTGCCTGCCATAACAAGTGGTTTCATAATTTCTTTTCTTAGCTGTCCATTAGTTTTTAGCGCTTCAATAGTTTCCTTCCATGATTCACTATCCCTGCCCATTACCCTGATTCCTTTAACACCATTAAGGTTTAACTCTTTAATTCCTGCCCTGCCAGTTACAAATGTGTAAATATCTATATTGGTACCTGGAATCATAACCTTTTTTCCTCCTGCGGGAAGACCATAATAAAATATCTTCCCCCTGGGAGAAGCATAGTCTATTACCATCCTTTGGAGTTTTTCCTGCCCAGTTAACTCAATGCTTATAAATCCATCTTCTTGTCCAAGCTCTTTTTTTAATCGATTTAACCTTTCATAATCATCAGAATTTACAAAGTAAAAGTTAGCATCTAAATCCATTACACATCTTCTCATATACATCATAGCTGGTTTCCCCCTATAAATTAAAACAAAATTTTTAACACCCCTGCTGGTAAAATAGGGAACCATATACAGCGCCTGAGCACCACAACCACCCCATATAGCAAGAGTTTCAGGCACTCTACCACATTTTTCTCTAACAATTCTTCCCATTTTAACGGTATTTCCAAGTGGCTCTGCAAGTGAGGGAAAGAAATTTAACTTCTCTATACCCTGTGTTGGTTTTGCACAAGATTGGTGTATACAGACAAATTCTGCAAAAGCTCCATTTCTTATCCAATCTTTTGGATTCCCAGATTTATACCAGCCCAGAAAACCCTCTTTTTGACATCTATCAAATTTTCCCTCTAAACACGAGCTACACTCTAGGCATGGGTAATGCTCCTCAACCACAACTGTCTGGCCAATGAGATTCTTATCAACATTTTCACCAACAACGACAATCCTTCCAGCGAATTCATGACCAAATATTGTCTTTTTTAAATCACCAATTAAATCTACAAATTCGTTTACATCAGAGGCACATATAGAAATCCATAGGGGTTCTATCAAAACATCATCGGGTAGTATCTTTGGCACAGGAACCTCCTCTAAAACAGTTCTCCCTTCCTTATAGGTAACCCATGCCTTCATCTTTTTAGGAAGAGGATCTGGTATTTGATGTTTTGGCAGGATAGAGTTGTAATCTGAACCTATGGGTATTAATTCTAATTTAGAAGTAGTTTTCATTCCAAAATGCCCTCTTTTTTCCTCCCTCTTCAAATGATTTCAGTGCATAATCAAGATCATGCCTTGTATGTGAAGCTGATATCTGCACTCTTATAGTATCTTGACCTTTAGGAACAACAGGATAAGTTAAAGCTACAACATAAATTCCTCTTTGGTATAGATCAGAAACCATTTGTTTAGCTTTAATTGGATCACCAATTAAGATAGGAACTATGGGATGAATCCCTTCAATTGTTTTAAAACCAATCTGATTTATTCCCTTTCTAAAATATTCAGTATTTTCTCTTAATCTTTCCAATAATTTCAATCCTTCATTGCTATCTAAAATCTCCAATGCTTTTAAGGCAGCACTTGCAATCCCAGAGCTTATTGGATTTGAATATACATATAGAGGAGAAGTTTCTCTTAAATACTGGATAACTTTTTCATTAGATACAATAAAGCCACCGTCTACCCCCAAGCCTTTTCCTAATGTTGCCGAGATTATATCAATCCTGTCTTCCTTGCTAACCTCTGCGGTGCCCCTTCCAGTTTCCCCATAAGCTCCTATTCCATGCGAATCATCTACTACTGTCATAATTCCTTCTTCAAATTTTGGATCATACTCCTCCGCTAAATTAGCGATATCGTTTAGTGGAGCATAGTCTCCTCTCATACTAAATACACCATCGGTTACTATAATTAATCTTTTCCCATTACCCACAGATTCATCTATGCACTTTCTGAGCTCATCCATATCACAGTGAGCATAAATTTTTTTTCTATCTCTGGGAACTCCAGCAAATTTTATGGCCATAATTATACTATTATGATTTAACTCATCGCTTATAATACAGGTATCCTTATCTATTAATGGAGCAATAATCCCACAGTTAGCAGCATAAGCAGAACTAAATATCATAGCAGCCTCTTTTTTAAAAAACTCTGCTAGCTTTTCCTCCAGTTCAATATGAGGTTCTTGTGTCCCAGAGATAAACCTGACAGCACCTGGACCAACGCCAAACTTTAAATCTGCCTCATGCTCAGCTTTAATCAATCTTGGATCATTAGAGATTCCCAGATAACTGTTTGAGGCAAAATTTAAGAGAGTGCGCTTATCACTCATCACTATTTTTCTACCAAATTCATCTTGAGGAGGCACCATGTCAATGATAACCTTTTCTTTTCCCTTTAATCTACCTTCTTTTTCCAACAATTTTAACTTTGCATCTAAAACAGGCATTAATTTATCAAGCATTTTTTACCTCTCCAGCATTAAGATTTAAGCATTCCTTTAAATTTCCTGCAAAAGCTGGTTGTTATATTATTCTTTCTTCTTTCTCATAGATTGGGCAGAAATCCATCCAGTTGTGGTAAGAACCTCAGCGAGTTTTATAGCAGCGGTTCCTGGTTCGATAACTGGGACACGGAGATGAGAAGAGAGCTCATCAGCAATAGACCCCATAACGGTACATCCAAGGACTATCACCTCTGCCCCATCCTTATCAATAGCAATGCGAGCTTCCTTGAGGATTTGGGGAGCAGCGAGGATTTCATCAACTTCTCCCTCAGTTGATGGTGGGCATTTACTTGGGGCGACGATTGTAATTTCAGTCCCTGGAGCTAAGGCCTTCTGTCGGTTGGCAAGCTGGCTTCGGACCAGCTCCTGCGATGAGCTTGCTAAAATAACCTTGATCTTCATGTAAGATGTTCTCCTTGCCATCCTTAGCTCACAAGCTTCTCAATTGGGTTATAATCGATCTTAAACCTGAAATGACGTGGCCCAAGGATATTAATCCCCTTCGGTGAGCGGAATTGTTCAATTGCGTGCAGTCCAATGACCGCTACGTGTTGCCCCTCAGCAATGGCAGGATTGGCGAGGGGTTCCCCGGCTTCTCGGTCCACTACGATCAGCATATCTGGGCTGGCTACGTAGGGCTTTCCGTTCAACCAGGAGATATGGTTCTCGTTCTTGAACCAAATCTTGAATTCTTTGCCTGCGAAATCTCTCTCTCCACCTATTGTATGAGTTCCCCAGTAGTAGCCTTCCTTATCTTCCCATTCCTTCTTGGAAACTTTTCCCTCGAATAGGAGCCAACCGTTGAGTCTTTTGACTATCTCCATTACAGGGTCTTGTCCGTCCTCCCTTGAGGTTCGGATCAAGCGTCCAATTTCCAAGCATTGGGATAACGTTCCTGGGATGACAACCCGTTTCATGTCGCTTCCTTTGAACAGAAAGCCAGCTTGTCCAGCAAAACCAAAGGAAGCGGCAGCTATAAACTTACCAATCCGCTCTGCCATTTCATAGCCAACACTCTCTTTGATGATGCAGAGGTTCCCATACTTGTCCACACTAGAGATCGGCCAGAGAGGAAGTCCTTCAAGGTAGGGGGTCGTCTGCGGAATCTCCGGGATGGCGCGTCCAGTATAATCTCCGTCAACAGCAGATATCCCCAAGCGTGTGGCCGCTGCAACTGCCCCTGGAGTGTTTGAGCCTCCCAATTCGATGGGCACGAGGGCCTTTACCTTAACATCCATGTATTCCTCAAGCAACCGGACCGATTCAGCCTGGACGCTCTTAAAAGCATCTTTGACCAATCCCAACCGTTTCATCCTCTTTTTTGCCTCTTTAGTGAGTGGAGCTATTGATCCCATTAGAAAAGGACAGACTGTCCAATCATCGTCGGAAACCTCCGAAACATTCACCCAAGAGATCAACAATTCCTCATCTCTAACAGCAGTGAGCCAAGCGATTCCATCTTTTGGATCACCTCCTCCTCCCGTCCCCATGAAGGTACATCCCCTTACAAAATCTTGGATCTCCTGATCTGATTTAATTGTGGTCATTCTATACTCTCCTCTTGTTGTTTTTTAAGGCCTATGAATTTATAAATTGTCCAGGAGTAACCAAATCCTCCCAGTTATAATCTGGTTAATTTTTTTTATTTCCCTCTATACGCTTAACTAAACGGCTGCCTCGCTCTTTAGCGGATGGCATATTGAGCGAAACATGATGACAACGGACAAAATGGCCTGGCATGACTTCCATAAGGTCCGGAAGATGTTGGGAGCAGATTCGATCTGCCAGACTACAACGAGGATGAAAGGCACAGCCGTTCGGTGGGTTCACTGGGCTGGGAATCTCGCCGCCTCGACTCTGCTTTACCGGCTTCACTCGGCTTTCCTCTTTGGAGATAACAGGAACAGCTGAGATCAGCGTCCGCGTGTAAGGGTGGAGTGGGCTTACGAAAAGCTCCTTCGTCAGAGCAAGTTCATAAATACGTCCCACGTACATGACAGCAGTCCGGCTGGCTATCGTGCGTATTAGACTAAGATCATGGGAGATGAACAGGTACGAGAGGTTGAGCCCTTTTTGGAGCTGCTGCAAGAGGCGGATGATCTTGGCCTGGACTGATACGTCTAAGGCTGAGGTTGGCTCATCAAGGACGATAAATGAAGGGTTAACGGCCAGGGCCCGAGCAATCGCTACGCGCTGGCGCTGTCCTCCACTTAATGCGGACGGGTATTTGTACATATAGTTGGGTGAGAGCTCGACCATTCGGAGGAGGTTACCAACGATCCTCTTACGATCGCGCCCGTTTTGAGCGATTTTGTGCACAATCAGCGGGTCTTCAAGTGTGCTTTTAATACTTCGGCGGGGATTAAGGGAAGATTTAGGGTCCTGAAATACCATCTGAGCCTCTTTCTTGAAGAAGTGCAAGTTCTCCTTCGTTAACTTCGTGACATTCCTTCCTTTGAACTGAATAGTCCCCCTTGTCGGCTTGTAGATCCTGACTATGGTTTTCCCAACTGTGGATTTCCCGGAACCAGACTCACCAACCAGACCAAAAATCTCGCCGTTTTTTATATCGAAGCTGGTGCCCTCGACAGCTCTTACCTCTCCAATCTGCCGCCGGAAGAATCCGACTCGTATAGGGAAGTATTTTACTAAGTTCTCAACGACTAAGAGAGGATCACTCATTCTGAACACCTTGTTCTGTATAAAGATGACATGCGACATAGTGGGTAGGTTTGAGCATGATGAGTGGAGGTTTTTTCTGTGAGCAGATCGGCATGGCATAATCGCAGCGCGGATGAAAACGACATCCTGACGGAGCCGCAGTGTAGTCCGGAACTGTTCCTGGAATTCCTTCAGCGATCTCACCACCGGTGAGATGGGGGACAGAGGCAAAAAGCCCTTGTGAATAGGGATGCTTAGGGTTCTCAAAGAGGACAGATGTCGGCGCTATCTCCACTACTTGCCCGGCATACATAATATATACCCGTTCCATCATCTCTTGTATAACTCCAAGGTTATGGGTGATTAGCAATATGGATATCCCCTTAGTCCTGACAAGCTCACTTAACAGACCCAGGATCTGGGCTTGAATTGTTACATCAAGGGCGGTCCCGGGTTCATCGGCGATAAGGAAGCTCGGTTCGTTGACCAGAGCCATAGCGATCAACACACGTTGACGCATTCCTCCGCTGAGTTCGAGGGAATAATTGTTCATGATCCGTTCTGGATCAGGAAGCCTGACCTCTTCCAATGCGGCGATGGCCCTATCATGGATCTCCTTTTTGGATATATTTTCTCCATTGTCGGGGTGCCGTTGGGCAAAGCGAATTACATCATAGAGCTGCTCTCCTATTGTAAAGACAGGGTTGAGTGCATTCATCGGATCCTGGAAGATCATCGAGATTTCGGTCCCCTTTATCTGAAGAAGCTCCTTTGACGACATCCTCAGGACGTCCCGGCCGTTCAGAAAGACCTCACCATGGGGAATAATCGCGGGAGGGATTTTCAATATCCCCATCACCGTCTTCATGGTGACTGTCTTACCACAACCGGTCTCTCCGGCCAATCCAACTCGTTCCCCCTTACCAACATGCAGGAAGACTCCATCTAACACACGAGAAACTCCCTCGTACACTCGAAAATGAACATGCAGATTCCGGATCTCCAGCATATATTGATCTTCCATTTAAATCCCCTCCGCTTCTACATCAAGCATGTCCCGCAGTCCATCTCCCAATAAATTAAATCCCAAAATGAGAAAGAAAATAGCAAAACTAGGGAAGACAGTTAACCACCATTTCATAGGAAGATGCTGAGCTCCGTAGGATATCATTGTTCCCAAACCAGGCTTTGGGGGCTGCACACCTAATCCTAAGAAGCTGAGACCAGCTCCAACTAGGATAACGAACCCCGCATCTAATGTGATTTTTACCATGATTGCAGATGCACAATTGGGAAGAATATCCTTGAATAATATTCTAAGATGGCTGGAGCCAATTACCTGGCTTGCCTGCACAAACTCCTCTGTTTTGATCGACCGCGTGATGCCGTTCACCAGGCGACAGTGCCAAGTCCACCAGATCGAGGCCACCGCCAGCATCGCCTTTTCGATGGTCGGAGTGAAAGCTGCGCAGATAGCCAGCGCCATTACCAAAGCAGGGAGGGCCAGGAAGACGTCAGTAATACGCATGATAATCGTTTCGATCCTTCCGCCAAAATATCCAGCGACAAGCCCAAGGAAGACACCGAAAGGGACACTGATTCCCAATACCACTGCAGCCATCATTAATGAGATGCGATAACCGAAGATGACCCGCGTGAAGAGGTCTCTTCCAACTTCATCTGTTCCAAACCAATGGGATCTACTGGGTGGCTGGAAAGTGCTTGAGAAATCTGTAAATGCCCCAGCATGTTGGGGATACGGGGTGACATAGGGAGCTAGAATCGCCAATAGTATAACCAAAAGCACCATCGAACTACCAGTAAGCGAAATAGGGTTACGGCGAAATCTGTACCAGTCACGTCCGACTCTATCTTTGAAAGCTATCCATCTGGTGATGGTGATCTCCGAACCAACCGATGAGAAAGCTCTCTGGTCAGCTTCCATTAACCTTCCTCCCGAATTCGAATACGAGGGTCTACGTATCCGGCCAGCACATCCACTATAAAGTTTACCACAACAAATGCTAAGCCAATAATAAGCACAACGCCCATAATAGCATTGAAATCCTTCCGCAGGATGGCACGTATCCCGTATTTTGCCATTCCAGGCCATCCGAAAACCTGTTCAACAAGGAAAGCATTGCCAATTTCTGAGGCGAAAGTAAGACCGAGAATCGTTAATGGAGGAATGAAGGACGGCTTTAGCATATATTTAAAGGTGACGTAACGATTGGGTATACCGAACGCCCGAGCCGCTTCAATGTAGTCCTTGCCAAGGACATCACTCACGCTACCTCGCGTAAGGCGGGTAATCTGGCCGATCCCGGTCAGGGCAACGGCGAATGAGGGGAGGAGAATATGCCTTAAGGCATCTCCCAAAGCGCTGAAGTTCCCGGCAATCAAGCTGTCCAATATGAGAAGGCCGGTCCGAGTTGGTGGCATAGGCGTTAACAGACTTAAGCGCCCCGTAGTTGGGAGGACACCAAGGCCGTAAGAGAAGATAAGTTGACCAATGAGTCCAACGACAAATGGTGGGACCGCCACCCCGATAAACGCCACCACTCGACTTATGTTATCAAGCCAGCTATCTTTATAGCGACCTGCTAGAACCCCAAGTGGAACTCCGATAACCAAGACCCAGACAATCGCCATCATAACCAGCTCAATAGTTGCTGGCAGGTAATGAGCTATGTCAAGAGAGACGTTTCGCCTGGTCTGAAACGAGAGACCAAGGTCACCATGAAATATCCCTCTGATATAAGTCCAGTACTGAAGATGCAAAGGCTTGTCCATGCCCATCTCGTGCCTTAAGTGTTCAACTTGCTCTTTTGCTGCAAATGGGCCTAAAGCAAGACGTGCAGGATCACCTGGCAGCATGCGAGCTATGATAAATATCAAAATAGAAATGCCTAACAAAACCAGAATAGAGTGTAGAAATCTCTCTATCAGGAAATAAGAAAATTTCATGTTGATTTACAAAGAGAGGGGAGGTTTCCTCCCCTCTCTTTTATCCCCCCTTGGCTGGCTCTACTTCTCATACCACCAATCGTGATAATAGTAGTAGAAGCTCATAACCGGTCTAGGCGTGAAGCCTTTCAAGTAATCCTGCACAGCAGCGCGTAGTGGCATGACGTAGATGAAGATATCTGGGCAACGCTCAACAATGATGTGTTGAAGGACGTTCATGATGTGCGCTCGCTCTTCCGGGTCAAGAGTAACTCTCTCCTGCTCTATCAGTTGGTCTACCAAAGGATCCTGCAGCCACTCCGTGGACATCCATGTCCCGACAGCTCTCGAATGGTACATGCAGTAGAGGTAGGTATCTGGATCAGGATAGTTAGCTGATACAGAGGTTACCATAATATTAGGAGTGGTTTCGGCCGTGGTGGCTAAGTCGGTCATTCGCCCCCACAATTCCTGGTTGATGTTGAGCTTGACGCCGAGCTTTGATAGATTTTCCTGGAGCCGCAAGCCCATCTTTCGACGGTTCTCTAGCCCAGTGGGCAGGACGAGTTCGATAGGAGGAATGTTGGGGTAGTACTTGCTCTGCTCCATCTCTTCCCGGGCCTTATCCAAATCCATATAGTATCCGAAGACCCTGGGGTTATGTCCTGGAATAACTTCTGGTATTGGACCTTTCGCTACACCGGAACCAGGTTCAAGGACTTCAAGAACACTCTTATAGTCCATTGCCCAAGCTAACATTCTCCGGATGTGAACATCATCGGTAGGCGGTTTCTTAGTATTTATTTTGAAGCTGAGCTCCTCAGGTGAAATAAATGAGATAACGTGAGCGTTAGGATATCCATCCATCTCTTCATAGTCGGAGTAAGTTCGCCAATGTTCTACTATGGTCAGCTCTCCTTTTCGTAGCATTGTTCTGACCGTTGAATTTTCATATATCAGGAGGACATGGACCTCATCTATAGACTTATCGCCATGTGGCCAGCCTTCAAAGTAGTCTAAGAAGCGCTCAAAGGCGATCTCGCGCCCCCGATCCCATGACTTCAGTTTGTATGGGCCGGAACCGACATCTTCATTTGTGGTAACACTGAGCCACTGAGCGCCGTAATCACCAAATTCACCAAAATCTCCCGGCTGTTTGTGTGCAAGGACGAGATCTTTGTTAGCAATAAACAGCCAGGCAAGGGTGGACACAAACGGGGCGAATGGCTTGTTCAAATGGAAGGTAACTGTATAGGTGTCGTTAACGGTAACCTCCTCCACAACGTCTAACCACAACCATGAATAGCCCTCCTTAAGAGTGAGAGCTCGGCCCATAGAGAACGCCACGTCTTCAGCGGTTACCTCGCTGCCATCATGAAACTTTACTCCCTTCCTGAGCGTAAAAG
>JRER01000232.1_pt1 | contig 11754 bp, 13 predicted proteins | sample 210161 | NCBI WGS metagenome assembly JRER01 (sample SAMN03019618, study PRJNA260268) | marine sediment metagenome | biome: Marine; feature: Sediment; material: Clay; isolation source: clay from marine sediments 136 meters below sea floor depth collected from... | place: New Zealand: Canterbury...
GCTCAATGGACTGGTGTTGATACTCTGCCGATAAGTTGCTACGAAAGATTGTTCACCGTCATTCTGAACCAGTCCACAAGTTGTGCATACTATTTCACCATCCCTGTGCTTAATAAAACCATTCAGTTGACCGCACTCGGAACACATTTCTTCTGACAACTTTGAGAGCAAGAGCTTTCGAACTTCTGGATTTAGCTCTTGAATGTTTTGCCAAGTTACCTCGGGTGATGACGTCATGATGTTCGTTGGAATTAGGCTGCGATAAGTTTTAAAAATTGCTACGGTAAACCATAAATACAGTAAACAGCGAAAAATGTGGAGTTCATGGACAGAAAGATGCATTGATCAATTCTATTGTAGTTTTATAGCGTCAGCGACAGACAAGGTGTGCCACGCGGCACAATCATGCATGACTGCCTCCCAGATACAAAGCCAATTTGAGAATGCTGTCTTTGGTCCAGCGAACTTTCATTGACATCAAAACTTGGTTAGCCGACTTTCCTAATATTATGTTTCGTTTGATTTTCACGATTGTGACTTTTTAATAAAAATACCTACCCAAACTGCGCCAAATACCCCACTTGTGAAATGGTCTCCGGACTTTTCTCAAGAAAGTCGAATTAGCAGAATTAGCCTTGCAGACTTTTTCTGAAAAAGTCGAGTTATCGGAATTAGCCTCGAGACTTTTTGCTCAAAAGTCCGGAACCATTCCGTAATTTTTCTGAAAAAAGAATTCCCCATGGCGATACATAACAGAGCGATTATCCAGGTTTCGTGGTGTAAGTCTTCTATCTGAAACCAAGCATGACAAGTGATGTATTTAGGAAGGAGAGAGAGCGAAGGAGACGCGCGTCTCCCTCCCGTTGCATAGGATGAAGGGCTACCTGGCGGCAAGGACAATCAATATGAGAACTGCATCGGTCTTTTTCATGGTTTTATCATTAAGATGGTTAACTCAGGCAACTACACTCTGATTTTTCACCGAAAAGTCGAATCAGTCAAAATTTAGCTTGGACACTTTTTCGAAAAAAGTCCTATCTGCTTTTTCCATGGTTTTGACTTTTCTGCAAAAAGTCTGACACCATAATTCAAATGGCAATACAGATGAGGCCAATTATCCAAGTCTCGTGATGGAGGTCTTTTACTTCAAACCAGGCATCCCAACCGATGACTTGATGGAGAACTACCATAGACGCAGGACAGCCAGTATAATAACTGCGTTGGGTCCTTTTAACATCAAGTGTGATAAACCACACCATGAAGATATGCACGTAGGTTTGAGTTTCGATGAGGAACTACTTCCTGATGCTTGGGCCCGCACAGACATAAAAGAAGCCTGTTTCTTTCTCCGTTTGGATGTTTCCACACTTTGTAAACCGAGCTGACTCTTTATGCTGAACATGAATGTTACCATTAATGGAAATAATCTCAAAACGTGACATCTCTTTCTTTCTTGCTAACATTGATGTTGAGCATCCCTGTATAACATATCTTACCCTGAAACTACGTGAAAAAACGCTTCTTTTCAAGAAAGAGCCCCAGAGCGGTTAACTGTCCTTCATACACATTTCGGTTTTTAGTTAAAAACAGAAATCTACCATGCACTTCCGCCTCGGCTGTCTGGAGAGCCAGAAAAAAACGTGTCCTCCTTTGATTTAACTTAATTATATATATAATGTCGATTTAAGCGTTAAACATACATACACAGCACTCTCCCTAAGGGTTTACATATTTCATTAGTCAAAAGGGCCTTATGTCTGTGCCATGAATGCAGCTTCGGTGCACGCGGGCCATCTACAACAGCGCAGCTGGTCTTCATCGACAGCGCTGATTACAGGGTCGAAATTTGACCAGAGAGAAAGTGGGGATTAGAGGATGAGTCAGATGCTCTGAGACCCCAAAGTGTGGCCCGACCCAGAGTAAAAGAAGGCAATTCTATTGATAGTTTTATAGCGTCAGCGACAGACAAAGCTTAATTGAGGACATAATTAAGGCTACGAAGCACGCGATCCTTCATGTCACCGTCGACAGCTTAATCGATACAGTTGCACTCCATGTTCCGATAGTCCATGTTGAAGCGGTCCTTTAACACTCGATGGATCGCTTTTGTGTCTTTGCAGACGGCGATTTTCTTGAGTCCATGTTTTCTGATTTGCTTAATTGCGAAAGTGAACATTTCAAGCCGAGTTTCATAAGGCGGCTTTCGACCCCAACTGCTCTTTTCAGTTAAGTATTTCAGCCATTCTTTTCGAGTTGCCACTGCTAATGTTGCTGGTAGGCCTCGCAGAGTACCAAGGGTGATTCGTTCAGGTTTCAGGGCTTTGAATATTACATCTATGATTACTTGATACTCGTCTCGCCATCCTTCAATAGGAACCATCGGGTCAACTCTTATCCGCACTTCGTAGCCATGCTCATAAACTGCTCTGGCTGCCGCGATTCGTTCTACTGGTGTTGGAGCTAACTTTTCAAATCTGTGAGCCACTTCAAATGAGTTAATGGACCATGATAATATTGCATTCTTTTGCCATTCATTCTCGAGAAAGTGTTTAACGTGTGTACCTTTCGTTAGGAACAAGACTTTATGAGGAGTACCCTCGAACAAGTCCATTATGAATTTGCTGAACGGTGGCTTCTGGTTTTCTCCCATGAGAGAATCTGCAAGTTCCCCTGAGTTCAGAATAGCAGGGTGCTTCACACAGTTTAGGAATGTCTTCACCGCTCTCTCAATTTTAGGTCTGGGCTTGAATGTTGGCAGCACACGCCGGTCTTTACGTTTCCATGCTTTGAATCTGAATGTTCCCATCAAATAACACCAAGCGCAGTTGTATGGGCAGCCGTAGGCCCACTTCAGCTCGTAAAAGTGAGGACATACGACGTCTGTGAGTTTTCTTGGAGTCGGGGTTTTTCTGAACAGGGTTATGATGTGTCTATTCCCGATTTGTCGATGTGTTTTATACGTGTCCTTACGATTCATTTTTCGAGTTTGCCATGCTTTTTTCGCTGCCCAATGTGCTCTATTTACATTCTTCACTTCTTTCATTCACACTACACCAACACCCAACAATGTTGAGTAGGAAACAGCCTTAAAGATTAGCAGAGAAAGCTGTCGTTCCATGAGAAAATCAATGAAAAAAGAGTGATATGTCCTCAGATTTTTCAAGGTGAATGCGCGCAGCTTTTAAATAGAATCTATAGGTAAAGCTGGATATTGATGACAACATTCAAAGATTTTTATTCTTGCCCAATTTTTCCCGATGTGACTTTGGAATTCACAACAAAGATCCAGTGGTCCCTTATAGCTGTTAAGAAACACGTTACTCTCAGAGAACCGATAATACATGTAAGGTTTGAGTGTCCTGTGCAGAAAGTAGAACATGAAAAGCTCCACATAAGAAAATGTCCAACAAGTGAGGTGAGACAGAGCTATGTTGACTCACAAAAATTCAGAGATTCGTTGAGAAATGTCCTTCTTAGACTCGGAGGGCCTGCATGGTTAGAATACATAGAGAGCTTTGTAAGAAGCTCCCTTTCAGTGAGGGAAACTGAGAGAACTCAGGTAACTGCCCCGGATGGAACGACTTATGTTAAGAGCAAGGCGAGAATTGGTAGCCCATTATATGGCAAGTGGTATAAGATACCGCCTGGGTTCAAGAATATATCTCAAGCAGGCAAGCTTGCCACCGTGATTGATTCACCACCAGAAGAGCCGAAAGAATATGTGTATTGTCTTCGTTATTAATCAAGCGCGCGCTTCAAAAGTTTATTACTTTGCGTGAGCACCTCGTTTCGAGAGGGCATCAAGATTGAAGAAACGGGTTTATCTTGTGACAAAAGAGGAATATGATGGTTGTCAACGACAACTTACGTGGTTTGCCAAACATCAAAACGGTATCTATTTCGATGTTTTAGGATTCTTTATGCGCACGGATAGCCACATGACTTATCACCGAGATGGAAGAATCTGGAGAACAAGCCCGGCTACAAACTACCATGCTAAGTATCTTGGAAAATATTTGCCACTTGATAACTTTAAGGGATGGTATCAATTGGGGACGAGTATGATATTGAAGAACGAATTACTGAAAAATCCTTGCCTAAAAGAGCGTGATCGAAAGAAAGCTTTAACAGTGCATGAGGTTGATCTGGAAGCATTTCCAAGCGAGATCATAAACATTGTTGTTGAGTTTCTTGAACCCAGTAAGCGTGAACTTATAACGTCTGAGGATGTTGCACCACCTCCAGATGCGACCATGCTTGTGATCGACTCTATGAAACCTTGGATTGTTCTAACGATCTTGGGCCACGCACACAATCTATTGATCAAAACCAAGGAAGACGGTTTTATCGTTCGCCATTTCAACACCAGATATTCAACCAACCTTCTTGGAGTCCAATATAGATTCGAGGCTTATGGATAGGCACAAATTGTTCGGGCGGTAGACGCGCATAATCAAGGATATCGGAATGGAATACATTCATCAACAAGGTTGAAATCATGATTCTGAACAGGACCTCTTTCGCGTCAGCATACTTCACTATAAGCTTCTTGTTCGCGCAGAAGCGTGTCTAACAAGGGTTATATGAATGGCATCGAAGAAGTGTTTTGGAGGGTTAGAGTGGTTAGACACGATCAAAAGAAGGAATTTGGGCGTAAGGTATTTGACCAATTCATGGATCTCTTCGTTGTACCAGAGATAAGGAGACGACAAGAGACTGGTGAGTTAGATAAGCCTTTGGATTTACGGGCTGCTCAGATAATATTCTTTCCTGACGGAAGAAAACCCCGGGTTCGCATTAATTCTGAGGTAAAAGCAATTGGAAAAGTGAAGCTTAAACCAGGAATCACAAAGAAAGTTGGTGAAGACATATCTGAACATGAAGTAGAAGGCTTAAAAGTGATTAATCTGACTGAGGAAGATGATCCTAACTATGGGCATGCTACACTTGTTCGAATTGGTGACAGTTGGATCATTGCTTTTGACTTCCGATACAACAAGGCATTGTCAGCAAAGCATATAGAAGCAGCAAAGCAATTTTGGGAGTCAGCAGAATTCTCTTTCAAACAGAGAAATTGGGCACCTTTTATAGACACCTTATTTAGTGCTGCTGAGCTTGTAGTCAAGTCTATACTTTTATCCATGCCTGATCCCGAATTCCGCAAAAAAACAAGACACAGAGTTATCCAAATGAGATATAATCGGTTTGCTGATCTTGGAAACGTTGAGCCTGTATACCGTGAAACGTTCAACAAATTAAGTGGCCTAAGAGACGTTGCAAGATACTTAAAAAGAGAAATCACAGTTTCCGAAAAAGAGGCTCGCAATCTTTTAGACACCGTAAAGAAGATGATTAGAGATGCTTCTCACAGGATTGAGATTCACTAATCATATCCTTCTTCCTATCTCCAACTCGACACCAAACTGACTTGGCCGAATATACAGTATATACCGGAAAAATTTGACTAAATATTCGCTCTCGCAAGGAAGACTATGGATTTAGTTCTTTGGTTAGAGTGCAAGATGCTTCTGCAATTTAATGAAGGAACTGAGGGGTCTTTGAGAGGGGTTCAGAAAAATCTAAGTGCCTTAGCTTCAAGTGTTCCTATGACAATGGAGCTACTATTCAGTTTGTGATGTTATTGCGCGCGCATTTAGAACGGATAAGAAACTTGGAGTGTAGAATCAAGGCTTTTCTCTTCGAGTTATCTTGTAATACTCTTTAAGCCTTCGATTGTATTCTTCTGTGATTTTTTCTTTGAACCCAAGTGGTATTCCATAGAATGCATTTATCACAATTCCCCGCGAGCCATGTATGACCTTGAAAGGTTTGAGTTTTCTTATTTCCTTGCGCCATAAAGCCACTAATTCATTTGGGAACATGTGTGGATAGCTCATTAATATTCTGTCCAATTCGTTTATTTCATCTCTCGTAAGAACCACCCTCTTTTGCTTACTCCTTCTATCTACCTTCACCAGTTCCTCAGGCTTGCTTAACATACTATAGATCGTGCCATAAGCTTTTTCAAGCTCATTTCTAACATCCTCAATTCTACTTCTATTCTTCTCTAATTCAACTAATCTAAAAGTGGAGTATCCTTCCATTGCTGCAAACATAGTTATTGCAAGAGTAAGAAAGATGTTTGTCCTTTCGTTAAATGTAAGGAAATGTTGATAACCCAAGAATTCAGGAGAAAAAAGGGCAACACCTACAACGGCCATGCCGAGCACGGGTAGCCAAACTAATACTTTAGTAGAAGTCAAAGTTTCTCCTTCCGTCAAAACTTAATCATCTCAATAATAGGATTCATGTTGGCTTACAATATAAGTTTCTTTCTGGCTTAGCGCGCGATTTCTGTATAAAAAAGGGGAAGTTGAGGAAAAGTACGCATTCAGTTCCAGAATGGTGCGGCCGCCGGGATTTGAACCCCTGGATCAGAGGCGTGTTCGCAGTCATCTTTATGTTGTGGCTTCTCGCCTTGGCTGGGCTGGTCCTATTCGCCATAGGGTTTTGGCGAGAAAAAGATCATGACGAAGATGAAGCGGCACGCGGCAAAAACCAAATAGAAATTAAGAACACGCACATGAAATCAATAAGGTGTGAGCCACATGCAAGAAGAAGTAGTAAACAACTATTTGCTCTGGGAATTGTCAAAGCCCTATATTCGCTCTCTAATGACACAACCAAGTGATCCACTAAGTAAAATTGAACAAATCACGCAAAACATTCGCAGTAACATCGAGAGTGACACTCTCGTTTTTAATGAAAAATTGAATCTTGTCAAATTCTTCTCTCCCCACAGTAATAGAGTAAATCTTTTGGCAAATTGTTCATGGACTAAGAAAAACTATCTGATACGTGATCTGGGAACGGTTTTACCTGTTTGTGGTGACTTGCCTCTTGACATAATAACTCGCTCACTTTCTGACGTAATTGAATATGTGAAAAAGAGATTAAATGAACCTAATCAAGAAAAAAGTGTTGGATATATTACTGACTTAGTGAAGATTCCTAATGTTTTGACTATGTTCCCTCCAATTGTTGTCGAACCTGGCAGTCTTCAAAGGAATATTAGAGTTATGGAAATGTATCATGGGCCAGGAAAGTGGAGTGTACAGCCAACTTTGGGCTACATCGAGGATGGAAATCACAGAGCCATAGCGATGGCTATTGTTCGTAATTTAGAATCAATTCCATGCTATGTTGGCAACGTATTATTTTCTCATCTTTCATGTCTTGCTGAATCGTCTACCCGAATGTAGTGATTTCAGGGGCCTGCGCGCGCCGCATTCACGTTTTCTTTCCTGTAGCTATTCCATAGCTATCTAGAACGCGTTTCGTGAGTGGTTCTTTCTTGTCCAGATTGTTCAGTAGGTTCTTGGAAACCTCGTCTGGATAGAAGGCTCCATAGACTCTCTTGTCAGTCAAGTCCTTTACAGCTTTTACAAGGTCTAGGAAATCGTCATCTCCAGCAAGGAGAATAGCAATGTCAAAATGGTTCATGAAGGCCTTAGTAATCATATCGACAGCAAGCATCACATCAACTCCCTTCTGCTTCTTGCCCTTCCTAGTTTTCTTAAGTCTAGCCAACTTCACTTCATATACTGCATGTTTCTCTATATTAGAGAAGTATTCCTTTTGCTCCTTAAACCCAGCAAAGTCATCTTCAGGATCAACTTGAGCGTCATAGTAGTAAGCTCTGATGACCTCTGGACGCCTCATTTCTTCGACGGCAAGTTTCTTGAGGAGGGTAAATAGACCGGCAAAATTGATTTCGGCGCGTCCGTAAATTCGCTTGAAGCCTTCCCTAAGGTAACCGCCATCGATAAAGATCATAACTCTTCTGTACACTGGAGTTGGAGCACGAGTAAGTGAAGGACCCATGTATGCAGATTGTAACGCATCAAGCTAAAAAGCCTTCTCTGAGGGTTTCAATCAGCGCGCGCACCTAAATCGCCCAAATAAACATGGGTGCTCACAGCTTCGCTGATACGCGCGAACAGGCTGCCAAGTGAATTGGGCAAGTTTCTGGCCACGGCGATAATAAGCCTGATAATGGGTATCTTGACGGTAGGCTTCGGATGGGATTACACGACAGCACAAGAATGGTTAGCGAACGGAGCCATCACATTGTACATCTATTGGATCGCCAAGATAATAGCAATAAAGGTAGGCTGGATCAAACTTCCGCAGCCGCAACCGGAGCCCACAGAGGAAACATAGCCCTAAGAAACTGGGGAGTGTCCACTGCAGCGGACATGATGACAAAACTTCCACTTTTTAGCGTGCGCAAGCTAAGGAATCGAAAGTACTTCACAGATTTGAGATTTTGAAAGGATGCCTCGCAATTATCTATTTAAGAGTTTGTTGCGACGTACATCATAGAGTCTCTTTGATAGCATCCTCTACATGCTTCTAAGGGAACTCTTATTTTTGACTCTCGACGACCCCTTCTCTGTTGAAACAAAAAGAGGGTTAAAATTCCCAGGCTTAATGCCCAAAGTATGAAGGTACCAGCAGGGAACTCAGGGACGGTAACAGTCACGGTTATTGAGGCAGTTACTGAGGGACTTTGTCCACCTTCCGACGTCGCGGTAACTGTGACCTCTGCTGAGTCACTCTCTTCTGCATCGGATGGCGCGGTAACCGACAATGTGAAGCTCTCCTCCGTATCACCAGGTTCACATTCCACCTCGAGACTTGTGGTAGATAGTGTTGCGGACCAGTCCGATGGAGGAGGGCCACTTACGCTCAAAGTGACCGTGTCTTTGCCGTTACCGTTATTCGTGACTGTGATATTGAAGTCTGCGGTGCCACCCGGCTCGACAGTTTTAGAAGTCTCTGGGCAACTGAGCTCAATGTCATAGTTTTGTGGGGGATAGCTACCCCATTGAGCATGAACGTGCGTAGGATTACCCCATTGGTCGTAACCTATATAAGAATAAGTAGCTCCGGCTGCATCAGTAGCATTCTTAATAGCCTGAGCGTCATCATTAAGGTCCCCATCCCCATCTTCATCTCTCACATCAATATCCGCCGCTAAACCATACATGTGTGTACTTTGAGGCGATGATCCAGGCACAGCATCATTATGATTAGGAGTTCTATACCCACTGTTTATATACAGAGGATACCCATAATCCGCACGAGTGGTTTCTAACCCGTTTAACAACGCAGTGGTTATAATGGCATAATCGCTGTCTGGACTTTTTAATTCTCCAAACGAAAAGTGTTCGCTACCACCAGTGGTACTGAACTCATAACGTTCCGGGACCACTATGTCATGGTTAACGTACTGCATTCTTAGAGTATCGAGCACGTCTAAGTTAACTATTTTCTTATCATTCCCTCCATTTGCTACTACGGTAAATATTTGAGTGGTAATCATTAAGCTAATCGCTAAGCAAATCGCTACGTTTACAATTCTTCCAAATTTTGCTTTTCCTCTCATCGTTAGTTGCTCTTCCATCACTTAATTCATTCCCTGTAAATTTAATATGAGCCCGAGAACCCACCAACTGTTGTTTTTTTCTGGCCACGGCGAATATGCCCTCTGCCGTCACTTGGTGGTTACGTCATTGTGTTCATTACTTAATTAACACAAGAGTTTTAACACTTGTGAAAACTCATTATAGAACGAACTTCTATTGGCAAACATAAAAAAAGAGGGAAAGTTAAGCTCTGAAGTTATTTGCCGTGCCCAATCACATCTCCAACCGAAATTCTTGCGCGTGCAGGGCCTTCTCTAATGTTGCTCGGCTGTGGAGCATTAAATAGAGTTGTCTAATTCATTGTGTAGAGTCCGGTTTATTTGTGGAACTGTTGCTTTGGGATGATTTTTTCGCAGCTCGTCTGCAAGGGAACAGAACGTGACTCGGATAACCTCACACTCGTCCGCTGCAAGTTCCAAGAAGTCAGACTTGCCCATTCGCCGTTCCCTTCTCTTTCTGATACTCTTTCCATTCGTCAAGGATTTCCTCCCAGGACATGTGACGGCCTTTCGCCTTTAACCTCTCAATGAATTCGGTAGGAAAATCGAACAGTTTGAGGCGTTTGCCATCGACCACCATGTATTCGACGTATCGGTCACCTACGCGAGGCAAATCATTCAGGCTCCTCTTCTTTGACCTTTTCTTCGAGTTGTTCAAGGCGGAGGCGAGCTGATTCCTCGATGAACGCGGTTGGACTGCGCCAACGTCCATTAGCCTCGACAAATTCCTTAATCTCTGTGTAGAGCGACTTCAGTATGCTCACGTTAGTGTCGTTTTTTCCCATTTTACTCACGCCACCCTCCCAATGGTTGTTGTAGCTTGCTCAGGGTTCTTTCAACATTCATTTTGTTTTTTCACTCTCCTACCTTTTTGTGGTTGTTCAACCATTTATTACCATCGCAAAACATATATAACATTTGTGGTATCTTATGGTATAGTGTGGTTGAAATGAATGAAAAAGAAATAGCTTTTGTCAAAGTGCAACCTCGGAAAAGTGGGAGCTTCATGGTTACTATTCCAAGTGATGCTGCCAAAATCCTTGGTATAAAGGATAATGAACGTCTAAAAGTTTTAGTGGATCCTGAAAACAAACGCCTCATCTACCAACTTTCATATAAAGGAGTTTGATTCAAGTGGATAAGAAACGTTTGCTCACGCTGGACGAGGTTAGGCAACGAGTGGAGAAGGCTTTAGAGCAACACGAAAGAAACAACCGCAAGAACAACAAAAAAACAGGGAAGGTTGATTCAAGTGGTTGACGATTTCCCTGTTAAGCTGCTGGCCGAGTTGAGGCGTGAGCTTGAGGAAATACAAGAGCTCGAGCGCAAGAAAGAGATGCAAAAGAAATGAGTGAAAAAGGTACTAGAATCGAAGCATTAAGGAAAAGTGATGATTACAAAGAAACAAGGAAAATTTTGGAGCCAATAATTACGAAAGTTGTTTATGTTATGCCGAAATATGATGCAATGAGGCTACCTTCTCGGCGTCTTTTGTTTGACGAAAACTGCGTGGAATTTAATGAAAAATGGCAGGAAGCCGAGAAAGTCTCGCAAATTCTCAAAGATCTGAAAGCTGCAAAATACCCAACAAAAAAACTTGAGTCAATGAGCAGGATGCTTGGGTACTTGGGATTGGTAGAGAGCTTAGGTGTAACGCTTCTTGATATGGTTCTCCTTTTGCTGATTGGTTATGGATATGAAGTGCATACTCGAGGACCTTACACAAAACATGTTACATCATTTGAAGAACTTGCTGATCTTAACTTGGGGTTCAAGCTCAAGTTCCTTAAGGACAACGATATTAACATTGCCCAGAAGATAGTGAATCCAGACTTGAGAAATATCATAGCTCATTTGAAGTTCAGAGTTTCAGAAAATGGCGACATCAAGGATCTAGGTAATAATGTAATTCAGATAGACGATGAAATATCTCGATTCTGGTCTGCAGCGGATACTTTAAAACTTGTCTTTGAAGATTGTGGTTTGCTACAACATGTGACGAAAGTTACAGAACTTATAAGAACACCGAAGAAAGAGTAGGTGTTTTTGTGTGACACCGTGTTTCTGAAGGAGAAGAATTAGCTAACCAAATCTAAAACTAGAAAAGCGTCTATTGTTTGGTTCTAGAAGTTTTATCCATAAGTGATATAAGTGATATATGAAGTGCTCTCTGATAAGGAGTGATTGCGTGATGGAAATGAAAACCAAGATAGGGATAGTTTCCGCCATCTTGATCTCAATTATGGCGATTATACCTATGGCGA
>JRER01001081.1_pt1 | contig 11754 bp, 10 predicted proteins | sample 210161 | NCBI WGS metagenome assembly JRER01 (sample SAMN03019618, study PRJNA260268) | marine sediment metagenome | biome: Marine; feature: Sediment; material: Clay; isolation source: clay from marine sediments 136 meters below sea floor depth collected from... | place: New Zealand: Canterbury...
CCAATTGCGCCATTCTGCCGCCAATCGAAGGACTTTTTTCAAGTAAATATACACTATACCCTTTTTCTGCCAAATCTAATGCGGCAGTGATGCCTGCAATGCCCGCACCTATGACGAGAACTCCATTAGGCATTTTGTTTTCCCCATCAAAGAGCGTAGACCGCTTTCTGAAAGAAATAGCTTAGAAAAAGAATGAACATATTAAGCTTCCGTATAACGTTACTGATGTTAAAGCAATGTTCAAATGTCATAGTTATATGTAGCAAAAATGTTTTTTGCTGGCAGTCATATGTTCGATAGACATTTCTTATTCATGTAACGGTTTAACCTTTTCTCCGCCTCTTTTAACATATCAATTACTGGAAGGGAATAAGGACATTTTTCTTCGCATTTGCCACATTCTGCATGCATGCACGACCGTTTCGGTTAGAAATGAATCGTCAACAGATAAACGTATTTCATTTCTGTTATGTTCGAGTGTACGTAATCTTATAGGAACAGATCTTCTTCCTTTGGTCTGATTAAATTAGTCGTCTTTGCGTTTTCAGATTTCAGATAATTGTATCCTCGGATTATGGCTACTGGGATTCCTTCATTTGTTTGCCCTATTACCAGTTCAGCGGCGGAAGCAAGCTCATCGATGATTGCTGTTTGTTTCACCCTTAGAACATACCCGAATAAGTCGCTTTCTCCTCTTCTGTCTCTAAGTGCCTTTATCCCGGCAACACCTATAGCCACGTTTATTTCACCTTTTCGCAGTGGGCGACCGTGTGTATCAGAAATAATAACTGCAACATCACAACCAGTTAACCTTCTTATTTTTTCTCGAATTTCCTCGGCAGAACGGTCAGGGTCCTCTGGCAGCAAAGCCACGTTTCTTTCTCCTGGTACATTGGATTTGTCAACACCGGAATTTGCGCAGATAAATCCATGTTTGGTTTCTGTTATGAGTTTCCCATCACCCATCCGTCTGATGCTTTTTGATTCTCGAAGAACAACCTCAACCAAGGTTGGGTCCTTTCCATACTGTTCTGCTATGTTTCTTGCGAATTCAGAGGGCACAACCTCGTCAAGGTTCACAACTCTTCCTTCAACACGCGAAACAATAACATGTGTAATTACAAGTATATCCCTGTTTTGGATGCGAGTCCCTTGGCTCTCCGCTGCATTACAGATGAGCTCAGCTAAATTGTCTCCTGTTTTCACAATCGGCAAGCGTTCAATCCCAATTATTTGAACAACATTCATAAGAAGCAACTTCCCGTTCACGGTCATATAACTGTTTATTTAAGTGTCGTATGCTCATTCGCAAAATCCACTTGAGATTGGAATATATATTTGCTTTAACATGTATTAATGAGTAGGACCAGCTAACATACAGTGAGGAAGAATTATGGAACGTAAGATTATTTCTTTGGGTAGATCCTCCCTTGTAATTTCTCTTCCGAAACACTGGGTGAAATTGAACGGATTAAAACAGGGCGATGTTGTTTCTCTTGCTGTTCAGCGTGACCGCGCTCTAGTGGTTTTTCCAAGCATTAAGAAAGAAAAAGAGCCCAAAGAAATAGTGCTTCATGTTGATGTAGACGAGAGAAAAAACTCAATTGTTAGAAGAATAATTGGCTGTTATTTGAATGGTTATTCCAGCATGAGAGTTTTGTCAGAAAAGATATTCTCTGTTGTTCAGAGAAAAGCAATTAGAAATATTGTTAGGATGCTTTACATGAGAATCATGGAGTCCGACTCTAAGAGTATGTACATTCAAACATTGATAGATGAAACGAAAGCTTCACATGAATTGGCAATCGAAAGGATGCATTTAATCTCTTATTCCATGTGTCGGGACGCATTGAATTCGCTAAAGAACCGGGATGTAATGCTAGCGAAGGCTGTTTTCTCTCTTGATGATGACGTCGATCACTTCTCTTTTTTCCTTCTCAGACTACTTCGTGATGCGGCTCAAGATTCGATTTTGGCAAATCAACTTGGCATCGATCCCTTAGATTGCATGGACTACCAAACTCTCGTGTATAGAGTTGAGCACGTTGCAGATCATTCTGCCAACATAGCGAAGCAACTAATACTGTTAGATGGAAGCCAACAGAAGATACCCGATCAGCTACTGACACTCTTGTTCAAAGCTGGGACAAAAGCCGTTAACCTATATAACAAAGCGTTAACTGCTTTTTCTTCAAAAAACATAGCTGATTCAATTGAAATTCTAGACCAAGAAGAAAAGATTGAAAAGCTAGATCGCGAGATAGCCCAAAGGGCATTTATGAGTAACCAAAAGAACGCTTTGATAATTTGTGCTATTTGTTCTATGCGTGATAGTATAAAAGGAATCGCTGAATGCGCAATGGACGTAGCTAAGATAGCTATAAACCGCGCTTATAAGATGAATACTTAGAATCCCTTTTGCGCGCGCCCTCTCTTTACAGGTGGATAGTTTAAGGTCAATGTTAGTTTGGCTGGGGCAATCTTTTTCCGAAGCAGTTTCCTCGCAAGCTGTAAAGCCTGATTGTAGCTATAAATCTCTTCTCCGTTACCTCGTGCTTCTACTAAAATCGCGTTCTCCAACTCATGCTTCAAATAGCCAATTGTGAGTGCCCCTATTCCAAAAATTCCAAGTGCTATTTCCCTCATGTCATCCTTCAGCTCTAAACCCTCTATCCCAAGAGGTGATATAGCATTTGTGTCAACCAAAACTTTCATGAGTTTGAGTTCCTTTAATATTTCTTTCTTTATGATACGGGCACCCCTTGTAGCAGCGCAAAACACTACATCAGCTTTCTTCAAGATCTTGAGTTTCTTGGCTGGTGTAGGTGCAAAAACACCTAATACATTCACTCCATATCTATCGGCGAGAAGTCTTGCAGTCTTTTGAGCATATTCCTTTCCATTTACACGCTTTGGATTGAGACTGGCAATCATTACATTGCATCCAAGCTTAGCCAGGAGAACCGCTGCTATCTTTCCCACAGCCCCAGTGCCTAGAACCGCGCAGGTTTTGTCTCTCAAGTCACCAAGTTTATGAGATAATAGGGCATCTTCAACTTTCGCAACCATAGCTGCTGCTGTTGTGTATGCACCTCCTGGATCAATTATTATATTCGTCTTGAAAGGTCGAAACATCGTCTTCCTAACAATCTCAAGAACCTCTTCAGCTTTTTCAGCGTTTCCTCCTCCGATAAAAAAGCATGTATGCTTAACGGCTTTTGGCCCTCTTGAGAATATAGCGTCCTGAACAAGTTTTTCAGCATCTTCTACAGTTACATTGTCATAGGGTATGACAACGTTGTATCCAGCATCGTATGCCATGCAAATGTCAAAAGGACTAGCTCTCTCATCAGTGTCTAAGAAAAAGAGAATATATGGCGAATAGCCAGAAGTCTTCTTTCTAATTATTGGTTTGACCTGAAGTTGCATTGATTGCAACAAATCCGCTAGTTCATCGGAGCGAGCCTCAACATGGGCTGAGACTATCTTCTTTGAAAGTTTAATGACTTCAACTTGAATATTTAAAGATTCTAAAAGCTTTCTAACCCCATCCACATGCTCTGGGCTACATATATGGAGACAAGCAATCTCTTCTTTAGAATCAAATTCCCTAGCATGGTCTAAAATGCCCATAACAATCCAGCTTTCCCTTACAGGGAAACTTATTTCGCACTCTTGCTCCTCAAGCTCGTGTTGTAAACATTGACCGTAAGCAACCAAGTATTCCCTTTCCATAGTATTCTTTTTCCGTTCTTGCTTGGGCAACTTAGCTAAAGCTTTCAGCATACCATCTCTTGACTCTCTCTTTTTATCTAGGCTGGTTGCAAGGTACATTCTGACATTTCCATCAATATCAACGGGGAAGAAGGGAACATTGTCCTTTTGAAACAGTTGAGCCAAAACATTTCCCTCGTAAAACTCACGTTGCGAACGCATACCCAACTCTTCAGTTGCAAAGTCAGGATTAACTTGTTTAATTAATCTTCCCAGAAACTTGTAGAAGGCTATGGAAGGACTGAAGAGCGAATGAAGCATTTTGGAATGTGGAGTGGAAGGAGGTTCAATTATCCAAAAAGGTTCATTGTACTCTTTTTCAGCAATCAAAACGACTAATTTCTTGTTTTTTAGAGGTGTGATTTCGAGCACTTTCAATTTTACCACCACAATCGATAAGTTGGCCGTCTAGAATATATACGTAGTCGAAATACCTTATATAGAGATATATAACGTATATACACATTCACACAATACATCCTGTTTTAAACAAATCTAGGTTTGTTGCAATAAGTAAAAATCACTTTTTGAGCAAGTTCCGGTAAAACTCTTCATCCAAAGTTGGGCGAAGCATCAATTTGGTTTTCGTCTTAAGTTTCCCATTTTTGGAATGGGGTTTCCTCACCAAGGTATCATTGTACTTTTCAATTTCCCTAGCTTCTTCGGCTAATTTGGCAGCTATCTGAGCTATTTCATGTGCGGAAGCGACAAGAGGAATGTATTTTTCGCTTTCTTTCTCTATGAAGCATGCTTGGAGATTAATCTCGGCGATTTTTTCAGCCAATTCGTATGCAGCCAATGCTTTGGCTTTTGCGTAGGGGTTTTCGAAATCAGATCGGTCTCGGATGGTGTTGGCGTCAATTATCAATTTAGGTAGAGCTGGAGTAAATCCCATTTTGATTGCGTGTATCAATTTATCGATTTCTTGGTGAACTATCCTGTAGACGCCAGTAATCGCAAGCACTTTTATAATGTTTGAATTGAAAATTGCCATTTCTATCGGGTCTAGAAACTCTCTTCTCGCCCCGATAAGTGGATCACCCATGATAATTATGTAGCCTAAGCCTTGCTCTTCAAGTTCGGTCTTAATGCGCTTTCCCGGGGCATCCGAAATAACCACACTAGGTACGTCACTGCTTGAAAACTTCTCTCTCACCTTTGCTGGCCCAGATATCGACGGATTGGGAGATATAGAAACTAAAAGATCGGGGTTAAATTCGAAGATTCTTGGCAGAGCTTCTTCTACATCTTCAACACTCATCTTTGACCCCGTTGTCACAGTTCGGATTCTGATATCTTGACGGTCAGCAAGTTCGTCGAGGAGAAGTTCAAATAAAGGTGATGTCGCAATGTTGCCACATTTAAAGACTACAATCTTAACCTGCTTCATGTCAAAACACCTAACTTGAACATTGGTTGTCCGGGATTATAAAAAATTAGTGCCTGTGGGGGCTACCAGAAATTGGTATAGGTTGTTCTTTCAAGGTCAATTCCTCACGTGCGCTAGGTTATTCCAAAAAGTTTTAAACTCTAGGATTTTAAGTTATTTTTTCTATGAGAGATTAGCCATGAGTTTCGATAAAGTGAGTTTTGAAGAAACCCTAGGAACAAGTGTTGTTGCATCTGAGAAATGCATTGGTTGTGGTGCATGTGTGGTTGTCTGCCCTTTCAGTTGTTTAGAGTACATGGAAGAAGGACCTAACTTGGTGAAAGAATGTCAAGTCTGCGGCATCTGTGCACAAGTTTGTCCCCAATACGAGTGGTCGTGGCCCAAGGTAGAAGATTTTGTGTTTGGCAGAGAGAGGAAAGCTGAGGAAGAGTCCGGAGTTTATCGTCGACTCGTTGTGGCTCGAGCGGTGGATGACAGAATCGTGAAGCTTTGTCAGGATGGAGGCGTCGTTACTGCACTTCTGTTATTTGCTCTAGAGAATGGGCTTATTGACAGCGCAGTTGTTTCGGGAATCAGCCCAGAAAAACCTCTATATCCAGCTCCAAGATTAGCCACAACCTATGAGGAAATTTTGGAATGCGCCGGAACAAGATACTTCTATTCACCTAATATCTTAGCCTTGACAGAGGGAATCAAACAGAAAAAGACAAGCACAGCATTTGTAGGTACGCCATGCCAAATCCGCGCAATCAGAAAAATGCAGATGTGTGGCTTGAAAAAGCATACTAAACCTCTAATGTTTCTAATAGGACTTATGTGCTCAGAATGTTTCACCTACGAAGGATTTGCAGAGAAACACATCCGTGATACATTAGGTTTTAACCTGAATGACATAATGAAAATAAACATTAAGGGAAAAATACTGGTCAAAACAGAAACTGAAATTAGAACAATTCCTCTTGTGACAGCAAAGCAATATGGTCGAAAAAGCTGCAGATTCTGCGATGACTTCAGCTCTGAACTCGCAGATATCTCAACAGGGGGTCTAGGCTTAGATGGATGGACATTCACAATTATCCGCACAGAAAAAGGGGAAAATTTGTTCTCAAGTGCTGAAAAAGCCGGATACCTGAATGTTAAACCGGTAGATGAGGAAACATATGCCTTGAATTTGTTGGCTAAACTCTCAAAGAAGAAGAGAAAGACACGTGAAGTTTGCTGATAGATTACGAAACAAGTATTATTGATTCGCTTGGAGTGGTGTGTGTTTTGGGAAAAATGGGAACTAAAGAGATTGCGGCAGCCAGCATTTTAGGGGCCCTTGCAGCATTGTCGGAAGTCATACCTGGACCGCCTTTCGACATTCCGTTTCCGCTTTACCCTAGGATCTCTTTTGACGTTACAGGGATACCTATCATGATTAGCTTAATGCTTTACGGACCTTTGTGCGCCGTGTACACTTGCCTGATTGGATGTTCGATTATTTTTCTTAGAGGAAACGTTCCGGGAGGAACTTTGAAGTTGATTGCTGAGTTGGCGACTTTATTTGGCTTTGCACTGTTGAGAAAAGACGTTGTTTCGAAATCAATTGCTGCTGTCATATCACGGGTAGGTACAATGACCATAGCAAACTACTGCCTACTCCAGCTATTTTATTCGGTTACAGCGTCTTATGTTGTAGGTTTGCTTGCTCCAATAGCGTTGTTCAACATGACGCAAGCTGTAATCAATATTATTCCAGCATATCTGATTTATTTGAGAATCATGAAGGTTAAAAGGTAGGCCTTTGCACGCATACGTATGACAATTCTTATATCACTAATTCGCTTTCACATGAGTTTCTGAGGAGTGCTCTACGGTGATTATAGTTCAGCAAAAGCCTCTCCACGAGATTTTTGATATGGCAAGAAACTTCCAACGTCTCTTAATCGTTGGCTGCGACGGATGTGCATCAGTCATTCAAGTCGGTGGTGAAAAGCAGGCCAAAGTTTTGAAGGCTCTGCTGGAAATGGAAAGAAGATTGAAGGGCAAACAAGGGCTTAGGATAAAAGCCATGTCCATTCTGCGACAGTGCGATCGTCAAATTGCTACGACTTCGCTTCACTCACTAGTTAACGATTATGACGCCGTTATCTCTTTGGCATGCGGAGCTGGAGTTCAAACCCTCGCGGAACTATTTCCTGACAAGATTATCATACCCGCGAACGACACAAAATTCATAGGGATGCATGATACAAAAGCTGGCAAGTTTTATGAAATGTGTAGAGCATGTGGCGACTGCATACTCTTCGAAACAGGCGGCATATGTCCAATAACACGTTGTGCCAAGAGCCTGCTTAATGGGCCGTGTGGAGGACAAGCGAAAGGTAAATGTGAAGTCGGCGGATGGAAAAACGACTGTGCATGGATTCTCATCTACAATCGTCTCAAAGAAAGAAACAGACTTGATCTATTCACCAAATTTAGGCTTCCTAGAGATTACCGGGTTTCAGAGCATCCGCGAGAATTAGGTGGTGAAACGGAAGAGAAGGAGGAGACAGCTTAATGGGCGAGGCTTACAGCGAGCTGATGAAACAAATCAAAGCGGGAAAATTCGTTTTCACGGGGGAGCTTGAACCGGTAAAGTCAACAAATCTTCAGGAGGTTATTGAAGGAGCAAAAATTCTGAAGGGTCATGTGGTGGCCATAAATATTACAGATAATCCAACGGCTTTCGGTTATATGAATGCGCTTGTTCCATCCTATCTGATTCAGAGAGAAGCTGGTGTTGAAGCCGTCTATCAGATGACAACCCGTGATCGCAACCGCTTGGCTTTGATCTCCGACGTGTTAGCTGCTGGCGCGTTAGGAATAAAGAACATACTGGCTTTGACTGGAGATCACACCACAGTAGGCGATACCCCTCAAGCCAAGCCAGTTTTTGACCTTGATTCCGCAACCTTTGTCTATATGCTAAGAAAAATGATAGACGAAGGAGTTGACTTGAACAATAACAAGATTGAGAACCCGCCCAAATTTAACATCGGCATAGCGGCCGCACCAAACGCAGATCCGCTAGAGCCAGAAATTCTGAAAATCGAAAGGAAAGTGAAGATAGGAGTCGACTTCATCCAGACCCAGTGTGTCTACAGTGTCGAACAAGCAAAGAACTTTCTCGATGCAGCGTCCTACCTTAACACTCCAATTCTGCTTGGAATAGCGCCGTTCAAATCGGTAGGAATGATGAAATGGATGGTGGAATTTGTTCCAGGCATAAAAGTTCCAGAAGAATTGCAAGATCGAATCCGCAAGGCAAAAGAAAGAGGTGGCAAAGAAGCGATTTTCGCAGAGAATATTGAGATTTTTAGCCAAATGATACGAGAAATAAGAAAGACGACTAACGCTGCAGGGCTTCATATGATGGCAGTAGGCTTTGAGTGGATTGTCCCGAAAATAATAGAACACACGGGACTGGAGTAGAAACCTGCGCATGCAAGTCCCTTTGACATCCTAACAGCTAACGAATTCGACTTTAGATGGAGAGTGCCATTTCACGTGGTACTGTCCTCAACAAACGATTCCATTGCAGGTGGAATCGGCTTACTCAATCGTTTCCTTTTTCTTACTTCTCTCAAGGCAGTTTTTCTTTTGTTTGTAGCCATTTCGATAATTTGAGGGAACACATCTGGTTCTTCATCTATGTTTTTGGTCTTTATTGCTTTATGCTTCACGGCATCGTTAAAGAAATCCTCGCCTCTTTTAGATCGAATTATGACGGTGGACCAATCTTTCAATGGGTTGGCGCCGCCGACTGATATGTCCGCAAGTTCTGATGAGAAGTCAATGCAAGTTCGACATCTGCGCAAAACATTTCGCTTGATCTCTTGAAGTGGTATGCTTATGACGCCTTTTTTTGTGTGAATTAGATATTCGTCAGTTAGGGCTATTCTCTGGACTTCAGAGGCCTTGATGTCGTAATTTCGTGAAAGATATCGAAGAAGTTTACTTGAAGAAAAGCTCCAAAGACAGAAGAGTCCTATTACAATTTTGAGATTTTCCGCTAACTTATGTTGCCAAGCCTCCAACTTTCGAAGAGCAAGCACATGACAAGGAACACCAACAAAGGCTATCCTTTGTTTCCTATACTCATGTACTGCACTGCTGAAGGCTTCGGCAATAACGGAGGGGAAAAACTCAACCTCAACCGCTGAAAGCAGATCGTCTGGAACCGAACTGACGAGAGGCTTCAGTTCCATCGGAGCTCTAGCTTTTGCCCCTGAAAACACGGCACTATCAATAACATTATTCTCTAGAGCATAGGTCAGTAGAGAAGTAACGACGCCACCACCGCGACCAACCCTCATGCCGCGTTCTACAGCTTGGCCGAGAAGCACTTTCCTATAACAACCTAAACTCGGCGTCTCGATCAAAAGCGCCTCGGTATGGGGGCAGACATCGTAACAGATTGAACATTGGTCCAAATATTTTGCGCAATCATAAATACACTGTGGTTTCTCTTTGTCTATCTTGATTGCACGGACTGGACAAGCAACCTCGCATGCACCGCATAGCGTACAAAAGCCTTGATCGATAACCGTCGTCTTTAATCGGTTAAATGCCAAAGGTTGTCTATTTTTTGTTTTCATCAATCAGTCCCCGATATCGGAATTTCCAAGTCGTGAAGTAGCGAGCTTTGATATATTTCTCTTTTCATTCTACTTATGTTATTGACTTTTTAGAGATAAAAGGTGTTCCTCGGATTCACAAAAATAGAACAACTGTTTAGTTCAAGGAAACTCTCATTAGCGAGTGAGATTGAGTTAAGTTTTTGTGTGAAATGACGCATAATCAGGAATGCACTAGCTCAGAAAACAACTTTATAAACAGTTCGATTTTCTATCAATACTCAGTGGAGTAAGTGTAAAATGATATGGACGTATACGCTTACAAAATCGAATAAGTTGTCGGCAAAAGATGCTGATTCTTCAAGTGAACTGCAAAAACTTAGTAAAGAGGCTAATTGGCTTTGGATAGACTGCATGGAGCCCGACGACAAAGAACTGGAGGTAATCGCTGAGTTTCTAAAAGAAGCCGAAATCATGAGTGCCATTAAGAAGCGCCAAATTTTTTCACGATACCAAAGAATCAATGATTATATCCTGATTTCCATTCCTCTGGTTGTGTTTAAGGATACGCTGGAAACATATCCTATTTACGTATTTGCAAAAGAGAAAGTTCTCATAACTTTAGGAAGCAAGCATTCGTATACATCGATTGATAATGCGCTGAAAACTTTTCGGGATTGTGTTTTGAAAGTGTGTGAGCGTGGTGATGTTTCTTCTTTCATCGTCAGTAGGCTGCTTCATGAGGTGAGCAGTGAAAATCTGAATGTAGTAATGGCATTAAGAGCGTGTACTGATGAAATAGAGGAGGAAGCCCTTGAGAATCCAGGGGATAAACAAATCAGCAAGACGGTTTTTGCCTTGAAACGGGAGATTTCTGCTCTTGAAAGAATTTTGTGGATTCAAAGAGAGTTGATGCTTAGTATAGAAGAAGGGGTAGTGCCAGTTATTCAGTCTTCTGGACTGGATGAGCAAACTTTGAGCCACGCAGTTAGCAACGTTTCACGGGAGCTTTCTCTTATTAGCTCCAATGATGACGCTTTGGATAGTATTCTCAGACTGCAAGATTTAGGTATGATACACAGAGTTGAAAGAATTCTAATTTACCTTACTTTAGTAACTTTAATTGTGAGCGTTATCATGATTCTCATAGAGGTTGACGTATTAAAAATTTTAACAGGGTAAATTTGGAACGTAAAAGGATTTTAAAGGCTCTGGCGTATTCCGTTTCTCCTCTGTAAAGCTCCTCTAGGCATAGTGGGTTCAGCTTCGATATGTGTCTTTTTCATTAACCCTTATAATAAATTGTAGGAATCTACATTAGTGAGTTGACAGATAAAATACTCGCTCAAAGCAGGCAAACATGAATTTAGGGAGTTGACAAGGTATGGAATACTTCCTTCTGTTCTTAATCTGGATCGCAGCAGCGTTCTTTTTCCCAGTGGTGCTCAGAAAGATTCAGATACCTTGGGTCAACGCGGTTATACTTGCTGGCATCCTTTTGGGGCCTTACGGTTTGGGAGTGGTCAATCCAGGAGAGATTATGGAGTTCTTTGCGACTTTGGGGCTTGTTTTCCTCATGTTCACCGCTGGGTTGGACACCAAGCTTTCAGTTTTGAAGAAGGCGGGAAAGGATGTGGCATATTTTGCCATATGGAATTTTCTTATACCTTTCACCACAGGATTTTTCATTGGGATTCTGTTAAGGTTAGATGTATTTGCATCATTAATTTTGGGAACTTGTTTCAGTTCATCTTCCATTGGAGTAATCATTGTAACGATAAGAGAGTTGGAGATCAAGTCAAGAATCAAGTCAACAATAATATCCGCAATGTTTATTGAAGACGTGTTGAGCCTAATCCTTCTCGCAGTTTTCCTTCACGCAATAAAGCCTGTCTCTCCAATACCTCTGCCACTTTTTCCAGTTGCCATATTTTTCTTTCTAGTCATCGTTTTCTACCTGATCCCAAAACTCCAGAAATTGCTTCT
>JRER01001630.1_pt1 | contig 11750 bp, 9 predicted proteins | sample 210161 | NCBI WGS metagenome assembly JRER01 (sample SAMN03019618, study PRJNA260268) | marine sediment metagenome | biome: Marine; feature: Sediment; material: Clay; isolation source: clay from marine sediments 136 meters below sea floor depth collected from... | place: New Zealand: Canterbury...
AGGCCCGAACTGTCCCTAGAGAGAGCGAGTGTTCTCCACCTAACGTCACCACAAATTTCCCTTTTCGTATCAATCCTTTAGTCACATGATAGACCCTGTCTATCATGTCTTCAGGGCTACTCATAAGCGGTTCTACCTGAGGTAAAGTATGAATACCCACCTTATACACCTCTCGATCTAATTCCAGGTCATATAGCTCTAAGTATTGGGACGCATCGATGATGGCTTGTGGGCCATGGCGAGTGCCGCTTCGCCACTCAGTTGTGCTATCGTAGGGAACAGGCAAGAGCACCACCCGAGCTGTTTGCAAATCCGAGTGAGGAGGCACTAATCCAGCGAAGACTCGTGGTGGCAAGAACACCTCCTTTTTATTATTTGAAGCCCTCCAAATGTCATTCCGAGTCATAGGCGAAGAATCTCTAGCCCCTTCGTGGAGTTTACCCTGAGCAAGATTCTTCGGTCGCTTCGCTCCCTCAGAATGACAAGAAGCGACGGGCTCAGGGTGACTAATGTCACTTACCATGGTGAACAAAGCTTATGGGACTAGTTGCAGCCACTTCTGGTGGCCATCCTCTATCAATCAGGCATGTCCTCGATTTTATTAGCTGAAATTTATCTTGGAAATCTTTGATTGCTTTATCAGTATCAAAATCCCTGCAGGAAAAGACATCTATGTTGACATAGCTACATTCAACAAAGGTATGAACGCTAATGTGGCTTTCAGCGATGAAAACGAAGCCCGATATTCCCCAATCCGCGGGATTTGATCCCACATATCTAAGCACGTATGGTGGTGAAATTTGGTTCATACCAATTCTGGCAGGGCAGTCCTCCAACCACTTACGGAGATGATCCTCGTCTTGAAGGAGTTTTTGATTATTCGAATAGCCGTCTATAATTAAGTGCACTGTACCTCCTCAAGCAACATTTTTTCCCAATTCAAATAGGGCGGCGTAGACTGTTCTTTGTTTCATTCTCCACTTATCTCCAAGGAAAGTGCGAGTGATAGTTTGCTTGAAGTTGCCACTGGTCATGGCAATGAATATGTTAGCTGTTTTCTCGCCGACATTCATTAGGCCAGCGATGCCAATGCCAATATCGGCTTTAAGAGTTTTTTGTGCTACTTCAGCCATTGCCTCGGCTACTTGACTGCTTTCCTTGCCGTAGCGCTCCATAATATGGGTATCTATCCCCAAAGCCACTTTAGCTTCATCGCCGCAAGCTACCAGTCCTCCCTTGAAATAAGCCAGGTTTTCTGGATAGCTAGCGATGGTACTGCTTAGAAGACCCTCAGTGCAGGACTCCATTGTGGCTAGGCTCAAATTTTTGGTTTTGAGTAACTCTCCAACAGTGGCTTCAAGCGTATCATTGTCCACGCCCCATATATAGGGGGCAAGAATCTGGCGGATATCAGCCTCCCTTTCAGCAATCATGTGTCGTGTGGCTGTCTCTTCTTCTCCCTTAGCTGTAATACGTAAGTAAATGCCATCGGGTTTAGCATAACTAGCTAAGGTGGGATTAGGCAACTGAAGGAAAGGAGATAGCAACTCGTCTATCTTAGCCTCGGCTTTCCCAAAGGTCTTGATTGTTTTGGAAAGGATGACTGTCCCGGTTATCTTTTGTCGCAGTTTAGGTAAAACACGTTCTTTCCACATTAACTGCATCTCATGTGGCGGCCCAGGCATGACCACAACTATGTGATCATCCTTCTCAATCCACCAGCCGGGAGCTGTGCCCACAGGATTGGGAATTATTTGGGCAGAAGGGATAATAGTTGCCTGTTTCATATTGGCTTGAGGTATTTCCCTATGGTAGTGGCTGAGCATATCTTGCAGTGTTTGCCATAATTTAAGGTCAATGCTTGGCTCCTCACCCAGAAGCTCAGCAATACTCTCACGGGTGATATCACCTTGAGTTGGACCTAAGCCACCCGTGGTGATGATAAGCTCTGTCCTTGTCCAAGCTCGCTTCAGGGTGTCAACTATCCTTTCCCTATTATCACCTACCGTGGAGACGAAATGCAGGTCGATTCCCAAAGAAGGCAGTTGATTAGCCAAAAATGAGGAATTGGTGTCCGTGATGTTACCCAATAGGATCTCTGTGCCGATGGGGATTATCTCTGCCTTCACTTAGAATTTTAGTGTTTAACTGCCAGGCTTCCCAGGTATTTTTCTACTATTGCCATGGCGCAATATTTGCCGCACATGCTACAAGTTTTTTCTGTTGTGGGGATTTTATTGTGAACTCGTCGTGAAAGCTCCGGGTCCAAGGACAATTCGGCTTGAGTTGCCCAGTCAAATTCCTTGCGGGCCCTAGACATCTTTTCATCCCACTCTCTGGCACCCTTTACACCTTTAGCAATATCACCGGCGTGAGCAGCTATACGGGAGGCAATTACTCCCTGTTTTACGTCTTCTACATCGGGAAGGGAGAGGTGTTCTGTAGGGGTAACATAACACAAGAAATCCGTTCCGGCAGCGGCAGCAATAGCACCTCCGATGGCACCAGTAATATGGTCATAGCCAGCGCCTATATCGGTCACCAATGGTCCCAGAACATAGAATGGCGCTCCGTGGCATAGACTCTTTTCTAGTTGGACATTGCTAGTTACTTGATCCAGTGGTACGTGTCCAGGGCCTTCTACCATAACCTGAACGTCAGCTTCTCTGGCGCGCTTTACTAACTCGCCAATGATGATTAACTCTTCGACCTGAGCTCTATCGGTAGCATCAGCAATGCACCCTGGGCGCAAGCCATCACCCAAGCTTAAAGCGAAATCATATTTCTGAGCTAAGTCCAACAAACGATCGTAATATTGATACAGGGGATTTTCCTTCTCGTTGTGCAGCATCCAGCCAGTATGGAAGGCACCGCCCCGGGAGACTATGTTAGTTAGTCTACCTTGTTCTTTTATCTTTGCTATGGACGCTTGAGTTACTCCACAATGAAGAGTCATGAAATCGACACCGTCTTTAGCTTGTTCTTCTATCACGCCAAAAATCTCGTCGACATTCATATTCACAATAGCTCCATGCTTCTCAATAGCTTCAATTCCAGCCTGATAGATGGGTACGGTTCCTACAGGCAAAGGGCTGGAAGCTATGATTGCTCTCCTGATATTTGAGATATCACCCCCTGTGCTCAGATCCATAACTGTGTCACTGCCAGCATCTATGGCAGCTTGTAACTTCATTAGCTCTCTGCTAAGGTCAAAAAAGTCGGAGGATGTGCCTATATTGGTATTAACCTTTGTCCTTATTCCTTTACCTATCCCGCAGGGACTTAGATTTGTATGATTAGGATTGGCTGGTATTATGATTGTGCCATCAATCAAGCCTTGCAGGATGAAATCTACTTCCACCCCCTCCCTTTCAGCCACATGCTTCACCTGGGGTGAGATAATATCCCTCTTAGCTAGCTCTATTTGCGTCATTTCTGCCACATATCTCCTCTGCTTCTGTCTTACATTCTGATTTTAGATAGCAAATCTAACACAATATGCTTGCTAACGCAAATTTGGATGCAAAGCAGCCCAGATGTTTATCTTGGGCAAAGGCTTTAGACGAGAACTCCAGCCATTAGGGAAAGTGCACAAAGTTTTTGGGTAGTCTATGATGCCTTCTACTCGCCCTCCCGAGACAGATATTCTTTGAGCTGTGCGTGGCCCTCAGGCATCTGGACCTGGAACCTGAGCCAAGAGGGGAAGGGGTACCTGAAGATGCCAGTCTTCTCGCTTTCGGCGAGTCCCTGTATCAGTTCATCTATCTTGCTAGCTGGGATGGTGAATGTCACCTCGTTGTCTTGGACAAGCGCTGCATTCCTTTCTCCAGCTCCAGGAACGATAGCCTGGTAATCATCCTCTAGTATGGTGTGGGCAAATACCGGGGAACAGGTGCCTACTGGCCACACCGAAGCATACGGCATCTTGCCGCTCATAAATGCTGCACCCTGCGCTAGCCGCGACATCTGTGCAGGGTTTATATAGATTGCCACGAAGTGGGGCTCAAAGGTTGTCCTGTGGATGGGAGCTATAACCACGTAGTTATATTTTCCGTACTCTAGCCGCTTCAAGTTCTGCATAAACCTGGCGCGGGCTTCCCCTAAAGGCATTGGAGGAACGGGAAAATCGCCATCAAGAAAGCGCTTCTTGGGAGGAAGAAAGCCGAGGACGACTGGGGATATAGCACAATTCATATCCTCCACGCCCATGGCTATGACGGATCCATACCGCCGAGCGAGCGAGATACCCTGACATAGCGGCATCAGCAAACCCATGTCTCGCTTAGGAAACCGTACTCTCTCAGGCAGGTCGTCCGGTGAAGTCAGCATTCTGACTGCCACTGGTGATGTCTGAGGCCGCACATACCTATTTAGCGCCTCATTGAGTTGATTCAAGTTTGCCATTTTGACCTCCTGCGAATCCACGTGGCTGTCAAGCTCCGTGCGTTCTGTATTTCATTTTCTAAGGTTATAATAAAACATAGTTGGGGTCAATTAGTAGTAAGTTCACATTTTTTCGGGGGCGGTCATGCCCATAAGGTACAGGACTTTAGCCAAAACGACCTGAGTTGCCCTGACCAACTTGAGTCGAGCTTTGGTTAGTGCTTCATCTCTGGAGACGACTCTACATTGCTTGTAGAAGCTATGAAAAGTGGCAGCCAGATCCTGGGCATAGTAAGGCAAGTGGTGAGGCTGCAAGGTGGTGGCCACCTTGTCTATTATTTCGGGCAGGAGCATCAACTGGCGGATTAAGGTTAATTCTGGCTCGGTTGAGAGCAAGGAAACATCTCCCTGGCTATAGTCGATTCCTCTTTGCTTGGCCAATCGGAGAATGCTGGCAATACGAGCATGGGCATACTGTACATAGTAGACAGGATTATCTGCTGATTGCTTTTTGGCTAACTCTATGTCAAAGTCCATCTGGCTATCAGCGGAACGCGACAGAAAGAAGAAGCGGCAAGCGTCCGACCCTACCTCATCTATTACTTCCCGCAGAGTAACAATGTCACCACTGCGCTTAGATACCCTAACTAGCTCTTTACTGCGCCGCAAGGTGACCAACTGATATATTATCACCTTGAACTGCTCAGGGTCTTTTCCCAGAGCTTTGATCACTGTTTTCATTCGGGGAACATGCCCCTGATGGTCAGCGCCCCAAATATCTATCACCCAGTCAAATTTTCTCTGCACAAGCTTGTTATAATGATAGGCAACATCTGAGGCAAAATAGGTAGGAGCACCATCGCTCCGCACCAACACATTATCTTTATCCTCACCCAAAGCACTCGATTCAAACCAAGTGGCGTTGTCCCTTTCAGCTACGTAGCCCTCGCTTTGCAATAGCGCCATAGCTTTATCATATTGCCCATTTTGATAGAGGCTTTTCTCACTACACCGGGTATCAAATGTCACGCCTAAAAGCTCGAGGTCAGACTTTATCCTTTCCATAATCTTATCTTGTCCAATTTTGCCTATCTCTTGAGCAGGCTCTTTCCCCTCGAAGCTAATCTCTGCTATTTTCCTAGTTGCCCCATCTTTCCCTTCTTGCTCAGCAATAATCTCCTTTGCTAGCTCTATCATGTAGTTGCCTTGATAACCATTAGCAGGCATCTCAGCAGAGAGACCCAAGGCCTCACAGTAGCGAGCGTAAAGAGAATGAGCAAAGGTGTCTATTTGGCTGCCAGCATCATTCAAGTAGTATTCCTTTTCCACCTGGTAACCAACGTCGGAGAGAACATTAGCCAAGGTGCTACCTAAAACAGCTCCGCGACCATGACCCACATGAAGAGGTCCAGTGGGATTAGCGCTAACAAACTCAAGTTGAATACGTTTACCTTTGCCTAAAGTAAGAGTGCCGTACGATTTATCAGCAGCCAAAATCGATTCCACCTGCTTGCTCAGCCAATCGTTGCGTAGAATGAAATTGATAAAGCCTGGCGGGGCAACAATAACCTTGTCAATTTCTGCGGGAGGTGATATATGCTTAGCTATCTCATCAGCTATAGCCAGAGGTGACATCTTCATTGTCCGAGCTAATTTTAGGGGGAGTCCTGAAGCGAAATCTCCATGTTCTGGATCCTGAGGATGCTCTATGATTATCTCAGGCAATGTTGTGAAAACGAGACTGCCCTTATTCTGGGCGTCAATTATTGCTTGTTGAAGACAAGTAACTAGCTTTTCCTTAAGAGTAAGATTACTTCGCTTAGCTCGTGGTGACATTTTTTAGCTCCATTCAATGTAGCTAGGCCACACTTGTGATAATCGCTGTTTCAGAGAGCAGTGCTCTTCCCTTTCCAGACCATGGTCACTTTGGAAAAGGGTCATTGCCTCTTGCCGAGCCATCTCCAAAAGATGCAAGTTTGATAGTTTAGCTATTTTAAGTTCTGGCAGGCCACTTTGGTGGGTGCCGAAGAATTCTCCTGGGCCTCGCAGTTCTAAGTCTTTCTCGGCTAGAGCAAAGCCGTCGTGGATTTTCTCCATTAGCTGGAGCCGCTCTCTTGCTTCGGGTGAAAATTTCCCAGGTATAAGCACGCAATAACTTTGCTCTTTATCCCGGCCCACTCTGCCCCTGAATTGATGGAGTTGTGATAACCCGAAGTGGTCAGCGCCTTCTACCAGCATGACCGTAGCTCGAGGTACATCAATGCCAACTTCCACCACCGACGTTGATACCAAGATATCAAGCTCCCCGGCACGGAAATGGCGCATGACCTCCTCTTTCTCACTGGGAGGCATTCGGCCATGAAGTAGTCCCAACTTTAGATCTGAGAAAATCTCCTTGGATAAATACGCATACTCACTTGTAGCAGCTTTAGCCTCGAGGGCCTCTGACTCCTCAATCAAAGGACAAATGATGAAAGCCTGCTGGCCATTGCTAACCTGGCTGCGGAGGAAAGCGTAAGCTTTCTCTGCATGCTGAGGCCCAAGACATTCTGTCTTCACTTCACGTCGCCCTGGAGGCAATTCATCAATAACTGAAAGGTCAAGGTCGCCGTACAGCGTTAGCGCCATTGTTCGGGGGATGGGGGTAGCCGTCATGACCAAAATATGAGGATTAAAGCCTTTTTGGCGCAATTCCTGGCGCTGTAATACGCCAAACCTCTGCTGCTCATCGATCACTGCCAGTCCTAAATGCTGAAATTCCACCTCTTTCTGAATAAGGGCATGAGTGCCGATAGTAATATCAATTTCACCTTGTTTAATTTTGTAATGCAAATCCTCCTTTTCACTCTCTTTGAGGCTGCCAACAAGCAAAGCGACCGTAAGTGGCCGTGACAGAAATCCAGTATAGCACATGATATTGCTTCCCTGAGCTCGCAATGACAATGATGGTTGGGTGCCGGCTTTAGACAAATAATCACAGATGTTGCTGAAATGCTGCTCAGCCAATACCTCAGTGGGTGCCATCAACACCCCTTGATGGCCATTGGCCACAGCCATCAACAGGGCTATAGTACCAATCACGGTTTTGCCGCTGCCCACTTCGCCCTGGAGAAGGCGTGACATGGCCTTTGGTTGTTTGAGGTCAGCCAAAATCTCCGCCTGCACTCGTTCTTGCGCTCGGGTCAAAGAGAAAGGCAAACAACCTAGAAATTTGTCAATAACCTCTTGATATATACTGAAGGCATTGCCTGGCTGTCCCTCCTGCCATTCTCGTTTTCTAGCCAGTACCCCTAATTGAAGTAAGAATAGCTCATCGAAAGCTAAGCGTTCCCTTGCTTGCTCGGCTATTAGCTGATCATCCGGGTAATTAATTTGGGTGATCGCTTCCTGGAGATGTAATAGTTGACAGCGGGTTTTTATCTCTGCAGGCAAGAAATCTTCTAATTGCCAGACGTAACCATCTACAGCCTCCTTCGTCCACCGCCTCACTTGTCGCGGATATAAACCCTGGGTGAGGGGATAAATAGGAATTAGACGGCCGGTATGAATTAACTCCTCGCCTTTAAGCAGCTCCCACTCTGGTGCTTCAAAGACCTTTTGTCCCTTGAATATACCCACCGTACCACTAATTACCACCCGAGCATTAGTGGGGAAATTCTTAGCCAAGTAAGGTTGGTTGAACCAGACCACTCTAATGTTCCCTGTCTCATCGCCTACAATTGCCTCTGTGCCCGGCCGATTACCAAAAGTAGCTACTACCGCTTGCCATATCGTGGCTACGATAGTCTGTTCCTTGCCTTCCTCAAGTTCAGCTATGAATTTTCTTTGGCTGTAATCGATATACCTCCGAGGGAAGAAGTAGAGTAAGTCATTTATTGTCCTGACGCCCAGCTTAGCGAATTTAGCAGCTACTCTAGGTGTGATGCCCCTGATAACAGTTATGGGAGAGTTTAATCCCCCACTTTGCTTTTGAGGGTGTGGCCTGGCTACCGCTGACACCCTCACCTTATTCCTCTCCCTTGAAGGGAGAGGAGAGGTAAGGATGTCTTGCTTTGCTTTTTCTAATTCGTTTAGCCAGCCAAAGACGTCCATTATCCATTTCTGACGCTTATCTATATCCCAGGAATCATAATTGGAATTAGCCAAACTAAGTTTATCAAAGCTGCTTAAGAGCTGCGGATTAGCTATGTCTTGTCTGATTCGCCCTACCTGCTTGTGAAGATACTTGTCCAGACCACCAATTACTGCTTTATTGGCATAACCTTTCTTGCATTCTAGCTCAAGGATATCTCGTAGCGAATCAACGCTTGTCATTCTGCTTCCAGCACACAAGCAGCCAAGACACGAGGGCCAACATGAACACCTACCACAGGATCTACTTTGGAGTGGTAGAAATTCTCAGGAGAGACTAAACCTTTGAGACGCTCAGCTAAAATCTCCAAATCGTCAGGAGTGGTGACATCTTCGATAGCTATAGCTTCTATACGGCTAAAACTCCTAACAAAATCCACCAGATAATCTATTGCTCTGGGTCGATTGCGTAGCCGAGCAACAGGGAAAACCAACCCGTCCTTTAATGTTAAAACAGGGTTTACCTTAAGCAAACTGCCTAAGAACGCCTGTGCCATACCAATGCGCCCGCCTTTTCTTAAATATTCCAGTGTATCAAAGGTCATTTGTATATGAATCCTGGGAATAGCTTTTCTGACCCAATTAACAATTTGGTCTAGATTGGCGCCCGACCTAGCCATTCGAGCCGCCGAGATAACTAAAAGCATCTGTGCGCTTATGGCCAATTTAGAATCAATAACCTCAATGCGGCAATCCCTGGTGACCATGGCCTTGCCCTGGAGAGCCGCTCCATAAGCGCCACTTAGCATCTGTGAGAACATTATAGCTACAATTTCGTTTGTCTCTTCAGCTAATCCAGTAAAAAGCTCAGCGAAAACCTCAGGACCTGGAGTTGAGGTAGTGGGAGTAATCTTGCTCTTTTCTAGCTTTTGATAGAACTGCTCCGTGCTCAGGTCAACGTTATCTCGGTAAACTTCATTACCAAATTGAACATATAATGGCACCACTGAAATCCCGAACTTCCGGGCTAGTTCAGGGGTGATACCAGAACAGCTATCAGTTACAATCTTGACCATCACTCCTTGCCCCAGAAAAATGGATTTTTCCGGGGCCTCAAAAATCATTCCAGTGAAATTATGTAATTATAGTGAGGTTGCTGACCACGAACTACCTCAACCTCAGTCTGGTATCTATTACGAATTTCTTGAGCTATCTCTTCAGCTTCAGTGGCTTGGGTTTCAGCACCATAATATATGGTTACCATTTCTGCCCGTTCAATATCTGCCTTTGTTAGAGCTTCGACAATAAGGTCTGTCATATTATTGCCCTTGGCTATCAACTCCTCATCATTTAAGATAGCAATAAATTGCCCCTTTTTTATTTTTAAACCGTTGAGTTGCGTCTTGCGTACTGCTTTGGTAACTTCCACAGTCTTAACTGTGGTTATTGTCTCTTCCATGCTTCGAACATTATCCTCCAGGCTCAAGTCATAATTGAAAACGAGGAGTGCAGCTATGCCTTGAGGGATAGTCCTAGTGGGGACTACCTTTACTTTCTTTACGGTTAAAGACTCGAGTTGAGAAGCCGTGGGGATAATATTCTTGTTATTAGGCAATAAGATGATATTGTCTGAAGGTGCTGATTCTATAGCCTGCAATAGCTGGCGAACACTAGGATTCATTGTTTGACCACCGGGGACAATGATTGTGGAACCCAGGCTGTTGAATACCTCAAAAAGGCCATCCCCGGAGGCAACTGCTACTATGGCGATATCGACCTTAGGCATTCTTTCTCTTTGCATTTTTATAAACTCTACGTACTGGTCGTCCATATTCCTGATATCTACCTGGTGCAACGTGCCCAGGTGTGTAGCATAATCAAGGATTTCGCCAGGCTTAAAGCTGTGGATATGAACCCTGATCAAGGAATCATTCCCGGTAACGATTAGAGATTGCCCCTTTTTCTTTAACTTGTTTTTGACCTTTTTGGGATCAAGTTTCTTCCCTTCCAACACAAAATTGGTGCAATATCCATACGGCACCTCGACCTCGGTAGCTAGTTGAGCCGCCTTAGGAGCCAATGGCAAGTTAGAGGCAACTAACCGAGGTTTCCGATATTTTATTTCCTTCGCCTTTCCCTTAAGATAGTAAAGAGCGCCATCAAGCAATACATATAAACCTTGCCCTCCGGCATCTACCACGCCGGACTCACGTAACACAGGTAATAAGTCAGGGGTTCGAGCCACCGAATCTCTAGCTGCCTCAGTTGCAGTTTCCATTATGGAAAGCAGGCTTGCAGAGTCAGTTCTAGCAGCTATGTCAGCAGCAGTGGCGGCATCCTTAAGCACTGTTAAGATAGTCCCTTCTACGGGATTGACAAGTCCCTCATAAGCCGCCTGCGATGCTTCAGCCAACGCTTTGGCGAAATCTGTGCCGTTGAAAGATTTCTTGCCTTCCAATCCTTTAGCCAAACCACGCCAGAATTGAGATAGAATTACCCCTGAATTACCTCGTGCCCCCATCAAAGCACCAGCAGCCATCGATTTGGCTAGTGAGCAAGCAGACCTATTTGGGTTCTGATTCGCCTCTCCCATAGCGGACTGCATGGTAAGCAGCATGTTGGTTCCGGTATCGCCGTCGGGAATGGGAAAAACATTGATAGCGTTTATGTCTGGAGCAGCCTTCTCCAGCCAGGCAGTTCCTAAAGCAAACATCTTCTTCAGCGCCGGACCATTGGCTGAATCAGTTCTCATCTTCCCCCCCTTTGCCTTACGCGATATTCACAGGTATAATAGCCCAAATATGGTTCATAGTAAAGAGGGGGTAAAAAACTCTTATGAAATGTGATATCTGTGGCAAGAGACCTCAATTTGGGAATAGCGTAAGCCACTCCAAGAAACATACCAAGCGGCGTTGGTTGCCCAATATTCATCGAACCACAATCATCGTAAACGGTAGAAAGCAGGAAGTCAACATCTGCACAAGGTGTCTCCGCACCCAATATAAAGCAGCTCATTAAATCACCCACAGGACTGTTAATATTTTCGTGCTGCCTTTTTAATTTAAAAATCAAACCTGTTATATCTCCAGATATCTCTTAGCCTCTTTCGGCTAACTTACCGCCTCTCTAATATTTTGCAACGCCTGGCTTATCCCCACCTTAGTCTTAAATACGCTGTTTCCGATTGCCAGGACGCTAGCGCCGGCTTTGACTAAGCCAGGCGCATTGTCAGGCGTAATCCCCCCGTCAACCTCAAGCTCAGCATTCAACCCTCCATCATCCAACATCCTGCGCAG
>JRER01000427.1_pt1 | contig 11719 bp, 9 predicted proteins | sample 210161 | NCBI WGS metagenome assembly JRER01 (sample SAMN03019618, study PRJNA260268) | marine sediment metagenome | biome: Marine; feature: Sediment; material: Clay; isolation source: clay from marine sediments 136 meters below sea floor depth collected from... | place: New Zealand: Canterbury...
TCCTCTAAAATCTGAATTTGGTGAATTCACTATTGATAAAGATACCTTCATCCAGGAAATTGCTCCCTCCCGGACTTTTGGATTTATGGAGGAAGTGGAAGAACTTAAGAAAGCGGGATTAGTTCAAGGTGGGTCCCTTGAGAATGCTGTGGTCATCGGTAAGGAGGGTGTTATTAATAAAGAGGGTCTCAGGTTTCCTAATGAGCCTGTGCGTCACAAAATATTGGATTTAATCGGTGATCTTTATTTGTTGGGTGGTCCTATCCAAGCTCATATTATAGCAGTGAAGGCTGGACACCTTTTTAATGTCAAACTGGTAAAGAAATTGGAAAATCTCAAGGAGGAGAAAGAAGCGATCTCCCTTGACATAAATGCCATCAATGACATACTCCCCCATCGTTACCCTTTTCTTCTGGTAGATAGGATATTAAGCCTGAAAGATAAGGAGATTGTGGGGCTAAAGAATATAACTATTAATGAGCCTTTCTTTAAAGGTCATTTCCCGGGGCACCCTGTGGTTCCAGCAGCTTTGATTATTGAGGCTATGGCTCAGGTAGCCGGAGTTTATCTCTTAAATAAAACTGAAAATAAGGGAAAGCTGGCCTATTTTGCCGGGATCGATAAGGCAAGGTTTAGAAGACCAGTGGTCCCCGGGGACCAATTAATCACCAGGATGAAGATATTAAATCTAAGGAAGACCATGGGCAGGGTTCAGGCGGTGAGTACGGTAGCTGAAGAGGTAGTTGCTGAGGCATATTTTTTATTTAGTTTGGTAGAGAGGTGAAGAATGCTAGATATATCCAGGGATAAACTTCCGGAGCACGTAGCTATTGTCATGGATGGCAGTGGGAGATGGGCGAAGAAAAAAGGTCTATCTCGCAACGAAGGACACCGGGTGGGGATAGAGAAAATAAGGGAAACGGTGGAGATGTGCTTGGATATAGGAATAAAATTCTTGACCATCTACGCCTTCTCATGCCAGAATTGGAAGAGACCCCGAGAAGAAATTAATTTCCTGATGAAGAGATTTGAGAGATACCTTGATAAAGAAGGCCAGGAGTTAAAAAGAAAGGGTATTCGGCTAAGGGTCATTGGGAGGAAGGAGGAGCTCTCCCAGGCTTTGCAAAAGAAGATCGAGAAAACAGTAAGGATGACTCGGAATAATGATAAACTTCATCTTAACTTGGCCATAAACTATGGAGGTCAGGAGGAAATTGTGGATGCGGTAAAGAAAATCGCAGAGGAAATCAGGAAGGGAACGCTGGTTTCCCAAGAAATAGATGTGGATCTGTTTAGAAAATATCTGTATACCGAGCATCAGCCATACCCGGATCTCTTGATCAGGACAAGTGGCGAGCAAAGAATAAGCAATTTTCTCCTATGGCAAATTGCTTATGCGGAGTTATGGATTACCCCCACCCTCTGGCCCGATTTTGAAAAGGAAGAATTCATCGAGGCCGTCAGGGACTATGCCAGTAGAAAGAGAAGGTTTGGAGGATTAGAGGAGGAATGAGTTGCTCCTAAAAAGAGTATTAGTAGCAGCTATTTTTGTGCCGGTGCTTGTCTTATTTATCCGGTGGGGAAGCATACCTTTTCTATGCTTAACCAGCGCCATCATAGGAGTGGCTCTTATTGAGTTCTACCAGGGGATGCGGAATGCAGGAAGAAAGCTTCTTGTTAAAGAAGGAGTGACACTGGGTATTCTGGTGCCTGTCTCTGTTTACCTCGGGGGTGAAGAGATTCTACTCCTGGTATTAGTTGTCGTTGTCCTTTCCATTTCGCTGCGGCAATTCTTTAAATTCCGTATCGAAGCAAGCTCCGCTAGCGTTTTCCTAACCCTGGGAGGAATTCTTTATATTAGTTTTTTGCTGAGTTATCTTATCATGTTGAGAGCTATTCCCGGATTAGGCATGAGGGCTGTCCTTACCCTTTTTTTTGTCACCTGGATGGGTGACTCAGGAGCTTATTTTGTAGGTATTGTTGGTGGCAAGCACAAGCTTTTTCCCCGTATCAGCCCAAAGAAATCTCTTGAGGGTTTTATGGGAGGAGTATTAGTAAGCTGCCTGGCTATTTTTATTTCTCAATCCTGGCTTTCCTTTCCTTTCCTTCATTCAGTGATTCTGGGAGTTCTGATAGGAGTGATGGGGCAGCTAGGAGACTTTTTTGAATCTATGTTAAAACGAGAGATGAAGAGAAAAGACTTTGGTTTCATTCTCCCAGGGCATGGGGGCGTGTTGGATAGATTTGATAGTTTGCTTTTCACTACTCCTGTTTTTTATCACTACCTGAAATATTTAATCATCGGAATTTGAAAATAAGTAGGAATATCTATCTAATTTGAGAAAAAGAATAATTATACTTGGTTCTACGGGTTCCGTTGGAAAGCAGGCTCTGGAGCTCATTCGAGGGGAGAGTCAATATTTTAAAGTGATCGGACTCACCGGAAAAGACAATTGGCAGCTTCTTAAGCAGCAGGCAGAAGAGTTCAGTCCTTCGGCAGTTGCCCTGGCTAATGAAAAGAAAGTGGCAAAGTTTAAAGGCTTGAGGAGAGGGATAAAGATTTACGGGGGTGAGGAAGGAGTATTAGAGCTGATAGAATCTTTACCTGCTGACTTAATTTTATCCTGCATTGTAGGGAAAGCTGGTCTCATTCCTACCCTGGAGGCTCTCAAAGCTGGCCGGAATGTTGCCCTGGCTAACAAGGAGAGCATGGTTATAGCCGGGAGAATATTGATGGAAGAGGCTCATCAAAGGAGTGCTTTGCTGGTTCCGATTGACAGTGAACAATCGGCTATTTTCCAGTGTATGCAAGGACACCGGATAGAAGACGTAAAGAGAATATATCTTACTGCTTCCGGAGGTCCTTTTCGGGATTGGCAGGGAGATTTTGGCAAGATAACTCCCGAGGAGTCTCTGTCTCATCCCCGTTGGGATATGGGGTCCAGGGTCAGCCTGGATTCAGCCACTTTAGTAAATAAGGCACTGGAGGTGATAGAGACCTCTCATTTATTCAATATAGACCTGGAAAGAATAAAAATACTCATTCACCCTCAATCTATTGTTCACTCTTTGGTAGAGTTTGTGGATGGTTCAATCTTAGCCCAGTTGGGTATTACTGATATGCGTCTGCCTATTCATTATGCCTTGAATTTTCCTGAGAGACGAGCGAGCCGTCTTCCCTCTCTGGAGCTTTCCCAGTTAGATAGACTGAGCTTTGAATCTCCCGACTATGAAAAATTTCCCGCCTTAAGATTGGGTTACCGTGCAGGAAGAGAAGGAGGCACTCTTCCTGCGGTCTTCAATGCGGTGGATGAGGAAGCCGGCAGAGCATTCTTGAGAGGTAGGATCACTTTTCCCGGAATCGTTAAACTTATTAAAAGAGTGATGGAAGAACATCGCCTTATTCTTGACCCCTCTCTGGAGGAGATTTTAGAAGCGGACGAATGGGCAAGGGAGAAAACCAGAAAGTTGGTGGGTAAGATTGATAGTTAGCGCCCTTTTCATTATTCTGGTCTTTATTCTCCTGATTCTGCCCCATGAGATAGGGCATTTTTTGATGGCCAAAGTTTGCGGCATGAAAGTAAACAGATTTTCCTTTGGTCTGGGTCCGAGGCTCTGGGGATTCAAGAGAGGAGAAACAGAGTATTCCATATCAGTTCTTCCCTTCGGTGGTTATGTAAAGATAGCTGGAATGGAGCCAGGAGAGGAGACCTCAGAGGGAGATTTCCGCAAAAAGCCGCTTGGCAAGAGGATTCTGGTGCTAGGTGCGGGATCCGGAACCAATTATCTGGTGGCTATCGTCTTATTCGCCCTCACTTTTATGATTGGTTTCTATACCTTCAATTTAGAGGAGGCTATTATTGGGGAAGTTACCCAGGGATCACCGGCTGCCTCGTCCAGTCTTCTCCCCGGAGATAAGATTATTGAGGTGGGCAATGAGTCCATAGATAGCTGGGAGAACCTGGCTCTTTCTATAAAAAATAGTGAGGAAGAGATCCTAAAATTTAAGATTCAAAGGAATGGCGAGATCTTTGATGTAAAAGTAAGCCCCATTTTTTACCCGGAAGCAGGTAGAAGGATGATAGGGATAGCTCCCCTAAGAATTTTCAAAAGAGAGGGTCCCATCATATCGTTAGCTAAGGGAGCGCGGGAAGTGTTTGTTTTGAGCAGGGCCATCCTCGTCGCCATCTGGGGAATGATAACTGGCAGAGTGCCTATTCAGTTTTCGGGACCGGTGGGAATCGCTCAATTTGTGGGAGAAAGTGTCAAAATGGGACTTTCTTCTTTTTTCCTTCTCACCGCTCTTCTATCAGTAAATCTAGGATTATTCAATTTATTCCCCATCCCTGCCCTGGATGGTGGCAGACTCCTGTTCTTAGTTCTGGAGGGGATAAGAGGAAAACCACTGGACCTGCAAAAAGAGGAACTGGTTCATTATATAGGTTTTCTTGTCCTGATTAGCCTGATTCTGCTGGTAACCTATCAGGACATACTGAGATTGGCTATCAGAGATTAGGATTCTACGAGTCTGCATTAGAAGGGACTAAAAGGTGCCTCAAAAGATACTGATGTCGGGAAATGAAGCCCTGGCTGAATCCGCCATCCGGGCGGGATGTCACTATTATTTTGGGTATCCCATCACTCCTCAATCAGAAATACCAGCCTATATGGCCAGGAGAATGAGGCAGGTGGGAGGAGTTTTCCTTCAGGCAGAGAGTGAGATCGCAGCTATTAATATGGTTTATGGTGCCGCCGCAGCAGGAGCTAGAGCTATGACTTCCTCCTCCAGTCCCGGTATTAGCCTGAAACAGGAAGGAATTTCTTATCTAGCCGGAGCTCAGCTTCCAGCTGTCATCGTTAATATAATGAGGGGAGGTCCAGGGCTGGGGAATATCGCTCCTGCTCAGGGAGATTACTTTCAGGCTACTCGGGGAGGAGGGCATGGAGATTACCATACTATTGTTTTGGCTCCCGACTCTGTTCAGGAGATGGCTGATTTGACTTATCTGGCTTTTGACCTAGCAGACAAATATCGAAATCCGGTGATAGTACTAGCTGATGCTATTCTGGGACAAATGATGGAAGGAATCCACTTTAAGGAAACACCTGCGAGAAAAAAGGTGAAGAAAGACTGGGCTGTCAATGGAGCTAGAGGAAGGAAACCCAATCTCATAAGATCTCTATACCTTCAGGAGGGTGTCCTGGAGGAACATAACAAGGAGCTGCAGAAAAAATATGTCAGAATGGCTCGGCAGGAGGTAAGATACGAGCTAGCTAACAGGCGAGGTGCAGAGATTCTTCTTATAGCTTATGGGAGTGTGGCTCGTATATCCAGAGAGGTAGTCAATAGACTCACCGAAGAAAAAATTAGGGCAGCACTGCTTCGCCCCGTAACTCTATGGCCTTTTCCCTATGAGCAAGTTGAAGAGCTCGCCCATCAGGTTAAGTTTGTTTTTGTGGTAGAGTTAAGCGAAGGACAGATGCTGGAAGACGTGAAATTAGCCGTAGGAAAAGAGATCCCTGTATACTTTTATGGTAGATTAGGAGGTGGAGTACCTTCTCCGCTAGAGGTTCTGGAAAAGATAAAGGAGAAAATCAATAGTGATCATAGAAGGTAGAGCCCTAAAGTACCCAGATAATGTCAACACCGATGAGATCATCCCTGCAAGATACCTGAGTACCACCGATCCGGGGGAGTTAGCCAAACACTGTATGGAAGGGATTGATCGAGACTTCCTAAAAAAGCTTGGAGAGAAAAAGATTTTGGTGGTGGGAAGGAATTTTGGGTGCGGATCCTCCAGGGAACATGCTCCTCTGGCTTTGAAGGCCTCAGGAGTTCGATGCATCATTGCTGTCTCCTTTGCCCGTATTTTTTTTCGAAATTCCATTAATATTGGCCTTCTTGTTCTCGAATCTACCGAGGCTCCCTCATCCATAGATGAAGGAGACGAATTACGAGTGGACATAGGAGAAGGGAAGCTCACCAATTTGACTAAAGGGGAAACCTATAGGACCTCTCCTTTCCCTCCTTTTTTGCAGGAGATAATAAGGAGAGGTGGACTGGGGGGATATATTAATGTCAAAGGTAAATAGTATGGAGATTAAAATCTATGACACCACACTCAGGGATGGAACTCAGGCGGAGGGAGTCTCCTTTTCGGTAATGGACAAAATAGAAATAGCCAGAGAGCTGGATAGACTAGGGGTGAGTTACATTGAGGGAGGCTGGCCCGGTTCGAATCCCAAGGACATTAAGTTCTTTAAAGAGATAAGCAGGATTTCTTTAAGACGCGCTAAAATAGCTGCTTTCGGAAGCACCAGGAGGATGGGTGTGCGGGCAGATAGGGATCCCAATCTCCATGCACTAATGGAGGCAGACACGGATGTGGTTACTCTCTTTGGCAAGAGTTGGGTTTTCCATGTGGAAAAGGCCTTGAGAACCAACAAAGAAGAGAACCTTCGCATGATAGAAGACTCCCTAGAATTCTTTAAGAAAAGAGGCAAAGAGGTAATTTTTGACGCAGAGCATTTCTTTGATGGTTATAAAGCTAATCCTCATTATGCTCTGGAGACTCTTAAGGTTGCCTGCCAGGCAGGAGCAGACTGTCTGGTGCTTTGTGATACCAACGGGGGTTCAATGCCCTATGAGATAGAGGAAATTATCCATAAAGTTCAGAAAAATATAAAATATCCTCTGGGTATTCATACTCACAACGATGCAGGTGTGGCGGTAGCAAATTCCATCATAGCAGCAAGGGCAGGGGTGCATCACATTCAGGGTACTATAAATGGCTACGGAGAAAGATGCGGAAATGCAGATCTTTGCGTAATTATTCCTACCCTGGAGTTGAAGCTGGGTCTTCGCTGCATCTCCCGAGTGGGACTCAGGTCCCTAACGGAAACCTCTCGTCTGGTAAACGAGCTGGCTAATCTTTCGCCCAACGGCCACCAGCCCTATGTTGGCAGATCAGCATTTACCCACAAAGGAGGAGTTCACGCGTCCGCCATCACCAGAGATGAGAAGACCTATGAGCATATCAATCCAAAATTGGTAGGAAACGAAAGGAGAGTTCTGATTAGCGAGCTAGCGGGAAGAAGTAATGTTCTCTACCAGCTCAAGGGGGAAAAAGGGATGGGGCGGAAGGAAAAAATTATCTTAAGCAAAAAGGTCATTGAAAAGATCAAGGCGCTGGAAAATAAGGGATATGAGTTTGAGGGGGCTGAGGGCTCCTTTGAGCTTTTGGTGAGGAAAACAGACGGTCGCTACAAGAAACTCTTTGATGTAGAAGGATTCAGGGTGACCGTGGAAAGAGGAAGATATGGCAATAGATTAATCTCTGAGGCTACGGTCAAGGTAAGAGTGAAGGGGAAATCCTACCACACAGTGGCTGAGGGAAATGGTCCGGTTAATGCTCTGGATAATGCTCTGCGCAAAGCACTTGAGCAGGAATACCCTCAGCTCCGTCAAATGCATCTAGCCGATTACAAGGTGAGGATTCTCGATGCCAAGGCAGGCACCCGAGCTAAGACGAGGGTTCTCATTGAATCAACAGATAAGGAAAGCCGCTGGGGGACAGTGGGAGTTTCTCCTAATATCATCGAGGCAAGCTGCGAGGCTCTTCTCGATTCCATCGAATACAAGTTGTTTAAAGACTCCTGATAACCTATCCCTTAATTACCCCGAGAGGTCTTAGTTTTGCTACCTTTCGGGAAAGGCCAGCTTTTTCCACTATTCCCACCACTTCATCTACATCCTTGTAAGCCTCGGGCATCTCCTCTGCAATGGTCGCCCATCCCTTGGCCATAACGAGGATTCCTCTTTCCTTTAGCTCCTTTTCCAGAGTTCTTCCACGGGCCGCTTTCCTTGCTTTGGAACGACTCATTACCCTTCCTGCTCCATGGCAGGTGCTTCCCCAGGTCTCCTCCATGGCTAGCTTTGTACCTACCATTACATAAGAATTAGTTCCCATATCTCCGGGGACCAAAACAGGTTGTCCCACTTCGCGGTATACACCCGGTACCTGGGGATGGTGGGCAGGAAAGGCTCTGGTAGCTCCTTTTCGGTGAACTAATATTCTCTTCTTTTTCCCATCCCAGGAGTGGAATTCGAATTTGCCAATGTTATGGCAAACATCATAGACCAGTCTCATATCCAAAGCTTTGGGAGAGATGCCAAGGACCCTCTGGATTACCTCTCTTGTCCAATGGGTCATTATCTGGCGGTTGGCCCAGGCAAAATTAGCGGCGCTGGCCATAGCAGCGAAATAATCCCTGCCTTCAGGCGAAGAAAGAGGAGCGCAGGAGAGCTGTCTGTCAGGAAGGGATATCTTATATTTCTCTATCACTTGACGCATTATTGCTAGATAGTCATCGCAGACCTGATAGCCCAGGCCACGAGATCCGGAGTGAATGCCCACAGTAATTTGCTCCTCTTCTAACCCAAAGACTCCTGCGACTTCTGGTAGGTAGATCCTCTCTACCACGTCGATTTCCAGGAAATGGTTACCTGACCCCAGAGTTCCCAGCTGATTATTCCCCCTCTTTAGTGCTTTTCCACTCACCTTTTCCGGATCCGCACCCGGCATGGCTCCGTAGTCTTCTGTTCGCTCCAGGTCATCTTCCTCACCATAGCCTTTCTTCACCACCCACTTTGCTCCATCCCTTAGTACCGTTTTTAGCTCTTGAGAGGATAACCTGAGGGAAGAGGTAGAGCCAACTCCGCAGGGAATGTTACTGAATAAACCTGCCAGTAGATTGTGCAGGTTATCTTTTATGTCAGAGAGGGTAAGATTAGTCCGCAGGAGTCTCACCCCACAGTTGGAGACGACGAAGTTATTGGCGATGAAGTTATGATGGGGATGTTCTACGGTGAAGTCATAGACATAACCTCCGAAATCTATCTCACGCTTGCCAATTATCTCATCCCAGACCATACCGGAAGTTCCTAATCCTTCCGTGCATTTTTCTAAAAATCTGTTGAAAGAAAGAGAACTAAGGTTAACCCTGGGATCGGTTTTCCTTCCTTGATAAATAGAGCGTTCTATAAAACGCAGGTTTACATGAGGGGAGCTCATCTGTTGATAAATGTTTTTTGCTCCTATTCCAATTTTTCTCCTTAATTCCACGGCTCGAACAGCAGACTCTTTCCTCTCCTTTATGATTAGTTGTTTTGACTTCAGGAATTGTACGGCTACGTTGGCCAAAAAGCGTCGTTTTCTGTTATATTCAAAGCCGACCTTGCCGTAAAGATTAATCAAATCTTCTGCTTGACCACAAAGAATTAGACGCAGTCGACAGGATCTTTCCCCCTTTTTGTTTATATATTCAGTTCTTTGGCTAATCTTTTGGGTTCTTACTCCGAATTCATCCAATAGAGAAGAGATTTCCTCTAAGAGTATCCTTCCACTTTTTACGAATCCTTCTTTCTTATTCATGGAAATGATGGGACAGTAGAAATTATAATCATGATTCTTAAAAGACTTAGGAGTGGTAAGTTCTGCCCCCAAAAAAGCAGATAAGAAAAGCCTTTTTTGCCAGAGAGGAGCTTTAAAAATCCATTCAGGAAGAGAGTAATCTTGACTTGTCTTTCTACCCAGGGGGACGCCCAAGCTAATTAAAAGGATAGCGAAGCTACTTGATACTACTTTACAGGAGGTTTCTTGGTTAGTGAACTCATATTGGGCGTAAGGGGTGTTAATTTTATGATCTCTTTTTCTGGAATAAACACGGGAACAGTTGTATCCAATATGAGAGATATCTTTTCTTATTTGTTCCAGATCTTCAGGTTCACCGTAGAAGCAGGTAACACCTTTCCCCCTCTTTTTTACAAAGTGGACATTTCCGTCCCCAAACACATATCCCATAATTTTTAGTAAATAAGGTAATTGAGGTGAGTTACGCCGCAGGGGCAAAAGTTTTCTTTTCTTTAGATGGAAAATGATCTGGTCCAATCCTCGACCACGGGAATCCTTGCCCATTTCTAAAAGAAGCTTCTTTACTTCTTCTTCACCAATGATAATCTCGTTGTCAGATTCCTGATAAGGGACCCCTTCGAATGGATATAAAGCTACTTCATCTGTTACTTTTAGCTTTTTTAGGGGGATCATTCCGTCCCTGGTATAAAAGGGATGATCTTGGGTAGCTATAATTTTCTTGCCAGTTTTTGTAGTTACTTCATAAACTTTATTTTCAGGGACTCGCCTCAGGAAACTAACTATACTAGTTGAGGTTAGATTTTCACCTTCAAAGTCAAAACAATTTATTTTTTCCTTAGACCATAATCTTTCAAATTCTTTGATCTTTAGATTGTAACCCAGATGATGCAGGATCAGACTGTTTCCGGAAAGGCAGTTGATATCGTAGCCAATTCCTCCCGGAGAAATAACCCCTCCTTCTTCCGGGTCAGTAGCCGCTACTCCCCCGATGGGAAACCCATATCCCCAGTGCATATCAGGCATGGCCAGCGAGTACCTGACTATTCCGGGAAGGTAAGCCACATTCTTCACCTGAAGGGGGGTGCGGTCTCTCTCCAGTACTTTGAGCATCTTCTCGTCTGCATAGAGCAGCCCGGGTACCCTCATCCCCTCTGATTTGGGGATTTGCCAGCGGTAATCGTCTATTTTTTTCAGTCTATATTCCTCAGGCATATCGCTATCCCTGTTCTTTATATATCGAATATGATCTGAGCTTGCCATTCCCGGTTTAGCTTTCTAATTTCAAGATCATGATAGGTTACCGCTTTTATTTCTCTTCTTAAACTGTGGCGTGACATATCCAGTTTTTCTCCCCTTACTCTTGCCTTAAGGCCTCGAGGGCTTATCTTTTCTATTTTGAACTCCTTCAAGAGATATTTATCGCCATTGTAACGGTAAAGAAGATCTCGCAGCCAATCGGCTAAAAGCTCTTCAAGCTCGCCCCCTCTAATTTCAATAGCCATTTGATCCCGCGTTTCTACTGTGTCCAAATCGACTATGAGATCAAACATTGCCCGGGCAGCATTTTCAAACATTTCTTTACGGGAAAAGCCCCTCACTTTGATGCCTATATCTGCTGTGTGATTGATAAATTCATATTGTCCCATTGCTCATATCATATTGTTTTCTTGCTCAAAGTCAAGAAACACCTCAATATTTTAAGGCCCCGGATGTTAACCCTTTAACGATGTATTTCTGGGCTAACAGGAAAAATAATAAGCTCGGTATCACTGCGTATATCCCTGCAGCGGACATGCGATTCCAGTAGGTGTACTCATCTCCGACGAAATAGTAAAGTCCTACAGTTATGGGTTTGAGCTCGTCGTAGTGTATGAAGAGGAAAGGAGCAAAAAATTCATTCCATCCCCACATGAAAGCTACTACAGCAATTGCATATATGCCGGTAGCAGCTACAGGGAAAACTATTCTAAAGATTGCACCTGTCCTGGAACAACCATCTACGATTGCGGAATCTATCAATTCACGGGGGAATGAATCAAAAAATCCTTTAAGTAACCACACCACAAGCGGATAGCTGAGATAAATGAGGTACAACACTACAGAAATTCGGGTGTTTAACAGATGAAGTTTCATCAGCACCAGATAGTAGGGGAGTAGCAAAGCCAGTGGAGGTATGGTGCGGGTGAACAAAAACAGCCCAAGCACCATGTTACTACCTTTGTAAGAATATTGGCTGAGACCATAAGCAGTAAATGAACCTGCGATTACTATAATGATGGTTGCGC
>JRER01000976.1_pt1 | contig 11685 bp, 11 predicted proteins | sample 210161 | NCBI WGS metagenome assembly JRER01 (sample SAMN03019618, study PRJNA260268) | marine sediment metagenome | biome: Marine; feature: Sediment; material: Clay; isolation source: clay from marine sediments 136 meters below sea floor depth collected from... | place: New Zealand: Canterbury...
CGGCTAGGAATTCCTATTTATACCTCTTACACTGTGAAAGAGGCTCATGGCAAGGAAAACTTAGAAAGAGCCACCATCTGGAGGCTAGACGAGAATTGGCAACCCATAAAGGGGACAGAAATAGATTTGGACGTAGATGTCATGTGTATTGCTGTAGGTTTGTCACCTTTAAATGAACTGTTATGGCTAGCAGGTTGCCAGATGAAATATATCCCTGAATTGGGCGGCCATACCACACTGAAGAACGAAGATATGGAAACAAGTATAACAGGCATTTATGTGGCTGGTGACGTAGCTGGTGTGGAAGAAGCCACCAGCGCCATGGTTGAAGGTTCACTGGCCGGGTTATGTGCAGCAAAGAGCTTAGGATATGATAATGGTAGATTCAAAGAATTAAGACAGGAGGCAATAGACCATCTTAAAACCTTGCGTTCCGGCCCTATCAGTCAGGGAATAAGAAAGGGGCTGGAGCAGGCAATAATCACGTAAAGGGGTAAAACGAAAAATGCTCGAGAAAACAGGACTGCCCTCACCTGAAGATTTGGCAAAGGTTTCTCCTTCGAAAGAAAGATTATCGCGGGGTCCGGTGGCTATTATAGAGTGTTTCCAGCGAATACCTTGCGACCCTTGCTATGCCGCATGCAAAAGAGGAGCCATTAAGGAATTTAAAGATATAAATGACCTGCCCGCGACCGACTTTGAGCTATGCAACGGCTGCGGTGTTTGCGTCAGCAAATGTCCCGGGCTGGCCATATTTGTTGTAGACCAGACTTATTCTGAAAAAGAAGCGCTAGTTAAAATCCCTTACGAATTTCTACCACTTCCAGAGAAAGGAGAAGTGGTCGATGCTCTTGACCGCAAAGGAGAAACGGTGAATAAGGCAAGGGTAGTCGATGTTCTCAAGTTCAAAGACAAGACATGTGTTATTAATATTGCGGTTCCAAAGGAGCTATCGATGGATATAAGAAATATCAGGGTATGGAGGGAATAAATTATGAGCAGTGATGAGGAGAACACCATTGTTTGCCGCTGCGAAGACATAACTCTCAACGAGATTGGAGATTTGATTGCCCACGGGTTCAAAACAATGGACGAACTAAAGAGAATAAGTAAATGCGGAATGGGGCCCTGCCAGGGTCGAACATGCCGGCAAATCGTCATGAGAGAGATAGCCAAGGCCACAGGGAAAGATATCAGCGACGTTAACGTCTCCTCGTTTAGACCGCCAGCTGAAAACATAAAGCTTGGCATTCTGGCGGAAGCGGTTGAGGGAAAAAATGAAAAGAAGCGCTGACGTCGTTATCATCGGCGGGGGTATTTCTGGGCTTTCCACAGCCTATAATTTGGCACGCTTGGGCTGTAAGGACGTAGTTCTCCTGGAGAAAGATTCCCTCTATAGCGGGGCAACAGGGAGATGCGCCGCAGGATTCAGGCAGACATTCGGACTGGAAATCAATTGCCTCTTGGCGAAAAAATCTTACGAAATACTGGTAAATCTGAATGAACTCCTGGATTATCACCGAGATATTGAGCTCAAACAGGGAGGTTACCTCTGGTTACTTCGTACAGATAAAGAAGTAGAGCTATACAGGAAGAATATTGAACTGCAAAACAGCCTGGGAATTGAATCACGGCTGATCACAGCAGAAGAGGTGCGAGAAATTGTGCCTTATCTGAATCCTGAAGGGATAAAAGCATGCACCTTCCATCAAAAAGATGGCCATGTTAACCCATTCTCCGTCTCACAGGCTTATGCCGAAGCTGCTAGACGTCTTGGTGTAGAGATAGATACTTTCACTGAGGTCACGGACATAAAAGTGGAAAACAGCCATATATCCGAGGTGATAACTAATAAAGGGGAAATCGCTACCAACAAAGTGCTGAATGCCGCTGGTGCATTCGCCAAAGATGTAGGGCGGATGGTTGGTGTAGAGCTTCCCCTAAAACCTCAAAGACATCAAATTTTAGCCACTGAACCTGTTCAGCCTCTGGTGGAACCTATGGTAATCTGCACGGATTTCTATTGCATCCAGGAGCCTCGTGGCAACTTCTTGATGGGCTACGGCGACCCCGATGAGCCCGAAGGAACCGCTGTCTCTTCAAGCTGGAAGTTTCTGGAGGAAATGGCAAGAAGAGTCTGCAAGACTTTGCCCATTCTTGTTAATATTAGAGTGGTGAGGCAGTGGGCGGGTAGCTATACCATGACTCCGGATGCAGCACCGATACTAGGCCCCGTGCCACAAGTAGAAGGTTTCTATTTAGCGGTAGGCTTTAGCGGTCACGGATTTATGTTGGGATGTATCACCGGAGTGCTGATGGCAGAATGTATTTTAGCTAAGGAGACGACTCTCCCCATTGATAAGTTCAATATTGGTCGTTATGAACGGGGAGAGCTGCTGAAGGAACCAGCTGTTGCCTGAAAAATTCTGAGAGGAGGTATAAAAACGATGGGCGAAAAAACTAGACCAGCGGAAGAGTTGAAAGAGGCTCACAGAGTATTAGCCTCTTTCGAGTTCGAACCGGGAGGAGTAAACAGAGGCTATACTGACCGCGCTCTATATGTCAATCTTTCCGAGAATAGGATAGAGAGCAAATCTATTCCCAAGGAAGTAAAAGACAGATTCACCGGTGGGCGAGGTTATGGCTTGTGGTATTTGTGGCAGGCGGTATCTCGTGATACCAAGTGGAACGACCCAGAAAATGAGATAATCATGTGCACCGGTCCTATCTGTGGCATAACCCAATACGCTGGGTCTGGCAAGACTCATGTGGTTAGCCTATCTCCTGAAACTGGTAGCGTCAATGACAATAACTGTGGTGGTTATTTTGCCCCCTTTCTCAAGTTCTCTGGCTGGGACCTCCTGGAAATCCAGGGAAAGGCTGAGAAAGATGTGATAATACTTATTGACGGCAATAAGGGAAAAGTAACTATTGAACAAGCTCCCTATGAGGCTGTTGACACCTACCTTCTTGTTGAACAGTTAACCGAAATATATGCCGATGACGAGAAAGACAACAGGAATATCAGTGTAGTCTCTTCAGGAACAGGAGCCCAAAATACCAGGTTAGGTATGCTTAATATTAGCTGGTACGATACGCAGCGTAAACGTGTCAGGGTTAAGCAGGCAGCAAGAGGAGGCACGGGCACCATCTTTCGAGACAAGAAGATAAAAGCTATAGTAATAAAATACAAAGGAGTAAAGTCCGATTCCAATAAGGTGGCTAATATGGACCTTGTCATGAAGGCAGGCCGCAGAATAAATAAGGAAATCCTGGCGTTAGACCACTCCCAAAGCAGAATGAGAGAGACGGGCACCCTTTACCTGATAGACCATATGCAGAACCACGATTGTTTGCCTGTCTGTAATTTTAAATACGGGTCTCACCCCGACATCTTCAAAGTTGGAACCAAAGTTTGGCAAGAGAAACTAACTCAGCAAGAGCCCTATGACTCCTGTTGGATGGGGTGCGCTATGCGCTGCTCACACGGAGTAGACAACTTTGAGTTAAAGACAGGTCCTTTGAAGGGACAAAAAGTCCTGGTAGATGGTCCGGAATATGAAACCGTAGCTGGCTTGGCGGGAAACCTCGGCATCTTCGACCCTTACTTTGTTTTGGAAGCTCATTTTTATTGTGATAACTATGGTTTAGATGCTGTTGGCTTGAGCACATCTATTGCCTTTCTAATGGAATGTTATGAAACTGGTATAGTCAGTAAGGAGATGACTCAGGGTTTAGAGCTCAACTTTGGCAATGCTGGTGCAGCACTGGAGCTGATTCATCAAATGTCTCGAGGGGAGGGATTCGGCAAGATTGCTGGTCAGGGAGTCCACGCCTGCAAACAATTATTCGTACAGAAATATGATGCTGAGCCGAAGTTTCTACAAGATATTGGCATGGGATGTAAGGGGATGGAATTTTCCGAATATGTAACCAAGGAAAGTCTAGCCCAGCAGGGAGGATATGGTTTAGCCAACAAAGGCCCTCACCACGATGAAGCCTGGCTTATCTCCATGGACCAGATAAAGAACCAAATTCCCACCTTTGATGATAAAGCAGAGGCACTTTACTACTTCCCGCTATTCCGCACCTGGTTTTCCCTCGTCGGCCTCTGCAAACTACCCTGGAACGATATTGAACCAGCAGATAATCAGGAAATATATCAGGGCATGGAAGCAGCTAAAGTACCTGAGCATGTACAGAACTATTGTTGGCTTTTTGAAGGGGTCACTGGAAAACCTCTCACCCTGGAGGGATTGATTCTTCAATCTGAAGTGGCACATAATTTTCAGCGCTTGTTTAATCTAAAGATGGGTTATGGCACCAGCAAGTATGATACAATTCCTTATCGGGCCATGGGTCCGGTGACAAAAGAGGAATACGAATCCCGCAAGGAACGCTATGATAAACAGCTCAAAGAGATTGTTGGGCTCGACATTGAAGGCAAATCAACGGAAGAGAAAATGGAGGCCCTGCGGCCCTACAGGGAGGAGCAATATCAGAAGCTTTGCGACGTGGTGTATAAGCGTCGGGGATGGGATACTAACGGTGTCCCTGCTTTGGAAACGGTCAAAAGGCTAAAAATAGATTTTCCTGATGTGCTCAAGTTATTGAGGGAGTACCGAGGAGGTGAGAAATGAAGTATGATTAGGACTCTAAGAAAAGAAAATCTAGAAATCTGGTAAAAGGAGGTGTCAAATGAAAAGAACGGTACTAGGTGCACTGGCAATTGTGGCTTTGATGTTGGCGGTGATGATATTACCCCTTGGCGGCTGCGCCCCCGAGGCAGCACCGCCACCAGAGGAAGGAGCACCACCACCGGAAGAGGAGGCGCCACCAGCAGCACCTGAAGGAAAGGTCTGGAATTGGTATCCGTCAACCTGGCTGCCTGCCGGAACGGAATGGGATAGGTTGGGTTATATTTCGGATTATATAACCCGGGCGTCGGGTGGGCGTATAATGTGTGAGCCAAGCGCGCCGGGGGCAATATGTCCTGTGGATGAACAGCTGGACATGGTAGGCACCGGTGCTACCGATGCCATGATGCCCTATCCTGACTATTATTCCGGGAAGATTCCTCTCTGCGTATTAGCCGCCAACGCCTGTTACCTATTGGACACGACGTGGGAGATGTACCAGTATATCGAGCGCCAGCATGATGGCAGGGTGATGAAGTTAATAAAAGAGGAATACGGCAAATACGGTGATATACATGTGGTTGGTCCGACCTATTTACCAGTGTATGTCATAGCGGCCTCGAACGTGCCCTTGTATGGTATAGACGACATCCCGGGGACGAAGTTCAGGTGCGGCGACGTGCCCATAGCCAATGCACTGGGTAAATTGGGAGCCCCGGTAGTTTGGGCTCCAGGGACAGAGATTTACACCATGCTGGCCACCGGTGTTGTTGACGCCATGACCTATGGCCATCCGGGAGATTACATCGCCATGGGTTTCCATGAGGTGAGCAAGTATTGGCTAAAGTCACCCATAGCAGGCCCGATACTGACCGATTACTTTGTAGTAAATGGCACGGTGTGGCAGGAACTTGGCCCTGATCTTCAGGCTGTGGTGGAAGCATCGGTTTCTGCCGGAAACGCCTATGCAGAATATGCATCCTACATAGATATTCAGCAAGGCTGGATTGCGGCCGAAGACTACGGAATTGAAATTGTAGAGTGGCCCGAGGAAGATGTTCTGGAATGGAAGAAAACGGTGGCGTCGTTCTTCCCTGACTATTCCCAAGATGCGGCCAGCACCGAGGCAGTAGAACTACTCAAGGAATTCATTATTGAGTGGAAGCCAGCTTTGGCTGAATTAATAGGGCTGAAGTAGGATTCTCTATTAAGTCCCTGTTTGGGAGAGTACTGAGGTATCCGTCTCCTTCCGGCTGGAAGGAGACGGATACTAGGATTGAGTGTGAACTACCTCTTACGTTTTTTACATGGCATCGATGCCATCAATGAGCGAACGGGAAAGGCTCTCAGCATCCTTATCGTCTGCTTGACTGCCATCCTGTGTTGGGAAGTGACCCTAAGATACGGATTCAACGCTCCTACCATTTGGGCCCATGAAGTATCCTGTCACATTTTTGCTGCCTATTCAGTCCTCGGCGGGGCTTATGTGCTTCTGGTCAATGAACATGTCAGATCGGACGTTGTTTATGCCCGCTTCTCTCCCAGAGGGAGAGCCATTCTCGACCTGGTGACCTTCCCCCTCTTCTTCCTACTACTGGGCATAATATTCGTCCAAGGCACCAGGATGGCACTGCACTCAATAGCCGTCAGAGAAGTCACCGTTTCCTTCCTCCATTCTCCAGTATATCCAATCAAGACATGCATACCCATAGCCGCCTTTCTAATGTTGCTCCAGGGGTTAGCTCGCTTCATTCGAGCCCTCGCCATGGCTATTAAGGAAAGGGAGTTGACATGAGTCCCGCCGCCTATCTAGGCTTGCTTCTTGTCTGTCTTTTCGGCTGTTTATTCTTGGGTTTTCCCATGGCTTTTACCCTGGGCATCAGCTCTGTGATAGTGGCTCTCATCTACGGGGGGCCTAGAATGCTTGGTTACACTGTCAGCCAGGTCTATTCTGGAATGCTCAGCTTACCGCTTGTTGCCCTGCCCTTGTTCATCTTCATTGCCTGTCTCCTGGAAAGATCTGGGATAGCCGAGGAGTTGTACACTGCCTTGCGCCAGTGGTTGGCGCCTTTACCCGGTGCCCTGGCAATAGCCACAGTGTTGGTTTGCACCATAGTTGCTGCCATATCGGGAGTAGCTACAGCCGGCGTGGTCACCATGGGACTCATTGCTCTCCCTCTGATGCTTCGGCGTGGTTACCACAAAGACATCTGCTTAGCCCCTATCATGGCCGGTGGAGCATTGGGAATTCTTATTCCGCCCAGTGTAGTGTTCATCCTTTACGGCATGTTCACCAGGACATCAATAGGAAGACTGTTCGCCGGAGGGCTTGTCCCTGGCATCATCCTGTCCCTGGGCTACATGATTTATATCGGCGTGAGATGTCACTTCCAACCAAATCTTGGCCCTCCGGTACCGCCTGAAGAAAGGGTGTCATTGAAGGAGAAGATTGTCCTAAGCAAAGGGATAATCGCTCCTTTTGTTCTTATCTTCCTTATTCTAGGCACCATTTTTCTTGGTATCGCTGCTACTATGGAGGCTGCTGCTGTAGGTGCTGCCGGTGCCATAGTCTGCGTGGCGATAAAACGCAAACTTAGCTGGAAATTGCTGACGGAGGCGTGTTACCGAACTTTCACGGTTAGTTGTATGGTTATGTGGATTATTTTTGGGGCTAAAATGTTTGCCTCCGTGTTCATCACAGTAGGCACCGCGCGGTTAATAGAGCAGAGCTTGAGGGGCCTGGCAATATCGCCCATCGGCCTTGTGTTAATGATGCAGTTCAGCTACATCCTCCTGGGCTGTATCACTGAAGAAGTAACCATGATAGCCCTGACAGTCCCCATATATGCTCCCATCCTCACTGCCTTAGGTTTTGACCCGGTGTGGTTCGGCGTTCTCTTCCTCATCAACTTGCAGATGGGCTATCTGACTCCTCCCTTCGGCTATTGCCTGTTCTATATGAAGGGGGTTGCTCCACCTGAAATAAGTACAGTAGACCTTTATCACTCTATCTGGCCCTTTCTAGTAATTCAATTCTGCGTGCTCATGTTAGTCTTGTTTTGTCCACAGTTAGCTCTGTGGCTCCCCGATCAGGTTTTTGGTCTCAAGTAGATTACAGTGTCCATGTAGATATTTAGCCAGCTCCCGGACTTATCACAAAAGAAGTCTGGAAAAATTGAGCTGTTGCGATGGCTATGCTCCAGAGAAAGGCTCTGCTGTGGAATTGGCAAGTTAATAAATTTCTTGAGGAGGTTCTAAGAAATGATAAAGGTTAATCAAAAGCTTAATAGAACGCCTTACTTTGAAATTCTCTCTGAAGATCAAGTTTATGCTATCCATTCTGCCAGCTTGGAGATTTTACAGAGGACAGGAATGAACGTCCACAACAAGGAAGCCCTGAATATTTTCAGAGAGGGCGGGGCTTATGTTGAAGGCGACAGGGTCAAGATTCCTCCCGTGATGGTCGAGCAGGCACTCAAAAGTACTCCTTCCAGGATCCTGGTAACCGGAAGATACGGGAAAGGGAAGGTACTGCTAGAAAGAAATGTGGTCAATTACGGTTTAGGCACGGACGTACCCAATCATATTGATCCCTATACTCATGAAATACGCCCCACGGTAATTAAGGATATTGAGAATACAGGCAAGGTTGTTCAAAAGTGTGACAACGTTGACTTCACTTCTAATTCAGGCCTTGCCTCCGATGTCCGTCCAGAGATGCAAGATTTGTACCATTATAAGGCAGGCAGTACCTATTGTGATAAACCATTCTTCACTACTGCCGCCAATGGCGAGAATATGAAGGCTCTAATTGATATGGCTACAGTTTTTGCTGGCAGTTATGAGAATCTGAGAAAGGCACCTTCGCTTATCGTGTATGGCGAGCCTGTTTCTCCTTTGGCGCTTGGCCAAGAGGCAACAGAAGTCCTCTTGGTTTGTGCCGAGTACAAAATTCCTGTCGTATTTCCGCCTATGGTTCAAACAGGTGCTACCGGTCCAATGACTCTGGCTGGTGGTATTGCCCAAGGTAATGCCGAGACTCTTGCTAGCTTAGTGCTGCATCAACTTAAGAGCCCTGGTGCGCCATTTATCTGGGGCCCATTTGTGAGCCAGATGGATATGAAAACCACAATTTGTACTTATGGTGGACCGGTTTTTACCAAAGCTCAGGCAGCCCTGGGCCAGATAAGTAGATTCTACAATATACCTACCTTCGGATTCGCTTGCTGTACTGACTCGATTGCTGTTGATGTCCAGTGTGGAATAGAGATGCAGTGGTCAATTCTCATAAATGCCTTGGCCGGCCTTAATCTTTGTCACGATATAGGGTATCTGAATTCTGGGTTGCTCTTTAGCCTGGAGTCGTTGCTGTTAGCCGACGAGCTCATTTCCGCTGTGAATCACTTTATGGATGGAATTGAAGTAAATGAGGAGACCCTGGCCACAGATTTGATCAATAAGGTTGGTCCCGAGGGCAACTTCCTGATGGAAGAGCATACCTTGAGATTCTTAAGGAAGGAGGGTTGGTATCCTCGGTTCTTGAATAGGAAAAACTACGAGGCATGGAAAGCAGCGGGCTGCAAGACAGTAAACCAAAGGTTGGAGGAGAAAGTCCACCAGATAATTGAGGCCGACGTTCCACCGCAAATCTCAAAGGATGAGATGAAGGAGCTAGATAAAATCATTGCCCAGCGAGAAAAGAAATTAGGCCTAGGGGACTAAGCATCTAAGGCAGCCTACCGGCACAGTGGAACTGGTTGAAGCTATGAATAGGTTAAGATGTGAACGAGTACACTTGCTTGAACTGGCTGACCGAATCATGCTACACTACTAATAGCCAAGAATGCGAGTCTCAGGTGGCAAAGCAAAAGGAACTGAGTTGAAAGTTCCTCAAGGGCGGTTGATCCGACCTACGACTAGTCTAACGAAGCAAGCTATTTTCTCTATATTGGAGAACACTGCAACCAGTTGGTGCCGAGTTCTTGATTTATATGCCGGCAGCGGTGCCCTAGGTATCGAGGCCCTGAGCCGCAAGGCAGATTGGGCCGATTTTGTTGAGCAAAGAAAGAAATGCTGCGACATCATTAGATATAATTTGGAGAAAGTTGGATTTCTGGACAAAGCTCATATCTACTGCTGCAGTGTAAACAAAGCCCTTGCCTTCCTCAGCGATAATTATGATATTGTTTTTATGGACCCCCCTTACTCAGACCCCTCTACCAGTAATTTGTTAGCCACCCTGGCTAACTCGGAATTAATAGCAGGAAATCCCACAATTGTGGTTTGCCATGCAAATCGCTTCCCACTAGATTCTGACTACGCTGGAATACATCTGGTTAAGCGACGCCACTACGGCGATACCTTTATTTCCATTTACCAAAGGGAGGGTTAAGTTATGGCAATAGCGGTCTATCCTGGCACCTTTGACCCCATCACCAATGGGCATGTTGATATTGTTAAACGGGCATCAACCCTTTTCGATAAGTTAATCATCGCTATCTATGATAGGCCTGAGAAACATCTACTTTTCTCCCCCGAAGAAAGGGTGGAAATGGCAAGGAAAGTGGTCACTGGATTGCCTAATACTTCTGTTACCTCTTTCACCGGGCTCTCCGTTGATTTCACTCATAAGGTAAAGGGAACAGTTATGATACGGGGCTTGAGGGCGAATTCTGATTTCGAACGAGAATTCGAAATGGCGCTGATGAATAAAAAGTTGGCACCCGATATTGAGCTAGTTTGCCTGATGACAACCTCTCAATATCAATTTCTTAGTTCTAGCTTAATTAAAGAAGTCGCCAAGTTAGGCGGTTGCCTTGACGGTATGGTCCCTGACCATGTCGCCCTGGCTCTAAAGAAGAAATTCAACACTTCTTGAGGTTGCAAAAGAAAGGGTTACACGTTAAAATCAAGCTCATCAAAAGTTTAAGGAGGTAGTATAAACATGGCATACAAAATTACCGAGGATTGCATTAGCTGCGGTGCCTGTGAAGCGGAATGCAAGAATCAGGCCATCAGCGAGGGTGAAGAGATCTACATTATCGACCCCGATAAATGCACTGAGTGCGTAGGCTGGTTTGAATCATCTAAGTGTGCTGAGGTCTGCCCCGTAGACTGTTGCATCCCGGACCCTGACCATAAGGAAACGAAGGAGCAACTTATAGAGAAATGGCATAAGCAGAATCCGGGCGTGACACCGGTAGAAGGCACATATTAAAGGTGCTTAGCCTTGTCATAGACAGCTGCGACAGCCTCGAGCAAAACCGGGCGGGAACCTCCCTTCCCTAACCCCTTACTTCACTACGATATTTACCACACGTTTAGGAACATAAATGACATTGCTGACCTTCCTGCCACCAGTATAAGCTTTCACCCGCTCTCGTCCCAGTGCTAATTCCCCGGCTTCGGCTTCAGTTATAGAAGCAGGCACGAGCAGCTTATCCCTTAATTTACCGTTTATCTGGATAGCCAGCGTGATTTCCTCTTCTTTGGCTATCTCTTCATCAAACTTCGGCCAAGGCTGATTATGAATGCTATAAGGATGCCCAGTCCTGGCCCATAGCTCCTCAGTAAGGTGAGGCGCACTAGGAGCAAGAAGGAGGAGTAAATATGCAATGGCCTCCTGCCACAAAGAAGCTGAAGCTTTCCTTCCTTCCTGCACTTTGGACAGATAATTGGTGAATTCCATAAGGCTAGCCAGCATGGTGTTAAAGCGAAACCTTTCCAGATCCTCAGTTACCCTCTTAATCGTCTTATGAGCAACATGGCGAAGCTCTTTCTCTGCCTTTGGCTCAACAGCCCGGCTAGTATAGCCTCTCTCCACCAAGCTCCACACTCTGTTTAGCCATCTGCTCATACCTACAATGCCGCTATCACTCCATTCCCCTCCTAGTGCCCAAGGCCCGATAAACATAAGATAAGCACGAACCGCATCGGCCCCCAACTCAGCCACATACTCATCGGGAGCAACTACATTGCCCTTGGATTTACTCATCTTACCACCACCGTAGACTATCGTTCCCTGATTGAAAAGACGAGTGAATGGCTC
>JRER01003204.1_pt1 | contig 11664 bp, 12 predicted proteins | sample 210161 | NCBI WGS metagenome assembly JRER01 (sample SAMN03019618, study PRJNA260268) | marine sediment metagenome | biome: Marine; feature: Sediment; material: Clay; isolation source: clay from marine sediments 136 meters below sea floor depth collected from... | place: New Zealand: Canterbury...
TCAAAAGCTACCTCAGTGACACAAAAGATTTTTTGCAATTTCTTTCCTCCTACAAAAAAAATGTGAATGAGGTGGATTATCCCCTAGTGCGAAGGTACCTGGCCGCTCTTCAGAAAAAAGGACTCTCCAGGTCTACTCTGGCTCGCCGTGTAGCCAGCCTGAGGAGTTTTTTCCATTATCTTTATCTTAAAGGAAAGCTAACAAATTTTCCCTTGATGAGTCTTCGAGGTCCCAAACTGGAAAGGAGAATTCCTTCCTTTCTGGAGGAGGATGAGGTGGTAAAACTTTTAGAATCGGCCGGGAGAAAAAACTTCTTTAGCCTGAGGGACAGGGCGGCCCTCGAACTTTTATATGGGACGGGGATGAGAGTAGCGGAGCTGGTAGACCTGGATCTGGAAGATATAGATCTCCGAGAAGAGATAGTCAAAATTAAAGGGAAAGGCAACAAGGAAAGGATCGTTCCCCTGGGCAGATATGCTTTGGACGCCCTTCTTCACTATCTGGAAAAAAGGGAAGGGAAAATCCAACAGGGAGTAAAAGCTATATTTATCAATAAGTCCGGAACGAGACTATCTGATAGAGCTGTCCGCAAAAGATTAGACAAGTATCTGGAGCTAGCTGGAATCTATAAATCAGCCAGTCCCCATACCCTGCGGCATTCCTTCGCTACTCATCTTCTCAACCGGGGGGCGGATCTTCGTTCCGTTCAGGAACTTTTGGGCCACGAAAGAATCTCCACCACACAGGTCTATACCCACGTTTATCCAAAGAGATTAAAGGAAGTCTATGAGAAGGCTCATCCCAGGGCCTGAAGAGGAGGCAAGATGATTCATTCCACCACCATCTTGGCAGTAAGAGATAAAGAGAGAGTAGCCATGGGGGGCGATGGACAAATCACTTTCCAGAACATCATTATGAAGCACCAGGCCAATAAGATAAGGAACCTTTATAAAGGTAAGGTTATAGCCGGTTTCGCTGGAGGAGTGGCTGATGCTCTCACTCTCTTTGAAAAATTTGAAAAGAAGATCGAACAGTATCGGGGGAGCCTTTCCCGGGCTGCTCTGGAACTGGCTAAAGACTGGAGACAGGATAAGGTACTACGCAGACTCGAGGCACTAATGATTGTGGCCGACCGGGAAAAAACTCTAATGATCTCGGGTAGTGGAGATGTTATCGAACCCGACAACAAGGTAATTGCCATAGGCTCAGGTGCCGGTTACGCTCAGGCTGCTGCTCAGGCTCTGGCTGAACACACTAACTTTAGTCCTAGAAGAATTGTAGATGTAGCCATGCACATAGCCGCCGGCATCTGTGTTTATACCAACGAGCAGATTACAATTGAGGAGCTATAGCTTCAAAATACCAAAAAATTAAATTGAGGAGAAAAAATGAGGGAGAAAAGACTGACCCCCCCTACCATCGTAAAAGAACTGGATAAACATATCATCGGGCAAGAAGAGGCCAAACGTGCTGTGGCTATTGCCTTAAGAAACCGATGGCGGCGACAGAAACTTCCTCCCCCACTACGGGATGAAGTAGCACCAAAAAATATTATCATGATAGGCTCTACCGGAATAGGAAAGACGGAGATTGCCAGGAGATTAGCCCAACTTGCCCAGGCACCTTTCCTAAAGGTAGAGGCGAGTAAGTACACCGAGGTGGGTTATGTGGGACGGGATGTGGAATCCATGGTAAGAGATCTCACCAATATAGCTGTATACACAGTGCGCATGGAAATGATAAAGAAGGTAAGAGAGAAGGCTAAGAAACTGGCCGAGGAAAGGCTACTGGATATTCTTCTGCCCCTTCCTCCTAGAACTCCTTCTTTGCCTGGAGAAGAGAAGAGTTTGGAGAGTGAAAGACTGAAAAAAACTGAGCGCAGCAGGAAGATGCTGAAGCAAAAGCTCAAAAACAAGGAGCTAGAAGACAGACTCGTTGAAATAAAGACTCAAGAGAGATTTTCCCCCATGATTGAGATACTTACTGCAGCGGGAGTGGAGCAAATGGGAATGGGTTTCCAGGACTTATTGGGTGATATGCTCCCCAGGCACCCACGAGAAAAAAAGATGCCTTTAAATGAGGCTCGCCGTATCATCACCGAAGAGGAAGCACAAAAACTAATAGATAAAGATAAGGTCATTGAGGAGGCCATTCATAGAGTGGAAAACTCCGGCATTCTCTTCATTGATGAGATAGACAAAATAGCGGGGGGAGGAGGGCTCGAAAGAGCCGATGTTTCTCGAGAGGGGGTCCAGAGAGACCTTCTACCCATTGTCGAGGGAACCACCGTAGCTACTCGCCATGGGGCCGTCAAAACAGACCATATTCTCTTCATCGCTGCCGGAGCTTTCCATACCAGCTCCCCCTCAGATCTGATTCCTGAGTTCCAGGGCAGGTTTCCCATCCGGGTGGAACTGAATAGGTTAACTCAAGACGATTTTCAAAGAATCCTTACTGAGCCAAAAAATGCCCTGGTAAAGCAGTATCAGGCCTTGATGAAGACGGAAAAGATAGATCTCACCTTTACCAGGAGCGCTATTAAAGAAATTACCTCCATGGCATATCTGGTCAATGAGCAAACAGAAGATATAGGAGCAAGACGTCTTTATACGGTTATGGAAAAACTCCTGGAAGAAATTTCCTTTAAAGCCTCCCAGATAAAACAAAAATCCGTCATGATTGATGCCGATTATGTTCGAGCCAAACTAAAAGATATCGTCCAGAGCAAAGATCTCTCTCGCTACATCCTCTAACTTCTCCTTGCTCTTGACGGGATTAAAAATGTGATTATGATTTAAGACAAAATCGGGAGTTGGTATATGAAAGAAAATTTTTCTACTACGGGAAGAAGGAAAGAAGCCAGGGCCCAAGTCATTCTGAAAGCGGGGAAGGGGAACTTTACTGTGAATGAGAAGACCATTGATGAATATTTCCCGCGCCTGGTTTACCGAAAGGTGGTCAAGGAGCCTCTGGAGAAAGTAGATTTCTTGGACCAATTTGATGTGGAAGCACGAGTAGCGGGTGGTGGATTAACCGGACAGGCAGAGGCTGTCCGACTGGGGATTAGTCGCGCTATTCTGGAGATCAATCCTGAATTAAGAGTTCCTTTGAAGAAAAGTGGACTTTTAACTCGGGACTCCCGGATGAAAGAGAGAAAGAAGCCGGGTCTGAGGGGTGCCAGAGCCAAACCCCAGAGCTCAAAGAGATAAAAAGGTAGTGCCCGGACAGGAGAAGTAAAGCTTGAAATATAGACGAGAGGAGTGGAGAAGATGCATGATATAATTGGTGCCGAGTCCATAGTGGTAAAAGCGTTGGAAGAAGGAGTAACTGTCATAGGTTTGACCCGGGGTAAGGAAACTATAATCCGGCATACAGAAAAACTGGATTCTGGTGAGGTTTGGATTTCTCAATTCACCGAGCATGTATCTGCTGTAAAGATAAGAGGTAAGGCCGAGATCCTCACAAAACATGGAAAGATAGAGTCTGGCGGATAAACTCGGACTTTCCCCCTCCGTCGCTGCATATCAGCTTTGGGCTGTTTCTGCTCCTCTTCTCGTTTCGGTAGCTGATATAATGCTACTTCGGGGAAAGTCCTTCGATATGCATATAAATCGTCCAAACACTAATACTCTCCTGGTACTATCAAGCTGATAGAGGAGACCTGCAGCTATGGGTTGGTTTGAGAGAACCTATAATCGGATAAAAAGAGGTAAGGGAAAAATCGACATTCCTGACGGTTTGTGGACGAAATGCAGTGGCTGTTCAAAGACCATTTACAATAAGAACCTGGAGAAGAATCTAAAGGTCTGCCCTGAATGTGGCTACCATTTTTACCTAAGAGCACAGGAGAGAATCAAGATCACTCTGGATGAAGCAAGCTTTTCAGAATATGACTCCAACATTTATTCCGATAACCCTCTAGACTTCCCCGAATATGAAGAGAAATTAACTAGAGGAGCGGAAAAGACAGGATTGGATGAGGCGGCCATAATAGGAAAAGGAAAGATTGGTGGCATACCCATAGTCATGGGGGTAACTGATTTTGGCTTTATGGGAGGAAGTATGGGTTCGGTGGTAGGAGAGAGAATAACTCTGGCTACCGAAAAAGCCATGGAAGAAAAGCATCCTCTCCTTCTTGTCTCGGGATCAGGAGGGGGTGCCAGGATGCAAGAGGGGGTTATTTCTCTTATGCAGATGGCTAAAACCAGTTCGGCCATCGCAAAACTGAAGCGAGAAGGGCTTTTGTATATTTCCCTTCTTACCAATCCTACAATGGGAGGAGTAATGGCAAGTTTTGCCTCGCGAGGAGACATTGTTCTAGCAGAGCCAGGAGCAAGATTAGGATTTGCTGGACCAAGGGTCATAAGACAGACCATCAGGCAACAAATTCCTCCAAGATTTCAACTTTCGGAATCCCTGCTTAAACATGGAATAGTTGATTTGGTGGTGGAAAGAGCCAAGATCAGAGATACTTTAATCAGGATACTGAAGCTCCTCTCTTAAATCCTTAACTCTTAGGAGAGAAAGGGAACCTTTTCACCTCACCTGAATACTTTTCCCTTGAAGCATCGGAATTTCAATAAAATTCCGATGATTGAAAATAGGGAAAAATTCGTTACTTAAAATGTAAGTTCTTTATAAGAGCGCAAGATTTCCAAAACTCAAGATATTCAAGGGATATTATGGATGCGAGAAAAGGGATCTCAAGGGGAACACTTCCCCTTGAATATCTTGTCCTTTGAATGTTTTACATTATGCAAGGAGGTAATTGATGGAAAAGCCGGTCATAGATGAAGACCTGTGTACAGGATGCGAGATCTGTATTGATGAGTGTCCCAATAACGCTCTGGAGATGGTGGGGGACCTTGCTAAATTAGTCAGGCCGGAAGAGTGTGATGGCAAAGGAGAGTGTGCTGAGGTATGCCCGGCCGAGGCCATAACTATGGAAGAGGAATGAAATTAACCCGACATATACAAACCCCTGGTAATATGAAGCTGCGAGTTACTAGAGAAAGTTATTTGTCAACCGGCCTGCTCTGGCAAAAGGTGCAGGTGAATAGGTGAAAATGCTCTGGGGTAAAGTAAAAGAAAGGAGAAAAACTCGGTCAGTAAAGGTAGGAAAGGTAATCATTGGTGGAGATTCTCCGGTGGTGGTTCAGGGGATGGCCAAAACATCCACGGAGAACATCTCAGCTACCCTGCGCCAAATTATAGAGCTGGAAGAAGCCGGAGCCAGAATAGTAAGGATAGCCTTACCCCATATGAGAGCGGTGAAGGCCCTATCCAAGATTAGAAAAAAGGTGAAGCTTGCCCTGGCCGGCGATGTCCATTTTAATCCTGAGTTGGCCATTGCGGCTATAAGAGAGGGGATAGATAAGATAAGAATCAATCCCGGAAATATAGGAAAAGAAGGAATCCTGCGCATAGCCGAGGCGGCTAAAGGAAGCGGGGTTCCCCTTCGGGTAGGGGATAATCCACCTCATTCACATTTTTTTTGTAGGAGGAAAGAAATTGCAAAAAATCTTTTGTGTCACTGAGGTAGCTTTTGACGGTAAGAAAAGCGAGATTCTTTTCCTCCCTGAGGTAGATCCCGAATTTTTCAGCCCACTCTAGTTTCATTTGATCCTTTTTTGATGATTTTATAAGGAATTTTCCCTATCCGTCTCTTCATTACTATCTCGTCTTTGAGGATTTTTTTGCAAGTTGGGCACTTAAAACCATCCTTGAATCGGACAAGGTAGGTGGAGGTGCAATGGGGACAGCTCTTATCTATGGGCTCCCCAGGAGAGGCAAACTTGCACTCAGGAAATCTGGAGCAGCCGTAAAAAACCTTTCCCTTATGGGAAACTCTTTTAATGATCTCTCCCTTGCACTCAGAGAAAGGGCACCTCACCCCTGTTTTTTTCATCACGGGCATGGTATTCTTGCAATCCGGGTAGTTTGAGCAGGCCAAGAACTCCCCCCAGCGGCCAAATTTAAGAGTCATTCTTCCGCCGCATTTCTTACACCTTGTCTCGGGAATCTTCAGACCTTCCTTTTTAACATCCCTCATAGCGGATTTAGCGGCTCTCAATTCCTTCTCAAAATGCTGGTAGAACTCTTCTACCAGGCGGTTCCACTTCTTCTTCCCTGTTTCTACTGTGTCTAGACCTTCTTCCATGCAGGCGGTGAATTCTGTATCCAGGATGGTGGAGAAATTCTCTACCAGGAGTTCGGTAACCAGTCTGGCCAGGGGGGTTGGAATAAGCGCACCCCTCTCCCAATTGACATATCGCCTTTGGCGAATAGTGGAAATAGTGGGGGCGTAGGTACTGGGTCTCCCTATGCCTTTCTCTTCCAGGGTCTTCACCAGGGAAGCTTCGGTATAGCGAGAAGGAGGTTGGGTGAACTCCTGTCTTGAGGTGATCTCTTCTAACTTTAACTTAGCTCCTTTTTTGAGGGGAGGAAGGAGGCTCTCCTTTTCAGCTTTTTCCTTATAAACTCTCATGAAGCCGGGGAACTTAATCTCGGTTGCCTGTGTCTTAAAAACATATTCTCCTCCCTGGATATCCAGCGTTGATGTTTTTATTAGAGCCTTCTCCATTTGGGAAGCCAGGAATCTTTTCCAGATAAGAGTATAGAGTTTCAAATGATCCTTTGATAGATAGTTCTTAACAGATGCGGGGGTCCGCGAGGCCTTTGTAGGTCTTATGGCTTCATGAGCGTCCTGGCTCGATTTTCTGTTTTTGTATATGGGCATCCTTTGAGGAATAAATTCTTTGGAAAACTCACCTTTGAGGAAATTCCTTGCCTCTAACTGCGCTTCTTTGGCTATCCTCATGCTATCTGTCCTCATGTAGGTAATGAGGCCCATTCTTTCCTTTCCACCGATGTCCTGACCTTCATAGAGATTCTGAGCCAGTTTCATAGTTTTAGCGCTAGAAAATCCCAATTGATACCCTGCTACCTGCTGTAAGGTGCTGGTAGTGAAGGGAGGTGAAGGTGATCTTGTTTTCTCTTTCTCCTCCCATCCAGCAACCCGGAAGGCCTCTCTTCCTATTTTCTCTGCATGTTCCTCTGCTTCCTCTTCCCTGGCTATCTTTGCTTTTTTGCCTTCTACCGAACATAGCTTTGCCTCTAGGGATCTAGCTTTGCCAGATGGGCTGAATTTTGCTGAGATTGTCCAGTACTCCCTGGAAGAGAATTTCTCAATTTCTTCTTCCCTCTCACAAATAAGTCTTACCGCTACCGATTGGACTCTTCCTGCGGAAAGGCCTCTTTTTACCTTCTTCCACAGAAGTGGGGATATTTTGTATCCTACCAGTCTATCCAGCACTCTTCTTCCCTGCTGGGCATCTACTTTGCTCATGTCAATATCACCGGGATTCTCAACCGCCTTCTTTAGAGCCTCTCTGGTGACCTGATTGAAAACTATTCTTACCTTTTTGGGGTGACTGAGCTCCTGGGAGAGATGCCAGGAGATAGCCTCACCTTCTCGGTCCAGATCGGTAGCCAGGTAAATTTCATCCATCTTTTTACTCAAAGCTTTGAGCTTTTTTAATATTTTTCCTTTACCCGGGATAATCTGGTAGGTGGTCTCAAAATTATTCTCTATGTCCACCCCCAGTTTCTTTTTGGGTAGATCCTTGATATGTCCGTAGCAGGATTCCACCCTAAATGATGGCCCCAGGATCTTTTCAATAGTCTTGGCTTTGGCTCCAGACTCAACGATAACTAAATTTTTTGGCACTTCAGGTTCTCTCTTCTTACTAGAACACTGCTCCATCTATGATATCGCTCATTTTAATAACGTAAACCTCCTGGATTCAGGCCACTTATGAAAGCAGTAATTTTTGCGCGGTTTCTGGCTCAGTGATGAGAACCGAGCACAGCCCTGCCCCCAGGGCAGCTTTTATGGCAGGGTATCGACGCTCGTCTCCTCCTACTACGAGCACAACCTGACCTCGTTGTGCTATTTTTACCAGATCGCTATACTGCAGTCCTACAGGTCTATATCTGGTCAGCACCTCCTGACCATGCTCGTTAATGAGAATTCCCCCAATAGCACCGATGGCACCATTGGTGGTGGCTAAATTTATTACTTCCTGGTCAACTACCCTATCTTGGACAAGGTCAACTTCTTTGGAGTAGGCCCTATTCTTGGGAATTGGCCCGATGCTTGTGAGTACAATTCTGGTCCTCAACAGCTCTTGGTGCTGAGCTGGACTGAGGGGATCTGCTCCGGTAGTAAAGAATTCATACTCACTTAGTGAAGACTTGCCTCCATATGTCCTGGCTATGCGCTCAGCAATAGTGTTGGCATTATATTCGCTACGGACAACCCCGGGTATACCAACCATTGCTTTTACGGTGAGTCCCCAGATGGGTAAGGGCTTCATTTCCTCAATAGCCCTGGCAAGAATATTCATAGTTCGGCCCAAGTTGGCAGCTATCCAAATCTCCTCCTCTCTTTCCTGTCTGAGGATAATATCTATGTAACGAGCAGCCACCGTGCAGAGTTTGAATGTAACCTCTTGCCATGCCTTTTTGTGCCGAGACCAATCTTCGTCACTGCGGCCCCACCCTTGCTCTTTAGAAGGAATATTGGTCAGATATTTAAGAGCTTCATTCACCATGTCCTCAGGAATGACCAGTACCTCTTTAAGTTTAAATCGATTACGGACTCGCTCAGCCAGAGTTTGCTTGGGAGGGAAGGAAGCTGATTCTACCCAGGCCTCAGCCGAGTGTATGTCTGAAAGCAGGATGACCGAAATCCCTGGCAACTGGCAGGTTCGTCGCAAAAGGCCTATGTCCGAGTCATGGGGATGAGCAGTTAAAGGGTCATGCAAGAATATTACCACCTGACAACGCCGACTTAGAATCTCGTGTGCTATCTGGACGTCTCCCCCCTCGGGCCCAGAGTTTGCAAGCACTACTCTATCAGCAAGATCAGGAAACTCATAAAACCAGCCTTTGATAAGTGCACCGGTAGTCCCGGTTGCGATGATCCTCTTGAATTTCTTTAAAAATTCAGCATGTCTTTCCACGAACTTTTGCATTTCTTTCTTATTTACATCATGGGCGATGAGTGCGATAGTAGAGTGTTCAGGGTCAAGTTCGTAATAGTTACCGGCCTCACCCTCACGGCCCTTTAACCAATCAAGCTCTTTCGGAGGCTCGTAGTCTCGGGATTGGTACTTTAACCAATAATCTGCAGTAGCTACTGTGGTGAGCAGGGCCACTTGTTTGTGAATGCAGACACGGGTAAGGGCGCGTGTGTCAGGTGACTCACTTCTTATCTCCTCAGGGTCGTAGAGGAAAATCACTACTCCGCACTGGCCTGTAACCACGCGATACGCCACTTCAAGGATTCCCCCGTGAGCTCCGGGTGGAAGACCGATAATATGTTTCCCCTCTTCAAAATACCCAGTTTTTATGATGGTTTCGTGTGTACCCTCTGGCGCTATGAGAGTGTATCTTTTGCGGAGAATAGATGCATTATCTCTGATGAATCGCATAAAGGCTCCTTCTGGATGACTACGGGTAATTTTAGGGGCTATAATGGCAACCTGATGGCCCAAGGTATGTGTTGCGTCTCTAGATCTCATTGTTTATCCTCTAAGGTTAATCTCTATCCAGGTATGATCCTGCGGTTTGCAAATCTCACCGGTGAAGGTGAGTTAATGCTCAATAAGATTTTTTGCCTTCTCAGAATCTTTCTCCCTAACCATCACTCTTATCCCCTTACTGAAAGTGGCAGGAGGAAACATTGATCCCGCATGCTCGTCCCATAATTCACAGTAGATGTTACTATTTCCTAAGATCGATTTTATCATTTCTGCCTCAAGGTAAGATCCGGCTGCGTATATTTGAATCATCTCTTCGTCCTCATGCTTGTTCTTCCTCCGGACAGAGCGCATTTTTTGGCGATTCTCTATATCTCCTTCAGAAATTGCTGACCGGCCAGCTGTCTTACCAGGCCTTTTATCTCCAGTCTCATCAAAATCTCAGCCACCCTGGAGGCAGGGAGGCTGCTTTCTTGAACCAAAAGGTCTATGTGCAAGGGTTCTTCACCTAAAAAGTCCAGGATTTTTTCTTCTTCAAAGGAAAGGGATAGTTTTCTCTGGGCACTTTTTTCTGGCCTCGACATCTGTCCCAGGAGGGATAGATCCAGCTCTTCCAGTATATCCTGAGCATCTTCTACTAGTTTAGCTCCCTGCTTGATCAGTCGATTGGTCCCCTGACTGTAGGGGCTATTGATATTTCCGGGAACGGCAAAAACTTCTCTTCCTTCTTCCAGGGCAAAATCAGCGGTAATCAAAGCCCCGCTTCGAAGAGGAGCTTCCACCACCACCACGCCTTTGCTCAGTCCACTAATTATCCGGTTGCGCCTGGGAAAATTAATACCCTCCGGTGGCGTTCCTAAAGGAAACTCGGAGATAACCGCTCCACTCTCGATGATCTCGGCCATAAGTCTCCTGTTTTCCAGGGGATAGACCACATCCACTCCGCATCCCAGAACAGCGATGGTTCTTCCCCCTGCTTCCAGAGCTCCGAGGTGGGCTGCCGTATCAACTCCTCTCGCCATTCCACTAACTATGGTAAGCCCCTCTTTAGCCAGATCTCGAGCCAGTTTTCTCACCATCATTTTTCCATAGGTGGTGGCTCTTCGGGTTCCCACCATGGCCACGGCATCTTTATCCTCCTCCTTAAGGCTTCCCCTTATATAAAGGAGGGAGGGAGGATTGAAAGTATGGAGAAGATTTTGAGGATATTTATCATCCTGAAAGCTAATGAGGTGTATACCCAGCCTATCTATAGTTTTCAAATCCTCCTTTATCTCTATCCTCTCCCTCTCCTGGATGATAGAGCTCACTATTTTCTCTCCCATTTCTGGAACCCTCAAAAGACTTTTGGAAGACGCAGAGAGAACCTTTTTTGGAGAGCCGAAGTATTCCATAAGCTGGCGGCATCTTTTGGGACCGAGATGGGGAATCTTGCTTAAGATGATCCATTCTCTATAAGAGCTCATGTCCTTCTCAAACTCCATCCTTTAGGTCCCTCATCAGGAGTCCGGTGAGAAGTTTAGGATAGAAATAGCTAGTTTTGGGGGGCATTGTTCTTCCAGAGAGGGAGACTTCCTTAAGTTTCTTTAATGATAAGGGCTTGAGCAGGAGGGTCATTTGATACGTGCCTTTCTCAACCAGATCGAGGGCCTGTCTAGCATCCTTTACAAAATCAATCTCTTCTCCCTTCCTCAAGGTTTTATTTTTTAGGATTTCCTTTAGTATTCCGTTCAGGACGGCTGAGTCTACCTCCCATAAGGATGGTTTTCTTTTCAAAGTTAGTATATAATATTTATCATCGCCCAGGTACATGCCAAAGCGCGGAGTCCCCTCACCTATTTCTATCATCTGTAGCATCCTCTTTTCCGCTGCCCTATCTCCTTCCTTCCTTTTGAGAATCTGGACCCAGAAGAAATCCTTTATCCTTGATTTTATTCTGGCCAGCTCCCGAGACTTAAGGTTTCTCAGCATCCTGTGGACAGGTAAAACGGTAACCGCATCACTTTCCATATTGAGGAAGTACATAAGGACAAACTCCTCCCCCCGAGGGGATGAGGATCTTCCTCTTTCCTCATTCCGGAAGGCAAGAGCAGTCTTGTAGCGGTGGTGGCCATCGGCA
>JRER01005794.1_pt1 | contig 11633 bp, 19 predicted proteins | sample 210161 | NCBI WGS metagenome assembly JRER01 (sample SAMN03019618, study PRJNA260268) | marine sediment metagenome | biome: Marine; feature: Sediment; material: Clay; isolation source: clay from marine sediments 136 meters below sea floor depth collected from... | place: New Zealand: Canterbury...
TTAGAATAATAGTATATTCTCTCATCATCCACCTCTTATCTTACTAATGCTATAACCAATTATAATTCTATTCTGGCATCATCGCCGAGGAAAAGTTTTAGCGCTTTAAAGCCTTGTTCCTGTTTGATAACCTCTGTGCCTTTACCGATAATGCTGTCAGCCAGACGCTCTATATTGAATACATGGCAATCCTCTAAAACCACTGAGTGCTCTATGGAGGAGCTCTCAATCGCAGTGCCGGCACCAATGCTGGTGAAGGGACCGATGAAGGAGTTCTTAATCTGGCATTTCTCAGCAATGGATACTGGTCCCCTGACGGTGCTGTTTTCTATCTTCGTTCCTGGTCTGATTTCGACCCTGCCCACTATTTGACTTGTGGCATCAATTTCGCCTTTTACATCACGCTTCAGAAAATCATCAAGGACAACCCGATTGGCTTCTAGAAGGTCGTCTTTTTTACCAGTATCAAGCCACCAGCCATCCAGAGTATAACTCTGGACATTTTTACCCGCATCGATAAGCCGCTGGATAGTATCAGTGATTTCCAACTCTCCTCGCCAGGAGGGCTTGATGTGAGCAATGGCTTCATGGACGGCGGGAGAGAATATATATACCCCTATCACTGCCAGGTTGCTTCTGGGATGTTTTGGCTTTTCCTCAATATGGCATACCTTTCCTGCTTCATCCAGCTCGGCGATGCCGAAAAGATGAGTCTCCTTAACTGCTTTAAGTAGGATCAGGGCATCAGGAGAGCTGGTATTAAATTGCTCCACAAACTGAGTTATTCCTCCTTGAACGAGGTTATCGCCAAGGAACATGAGAAAGGAAGAGTTACCTAGGAAATCATGTGCTGTTTTCACAGCGTGAGCTAATCCTAAGGGCTCAGGCTGCAGGATATAAGTAACCTGAGCACTCCATCTCGCACCGTCTCCCACAGCTTCTTTTATATATTGGCCAGTTTCTGGAGAAATAATGATGCCTATGTCTGTAATTCCTGCTTCTTTAATCTGATCCAGCACATAAAACAAGATAGGCTTATTAGCCACAGGCAAGAGTTGCTTAGCCATAGTGTTGGTTAGAGGTTTAAGCCTTGTGCCTTTGCCGCCGGCTAAGATTAAAGCTTTCATGAGAAATGCTGTTCCGGAAGCCAATTTATGCCTATTATACTAGGTAACGCTGGCAAATCAATACTTCTATATTCCGAACGCCAATCTTAGAGTCATAATCGGGCAGTTACCAAGCCAACATAGCCAGCACCGATGATGCAAACGACTAGTTTAGATAGTTGGGATGGTTGGTTCATTTGCTGGCTCCTTTTGATCTCTGGATCCTCTTTAGTTTTGCTTCTTTGGTAAGATTTCAAATCCCAAGTTTACCTCTTCGAAATGGGTATCTCCAGTAAATACCTCATCTATTCCTAACTCCTGCATTAAAACAAAAGAGGTCAAGTCGGTAAAAGAGACATCTGGCTTATCTTGGTATCTTTTTCTCAGCGACCAAGCAGCCTTAAACCTTGGCTCACCTATTACTTCTAGCCTCAGTTTGCTGCTTTCTATCATAGCCCATAGAGATTCAATAAACTTGACTGCACTACTATAGACAACGCTTCTGAATAGAGCAGTGATTGTTTCATCGAGCACATAATCTGAGGTAACTAATCTGTATCCTTTCGCCCTTATCTCTGCATAACCTTCCCTAGCGGATTCATGGTAGGTATCTTTTTGATTCGCCAACGCCAGCCATGCCCAGGTATCTATGAAAACCAGCTTATCTCGTTCCATAGATGTATTTGTCATGCCTTTCTGCCAAATCTGAAGGACCTTCACAGATTCCAATTACCTGTGACAAAGGTTCGGCTTCCCCTCCTTCCATGCTCTCAGATATTGTCTCAGGCTTTCTCCCTTTCTTCGTCCCCACAAACTCGATAAAATCGGCAATCTCTTCGAGGCTTTCCTCAGGCAGCGACTTTAGCTTTTCTATAATGTAATCTCTTGATACCATTTCTAATTACCTCCGATAACATAAATTCCCAGTTCTTTGTAATGGTAAGGCTCTTCACATAGCTTATTCGTTTCTTATTTTATCACTATCTACGCTAAAGCCAAAGACACACAAGCCAACATAGCCTAAGCCAACGACGCAAATAGTTGGGGTCTTCGAGTTCATTGAGTTTTTTGAGTTGAGTCGGGGATTTCCCCTCTCTTGGTCCTACAAGGTCCTGTAATAAAATCCTTCAAGGGGCTAATATTTCCGTATCCCAGAATTCTTTGTCTTCTCCGTAAAACATTTCTTTAGCCTTGCTGTAAGCAATTTCTATAGATTTACACCTGATCCTCTTTTGACAAAAACAAAAAACAGGCATGTGGACAAAACAGTGAAAAACCTGACTTAGATCACCATACCAATCTCTTAATGTTGTCCAATCATCTCCCCCATTAAATTCGATATCCTCTCTACTCTTAAGCCTCATTTTAATTCTCGGTAGGGAAATAGAGGGAGTAAGGTCACACAAAAACTCAACAATCCTATCTACTAGAAATATCCACCGGGAGGCCTCTTCAAGATAAATGTTTGCCTTCTTATAGATTGAATTTATGCCATAACTCCAGTTTTTCATTACTCTGTCTCTTTGGTGAAATATGGGCCTAGTGCATTAAGCTCAGCCTGTAACTGAGAAGCAAATTGCTCAATATCCAAGGCTTCCACAAAGAAATACAATCCTGGTCCATATCCACCATAAAAGAGAGCCATTTGATTGGAATAGTCAATCCACACCTCCACGTCAAATAGATTAGAGGGAGCACTGGATTGATTTGTGGCACAAGGATATTTGTTATTGTGTGTCAGAGTAGCCATTCAAATGTCCTCTGCCTTTTTATACTCCAGCACAGCCTCCCTAAACTTTTGCTCACATTCCTTTATCGTCTTACCTTCATAAATTATTTTTTCCTTTATTCCTTCAATCTTGCCTATTAGTCTATCGGATTCCACATCAGGCACAAGGGAACCATAAAAACCCTCGTAGTAGAAGACCCTTTTCCTATCTTTCCTTTGTTCTAGAATGCCTGTCATTCTTTTATTTTCCTCTTTAGTTAATTCTTTCATGACTTTTTCCATAGGAACAGCATCCCTCTTTTCCGATTCGATATCCATTTGCTTTAACTTTTTAACAAGTCCAGAGCCTCCTACCTGCTCAAGGGATACCATTTTTATTCCAAACTTATAACCCCTGTCTCGTAACCACCCTTCAATAGACTTGCAAACTACCTCGTCAGAAAATGGTTCTTCAACCACAACTATCCAATCTGGAAGGTCATCTTCCTTCTCACCATCTATCTCTAATTGCCTCTTACTCATAACTGTCCATGTCCAATTCAGGTGACAGAGTTCATTGATCTCATCCTGATAAACATCAACCGACCACTCCTGTTCCCCAAGACTTATTTCCTCTGGGTAATAGATATCAAGGATTTCATGACCTCCTTGCCAAAGTTCATCTAATACCTTCATCATCTTCTTGTAACTCGTAAATCTCTCAATTGACTCCACAGGGTTTAAAGCACCCTTAAGATGTCTTAAATTCCAAATAAGCCAAATACGTTTGGAAGTGGCATCTTCTGATTTCTCATAGAGCCTTTCACCATACCATTCACGAAGGTCACCCAAAAATCTTTTATACGAATCTTTTTCCCCCTTTTCTTCAATGTATCTGTGATAAAGTTCGTGATACCATAAGATAAGCTTTTCCAGATTTAAGTCATTCAAAAGCTTCCTTGCTTCTTCCAGGGTTTCTGCTGTTCCAAGAAGAATACCTCTACTTACAACAATGTAGATATTTATGCCAGTGTTCTTAGAACAACTGTCACAGAATAGCTCACCCTTTATAATCCTCATCTCTTCCGCGTGAGAGACACAATCCTTCACATGATAGTTTTCCAATATGTTCTCAAATTCCTTAACTTGAATAGAATCAATCTTTCCCTGGCACATTGGACATACATATTCCTTATCAAAATAGATCGTATCAAACATCCCCATATCTTCTAATTCCTTCTCCGAATCATACTTCGGTTATAGCTGAATCCCCCGCTTTGGAAATATCCACAGGGTAAGCCAACATAGCTAGCCGATAACGGCGATATGCATCACTTTTGGAGCAATTTCCTAGTCAGTTCTTAATTATAAGCAACTAATAAATATAAATGGACGACGGTTATTGTAACTGCTAGATTTCCCTTTTCTTTGGAGCATTACATTTTTACCCTTAAACCCTCACATAATTTCTTGCCAACTTCTTATACCATTCAGATTCCTTCTTCGTTACTAAATGCAATTCAAATGGATGGAAATATCCTAATGTCTTATTAATTTTAGAGAGTATTTTTGCCCTTTCATCTAATCCTTTAGGAACATCATCGGAGATGATCAAAACGTCTATATCCGAAGCCATCGTATGTTTATCTTCTATAACAGAACCAAAAATTCCTACTTCTACATTCTCTAAATTAACTGCGTCCTTGATTAATTTGGCATAATGTTTATAGTTGTCAAAATATTTTCTTCTCTCTTTAGAGATTTCAGCAATAGTGGTTAGATAATTAATCATTTTAGTAGCTCCTTTACCTTGTTAGCGAAACTAAAAAGATTTTCTATTTCTTCTTTATAGAACTCCCTGATATAGTATCTTGATGTTACATAGACATCGGCCATTTTTGTTAGCATTTCCATCTCATTTGTTACGAATTGTTCAACTTCTTTTTCTTTAAAAACACTTGAAAGCTCCCTTAAAAGAACAACTAGATTATGAGTCCTGGGGAACTCGCCAGTTAACTCAAGTAATTTGGTTTTTACATGCAATTGAATTGCTTGCTCTATATTGAATGCCGCCAAATCGTATCTTCTATTTTTGAAGTTATATAAGGCTGTGTCTAGAAATGCATCAGCCCTTTCTTGGAATATTTTGATTTCCTCTTTTCTCATCTTTGGTCTGCCTCTTAACTGCTCAGAATTATAACCAAGCCAACATAGCCAGTGCCGATAACTACAATATTCATGAGGTCTCCGTATCCTCTTTTCTGACCACGTCAAAACTGGTTGCTTTCTTATTTTTGGAGTAGTCTTTCTCCCGGCTATAGAGAACCTTTCCTGTGGCGATGATTTCGGTAATGAACCGATTTCCCTCAGCGGACATTTTTTCTAGCTCTTCTTCAGTATAGCCAATGGGCTCGAGAGGAAGCCTAAACTGGTTCATGTCCAGTAAAACCTTGATTCTGTCCAGAAAATCTTCCTGCCAAGCAGATATCACAATCAGGTCAACATCAGACCCCTCGTTGAAATCCCCCCTGGCCAAAGAGCCAAACAATATGATTTTTTTCGGCTTTAGCTCCTGGATTACCTTGTTTTTATACTTTTCTATTCTTTCAAATGTGTCTTGACTTCTGCCAATATCAATGTTGCATAGCTTAAGCATGTCTTGGCCATCTCCTCGGTATAGTATCTATATGGAGCACCGGAAGGATAAAAATTGGGATATCTTGAAGCTATATAATGCCTATCCAGCTCTTTAGCGAAATCGATGAATTCCCTGAATTTCCCCCCAAATTTTGAAGACTCCTCAATTAAATCAACGACTGAATGTGTTATCAGCGCCCTGAATCCTTTGGAATATAAAATCCCCTTAAGTCCCTTTTCAGCCAACTGCTGACTAAAAAACGCAGAGGCGTAGTAGTTTCCGTCTCGGAGGCAATCTTGAGCTGTTTTCAGGTCGGCTTCTGCTTGCTCAAGCCACCTTAAACCTTCTCTCAAATTATTGTTCATCATTTATCCCTTTCCACTACCACGCATTATATAGAATTTATTACCCTAAAGATAGAATGGCTCTGGCAAGCTTGAATATTCAAGACTGCTCTTTTTGTGGATGGGGCTCAAACCTTGATTTAGAAGCTTTAGCTTCTTCATCATTTTGCACACAGGTTACCCGGTGGCCTGAATTTGCCAGGCAGCAGGTAGTTGTTAAGGCAACATAGCCAGCACCGATAACTATAAGATTCATGGGGTCTCCATGTTCTTTATTTTGGCGGTGACAAGCTCAACAATTTCCTCAGCTAGGATAACAGCATCATTGGCAGCCCTGGAGGTATAAACCTTCGCCGGAATACTGTCTGGCAAACTGTTGGGATACCTCGTAGGGACGTAATATCCATCTAATATGGACCATTCTTTTGCTCTATGAGAGAACTCCGTATCAAATTTCGCGGCCAAACCGCAAAGCCTTGCTATAGAATGCCCGATAACGATCTCCTCTCCTTTAGCATAGAGAAAAGCCTTTAATGCCTTTTCTCCAATCTGCTGAGCCAAAAAGCAGGAAATATGATAACCACCTCTGCCTGCCAGGTCTTTAGCCCACCTCAGGTCTTCTGAAGCCTGTTCAAGCCACCTTTTTCCTTCTTCAATGGCACTCTTTCTCATACAAAATCACCTCTTCAGCCAGAATTTTCTGGAGGAAGGGGGTCTCCTTCATCCTATCAAATTCCTCTGGCGTATAGCAAAGGATATCCATATCCACTGGTAAAGCGAGAAGAGAGTAAAGGCTAGCTAACCTTTCTGGAAAAGGCTTATCGGTGTCCATTACCACGAGAATATCTAAATCGGTGAAGAGGTCAGCCTTTCCCATGGCATACGAGCCGAAAAGGCTTACTCTCTCCACATTCAGGTGTGAAAGCTTGGTGACAATCTCCTTAACAGAGTCCTGAAGCAGCTTCCTGTATTCCTGTCTCCTCAGGCTTAGTGTTTCATTGTTCACGGCTAGTTCATTATACCATTCAGTGACGTGTATCTACTACAAGCTGTGCAGGGCATTCCAGCGTATCTTCAAGCCTATTCCAGTTAAGGAACATACTGGAGACCTTGGGGTAAGTTATGGAGGAGTAGCCTGTGTGAAGTGACTAGAATACTTCCTCCAAATTCAGATGAAGTCCCTTGAGTAGGGGGGAAGTGAGGATTTCTCCCTTCCTATAGCTGCGTACTGGTTCAAAGCCTGCCTCGCCCAGTTTCATCACCTCTATACTTTGCGCATCAGGTGCTACAAGCCAATATTCTCTGACGCCATGCCGGGCATAAAGAGTACGCTTATAAGTTCGGTCTCTCTCGGCAGTTGCTGGGGAGAGGATTTCGATTATAAGATCAGGGGCACCTCGAATTTCCCCCTCAGCAATGATACTGAGCCGCTCCTTGGAGATATAGATGATGTCAGGCTGGACAACATCCTCCCCGAGGATAACATCAAAGGGAGCATAATAAAGGGTGCCCAAGTTATTATCTCGGATAAACTGGTATAAGATGAACTCCAAGTTCCGTGAAATAGATTGGTGGCGTTCACTTGGCGATGGAACCATGATAAGTTCTCCTTCTAAAAGCTCGTACCTCTTGGTTTCGGACTCAGGCAAGCTCTTATAATCTTTATAGCTAAATTTGATTTTAGATTTCAGCATCAGATTCTCCAGTTTTTGCTAATTAGTAGTTCATGATTATACCATATTTTGCTCTGAGAGGGGCTTATCAGCCATGGTCACAGTCAGGCAGCTATGCTAAGTCCTTCACGCTCCCTATGTCAAGCCAGGACTCGGTGAAGGTATAAGCATGAACTTCGTCCTTATCTATCAGGTAAGCGATAAAGCTGCCTAAATTATCTTTTTTGCCCCGCTGACAATACTGGTGGAGGAGGGGGAATATCCGCTGAGGGAAGATGTAGCTGGCGGTGGCAATGAGGCTTGATTTGGGCTTGGCTGGCTTTTCTTGTAATTCAGCTATTCTGTGTCCATCCAGTTGCACCACGCCAAACTGGCTGGCTTTATCTTTACTGCCTATATCATAGACGGCTACCAAAGTATGCTTGCCGTCATAGCTAGCTATGAATTGGGCCAGATCGAACTCAAAATAATTATCCCCGGCGATGACCAGAAGGTCTTCAACTATTGGCTTGCTTTCAACCCAGAAGTTAAGCGAGCCAACAGCACCTAGCTTCTGATTCTCCCTTAAAGCTTTCTCTATCAGGATTTCCACCTCTCTGTTTATCCTTTGTTGCCAGTGCCGGAAATCAGTCTCAAACCTTTTGTTGGTGCTAACCATGATGTCTATGTTCTGGGGGACTTTATCCACTATATGGCTTATTATTGGTTTGCCTTTATATTCCAGCAGCGCCTTGGCCCGGTTAATGGTCCGGGGATATAACCTGGTGCCAAAACCACCAGCCAGTATCAAACATTTCATAGCTTGGCAACCTCAACTAGCGTGTAGCAGGTAGCGGGTAGGGGGTTAGTGCGTAGCGTGCAGCGGGTAGCGGGTAGATGCTATTCCTACTCACTATCGGCTACCCTCTAGTTTACTAACATAACTTGATAAAAGTCGTCCAACCTCCTCATTCATTTCATAAACTTTCTTGAATTCGTCCTCATTAATAAAACCGAGATCCTTTGAGAGGGATAGCTGAGTTTCTAATTCCGAGTTTGAACCTAAGCTAATCTTTAGAAACTGAGCATACTCTTTCTGAGAACCACGCCTATACCCTTCAGAGATATTTGAGGGGATTGAAACTGCAGCTCTCCTCATTTGAGATACCAACCCATACATTTCAGAAGAAGGGAATCCTGAGGTTACCTGGTAAACTAAAAGGGCAACTTTGTAGCTTTTCTGATAAGCTAATAAATCCTTGTAATTCTTTATCTTCATTCTGCCTTCCTAACGGGTAGCATCTAGCGTATAGCGGGTAGGGGGTAGATACTATATGCTACTCACTATGCGCTATTCGCTCATTTGGTATACTCAAATATTTTTACCGCTGGCTTGCCTTGCCATTTCTGTGCTGAGCTATAAACCAGCTGGTAATGCGTCATTTCTTCCAGGGGCACAGGGCAGGTAAGGGGGTCTGTGCCTACTATTTTATAATTTCCCAATTCCTGGCTTGAGATGTAAGCTTCGGCCTCTTCATAGGTAGAAAAGGATTCTGAGCTGGTGATTTCTTTATACCACACTCCCTCCTGGCTCAGCTTCTCCTCATAGGAAATCACTATTATGGAGTCTTTAGGCTCTACGGCTTCCCTGTCAAAGTTGTAAAGCCTGACGACTGTAGAGCGGTAATAAGTGGGGTAGAAGAGGGGTATTGGTTCTAGTTTTCCAGCCTCTGCTGGCTGATAATAAATTTCATAAAACTCGTCTGAATTGCCGCCGATGAACTCCGGCATGGCATAGAATTTTGTGCTGGGCATGGCATAGTCAATTACTACATATTTTGAGCCTAATTTATCTATCATTTGGTTGGCTGAGTCTTCGTCTTGAGCGGTGAAGAAGCGGGCAGACGATTTGGCACCTTGCTGGAAGGGGTTAGAAATAGGTATGCGGTGGGCAATGCGAGTTATCCAGTGGCCGTAATCCCACCAGGACATCACGCTATAGGCAGATTCAGGGTATTTATAGCTTTCGCCCGGTGATGGTGATTGGTAAAGTTCATAATAAGAATCTGGGGTGCCAAATGGCTCAGGGGTGTTGTCCTTGAGCCAGAGAAGCGAGTCACACCAGGCATGGTCAATGAGGGCTGGTTCATTGGCAAGCGGCTGTGTCAATTTAACACGTAGTCCCAAAACCTTGGTATAGGGCTTGATGCCGGGGAGTCCAATACAGGGGAAAAAGACCAGGAAAAAGATAACCACTCCAGCTACAATTACCTTTGTCCAGATGGCTCTGCGTTGCCGCAGTGCCTTTTCCCTTGCCCTCGCCTCAGCCTTCCTCTTTTTCTTAGCTTTCCTGACCACTTCCGCTACCGCTTCAGCCGGGGCGAGCAATTTTCTCAAGCCAGCAAAGTCCAGGATTCTCCAGGAGAAATACCCCGTGAGCAGAGCAGCATTTATGGCGTAGTAGTAGCTGAAGCGGCGTTGCCCCAGGACGGCTGCTAGCATGACAATACCCCATACCAGGAACAGCGTCCTGTCAGCGGTTTCTTCTTTGATATTGCGGTAAATGAGCCAGCCAAATGAAATGAAGGAAATGAAGAAGGTGGTGGTGAAATTAAGCCAGGCTATGTTCAAGGAGAAATGGTCATAGGGGAAAAGAAGGGGATGCACCTCTAGGATGGTCAGACCAGCGCCAGCGGGAGTGAAGATGCTAAATCTGCTAAGCATTGAATGGAGCAAAGAAGGATCAACGGCGTGGAAAATGCCAAAGCCGATTCCAGCAAGTCCAAATATTGCTGGCAGGTAATAAATGGGTTTTATGGCTTTGCTTTTCATAAGGTGGGAAATACCACTTAGCACCAGGGGTGTCACAATGGCAATTGCCAGAGATGCACGGCAGATAGTAGCTAGCTTAACTTGGCCTAAGGCTGGAAGGAAGATTATGCAGGCAACAAGGAAAGATAGAGTGCCAATGATACACAGATAGTCAGTTGATTTGCCTTTCAGGTGGTCTATGATGAATTGAATTACCAGCCAGGCAAATATGATAAAGACAAACAATAAACCACCTACCCAGGTGAGAAGATAAATGCCCAGGAAAATGCCAGCCAATAAGGTATAGATGAGGGGTCTGGTGATAGTCTGCCAGTTTCTGTTTATTAAGTGACCAAACGATATTTTCCTTTCCTTGGCTTTTTTGACTGCCAGTATCAAGAACAATATGACTACGGTGGTAAATAGACTCTCGGCCACATGGTGGTCAGTAAAGCCAAGCAGGGAGCGGTTCAAAAACTCGCCGGGCAGTATGACGACCAGGGCAGCCGCCAATAGCCCCACCCAGCGGTTAAACAGCTCCTTACCAATGAAATAGACCGGGATAATGGTTAGAGTGCCCAGGATAGGCGGGATATAGGCGCCAACAACATCTATGGTATGTTGGGATGGCGACCCCAAGCCAACAAGCCAGGCAACAGCGGCGACGAGCCAGTCAAAGAAAGGAGGCCAACCCACTGTATTGCCATAGGGATAGAAGGTGTAGGGGTCAAAGAGGATACGGTGAGGAAAATGGTGGAGCAGGTTATCCACCAGTCTCATGTGATACCAGGCGTCAGTTCCTTTGAACCAGACTGTGCCATTAACAAAAACCTGGTCATAGGGCAAAGCCATGCGTATATATAGTGAGATGCCACAGAGGACGAATAAAATTATGCCAGCTATAGCTGCAGGAGGGAGTTTGCCTTTCTGATTTGATTGCTCGCTCACTTCCCTACCTTTCAAACAAGATTTTACCCCTTTTTAACGCTGTCCTGGCTAAAGGTATATTGCCTCTTTCTATCTCCTCCTGGGTATAAACAAATATATCAACTCCTAGCTCGAGACCTTCGAAGAAGTCCGAAAATTCGATGAATCTGTCAATAAAGTATTCCCGGCATTCTTTCACCACTAAGAGAATATCCACGTCACTTGAGGCTGTCTCCCGATATTCTGCCACCGAGCCGAAAAGCACCACCTTTTGCACCTCTGTCTTCTTGGCAACCAAATCCTTCACGCACTCAAGGAGTCTCTCTCTCAGCAGAGTCCTGTTCAGCCAGAATACTTGCACAGAATTGTAAGAGCTTTTCCGAATTATCGATTGCATCTAGTGCATCCTTCTTATCTATATACTCAGCAGGGATGCCACTTGCCCAG
>JRER01000223.1_pt1 | contig 11623 bp, 9 predicted proteins | sample 210161 | NCBI WGS metagenome assembly JRER01 (sample SAMN03019618, study PRJNA260268) | marine sediment metagenome | biome: Marine; feature: Sediment; material: Clay; isolation source: clay from marine sediments 136 meters below sea floor depth collected from... | place: New Zealand: Canterbury...
AGAAGTGGGAGGAGCGGCCATTGGCCTTAGTTGTGCTGAGGGAGGATTTTAAGGGCAAGGCCTCCAAGGATGAGATTATAGATTTTATTCGACCAAAGTTCGCAAAGTGGCAGCTTCCGGACGACCTGGTGTTCGTCCCGGAACTCCCAAAGACCTCGGTTGGAAAGTTTGACAAGAAGGTTTTGAGGGAAAGATACAAGGGATACAAGCTGCCCACTGCCTGACTTTTTACGCCGCAGGATAGGTCACCAGAGTCGAAGGAGTTAATGACATGAGAGAAGAAAGAAGGAGGTTCATTCGCATTTACACGAATGTTAAGGTACGCTATAAGCATCTTGGTAGAGAGGAAACGGCAAGGACCTCGACGTTGGTTAACCTGGGCGAGACGGGTCTGCGTTTTCTTTGCGGTGAAAAGTTGGCAAGAGGAGATACGCTGAGCCTTGACTTTCAGTTACCTCCCAAGCCCGAAACCATCTCTGCCTCTGCTGAGGTAATCTGGACGAATGAGCTGAGGGAAGATGACAGGAGTTTTTATGAAGTGGGATTAAAATTTGTCGATATAGACCCTGAAGACCAGGCGGCGATCCAGCGGTTCGTCCAGGAGGAATTAATTGCTGAGCGCGGCCGCAGAGTGAAGGCTTACTTTGCGGCTTAGGAAATTTAATCTTTCAGAGGAGCCTGACAGGTGAGGAAATGATGGAGGACAACAAACCCCTTAAAGTTACCAAAGAGGGACATATCGCCTGGGTTACCCTAAATCGTCCGGAAAGGCGCAATGCCATGAACTGGGCATTCTTCGACCAGCTGTTGGAGATCTTTGCGGGATTTGATGAGGACCCTTCGGTCAGGGTGGTCATCACCAAGGGGGAGGGGAAGAGCTTCAGCGCTGGTCTGGATTTAATCGAGGCCGCCAAATTCTGGGAAACCCCCGGCGCAAGCCAAGGATTGAAACAGAAAATCCAGAGGCTTCAGGAAAGTATAAGTGCGGTTGAGAAGTGCCGAAAGCCCGTCATCGCTGCGGTCCACGGGCACTGTATCGGTGGCGGGGTGGACCTCATCTGCGCCTGCGACATCAGGTTGGCCTCCCGGGGTGCTGTCTTTTCGATCCGTGAGACAAAGCTGGCCATGATTGCGGACCTCGGCACCCTGCAGCGCCTTCCCCACATCATCGGGCAGGGCTGGACCCGGGAGCTGGCCTTGACCGGAAGGGATTTCACTGCCGAGGAAGCTCTGAAAATTGGCCTTATCTGTCGGATTTGCCAAGATCAGAAAAGTTTGTATGAGGAAGCCAGAAAGGCAGCTGCCCAGATCGCTGCCAACTCACCTATGGCTGTTCAGGGCATTAAAGAGGTTCTCAATTTCAGCCGGGACCAAGGGGTTTATCCCGGTCTTGATTTTGTAGCTCAGAAAAACGCAGCTTTGCTGCCTTCCCAAGACGTTATCGAGGCCTTTCGGGCCTTTATGGAAAAGCGGCCGCCCAAGTTCACCGGGAAGTAAATAACAGGGGAGTGACTTTTAATTTGACAATTAGGTCAAAAAGGATTATAATAATTGGTAGAAAGGGAGAAGGCGTAAGATGTTGAGAAGATATTTCTGGATCCTGAATCTGGCCTTGATCGGGGTGGCCATCTTCATCGGTGTGGACATCGTCTCGGCCATATTGGAGTCCAGCTCAGGGTCGACCTCACCGGTATCCATGGAGGCCATGGCCAGGGAGACCCCTGTGCCTGAAGTTAGACCCTATGATTATTACTCGATCATCGTGGAAAGGAACCTCTTTTATCCTGCAGGTGAGGCGGGGATTGGCCAAATAGAGTCGCTCCTCGAGGTTCTGCCCCAGACGCCATTGAGGCTGAAGCTCAAGGGAACCGTCGTGGGGAAGGGATTGACCTCATTCTGCATCATTCAGGATTTGACTGCAAGAACGGAAGAAATCTACAGAATAGGGGATACAATCGAACCTCCCCACCCCGATGAAATCGGGGCGAAGATCGTTGACATCCAGAGGGGCAAGGTAATCCTGTCCAGATATGGCATCAAAGAAACCTTGATCGCCTATGAGGATAAGACACTTTCGGCCAGGCCCAGTGCCCTTCCAGCTGTGCAAAGCTCAGCAAATAGATGGCAGGTGTCTAAGAGCGACCTCGCCTCAATGTTTAGCGACCCGGACAAAATCCTGAGGGATGTCAGGGTCAACCCATACTTTGAGGGGGACAGGATGGCCGGCTTCAGAATCAGCCAGATAGAGAAAGGCAGCCTGGTCGACAGGTTGGGAGTTCGAGACGGGGATGTCATAAAGCAGGTCGATGGCCAACCTATGGATAGCATAGAGAAGGCAATCCAGGTCTATAAGTTAGCGCGAAATAAGCGAGTGATATCCGTGGATGTCGAGCGTGATGGCAAGCTCACGACCCTGACCTATGAGATAGGAGATTAGAACGCAGATAATCGGAGGGGATATGAAGAGAGGTGTATTTCTCCTATGTATAGTTAGTTTATTGTTACTCCCGGTTACGAGCTGGGGCCAGGAAAAATCAGTCTACCTGGACTTCAAGGATGCCGATATCGGGGTGGTCATAAAGGCCATATCCGAGCTGACTGGAAAGAACTTCGTGCTCGATGAAAAAATAAGGGGAAAGGTCACCATCATCTCCCCGACCAAGATACCGATTGACGAAGTCTATACGGTCTTGCAGTCCATACTGGAGGTCAAAGGTTATACCACCGTCCCTGCGGGCGAGGTGATAAAGATTATCCCCAGGGGGGAGGCAAGGCAGAAGAGCGTGGAGACCAGGATAGGAAAGGATATCAAGGAAATATCCCGGGAAGAGAAGTTTATTACACAACTGGTCCCGCTGGCCTATGCAGATAGTGAACAGGTAAGGAGCCTCCTCACCCCATTCATATCCCCGGGCGGCAACATGGTCGCCTATCCCCAGACCAACACCATCATCATCACCGACGTAAGCTCAAACGTCCGCAGGTTGGTGAAGATTCTGAGCGAAATCGACAGAAAACCCCCGATCCGCAAGGAGATGATCCACGTCTACTATCTGGAAAACTCGAGCGCCGAGTCCCTTGCAACAGTCCTGACCACGATGTATGCCAAGATGAAGGCGAGGGTCGTGGGAAAAAAGGTGGCCCTGCCCGTGGAGGCAAAGCCGAGCATCGTGGCCGACAAACTGACGAACTCCCTGATCATCATCGCAACCCCCACCCAGTACGAGGAGCTTGCCAAGATCATAAAGAAGCTCGACATCCCACGAAGACAGGTTCTTGTCGAGGCCGTGATCGCCGAGATGAGCCTTGAGAAGCTTTTGAACCTCGGGGTGGAGTGGGCTACCATGGATGAGCCATCGGAGGACGTCAGAGGCTTTGGCGGGACCCAATTTGGAGGCGGGATCGTCCCAGAGTTTCTGACGGGAACCTTATATGGAATGAGTCTGGGGTTATTCACGGAGGAAAAAGAAAATATTGGACTTTTGATCAGGCTTGCTCAAGTCGATTCTGGCGTCAATATCTTGTCCACTCCGTCTCTTTTGACAAACGACAACCAGGAGGCAGAGATCAGGGTTGGAAAGCGAGTCCCGTTGGTGACCGCAACCAGGATAACCGAAGATGAGACGATCGTCAGGACGATTAGCTACGAGGACGTGGGGATTGTCCTGAAGATCACCCCGCAGATCAACCCGAAGGGCTTCGTCACCCTGAAGATCCACCAGGAGATCCAGAAGGTATTGGAGGAGACGATTGCCGATGCTCCTGTACTGACCAAAAGGGAGGCCGACACCACGGTTACTGTCAAGGATAAAGAGACCATCGTCATCGGGGGGTTGATCCGGGATGATAAGTCTACCGTCGTTCGAAAGGTCCCGTTCTTTGGTAATATCCCCTTCTTCGGGAGGCTCTTCAGAAGAGAGATAGAGAGTACAGAGAAGCTCAGCCTGTTGATATTCCTTACGCCACACATCGTTACAAGTCCCCAGGAGATTGCTGAATTAACGGCCGAGAAGGAGGCCGAGGCAGAAAAATTTATCGAGAAAGAGATAGAAAAGAAGTGAGGGAACGTTGGAACCCATTGGTGAGATCTTAGTCAAGAACGGAGCCTTGACCGAAGAAGACCTACGCGAGGTCATCGGTCTGCAAAAAGAGAGGGACCAGAGCTTAGACCAGATCCTGGTACAGACGGGCAAGGTTAAGGAGGAGGATATCCTCAGGGCGCTGAGCGAGCAACTGGATATCCCTTACTTAGATCATATAGCCGACGATGATATTGACAGGGATGTGACGTGAATTCTGAAGAAGAGAGAATGATAAGATGTTTGTGAAAGTGGCAAAAGGGAGTTTGATTCTTGGTCTGGCTCTGGCCTTAATAATGGCGCTGGCCCCACCCGCACCTGCTCAAATGACCGCCGAGATGGTCGTTGAACATATGAGGATGGCTTATGAGGAGCAGATGGAAGGCATCGATGATTTGACCATTACAACCAATATGGGTGTTACCTATCAAAAGAGGGCCGAAGTCAACGGCCGAACATTTTATAAGATACGCAAGGAGACCAAGGGGATTGGCATAAGAAGAACCGTCATTTACGATGGAGAGTATACTTGGTCAGTAGATTTGTTGTCTGGCGAGGTGAAGAAAGAGGAGGGTCAAACAGAGATCAGTCCTGCTGAGATATGGAGGGGGCTGGAGAGAGCCGATGTAAAATTCATTGGTACTGAAACCCTCTCAGGAAGCGAAGCTTACGTCTTATCGGTGACTGGTATGACTGAAATGGTAATGGAAGGTATGGTACAAGAACCAGAGCCACTCCACACGGCCTTGTACAGAGTTTGGGTAGATGCCCAAAGATGGGTGGTACTGAAGATTGGAATGTTAATTATTCGAGGTAGTGTCGGTGGTCTACAGGCAGGTACAAACGTCGAGATATATCTGAAGGACTACCGCAAAGTAGATGGATACAATTTGCTAGCCCCATACAAAATGGAGAAATACATGCGTACACCTCGTTTGACCTTAAATAAAGAAAAAATGGAGGTTGCTTGGGCTGCCATACCGATAGAAAGCGGAGATATCATTGATGTGAAGGTCAATACCGGGCTTGAAGATGATCTCTTCGATGGAAACAAGCTTTTACCCTAAAGGGGCTGAAAAAATGTATCACTCTTTTACAAAAGGAAAAATAAATAAACTCCGTAAGAGATCAGAGGTCTTGCGGGGTAAACGCATTTTGATCTTAAGCATGGGCATTCTCTTGACTATAGCATTTGTGCCAATCAGGGTAAGTTCTGCGCTGGTTGGGGACTTCAACAACGATGGGAAGGTAGATTATGATGACTTCCTGATCTTTAAGGCTGCCTATGGGGCCACCACAGATAAGTCAAACTGGAATCCGGCCTGCGATATTGCAGAGCCAAAAGGAAAGATAGACTTCGAAGACTACATGATATTTCTCATAAACTATGAGAAGAAGTGTCCAGAGACTCCTGAAGAGGTCTTACAGAGGGTAGCTGTAAATTATGGATTGGTAAATGACATGAAGGCAGATATGATCACTTCCTCTACCTTCGAGGGCAAGCCATTCGGGGATACTCACTATTCGAGATATTACTTCAAAAAGCCAAATAAGGTTAAAATGGAGCTTTTCTCTTCGCCTCACTGGACTACCAAAATCGGTATTATTATCATTGATGGCCCAAATATGTATCTTGTCGATCCCAGCACTGGACAATATCAGGAACTAAATCTATTAGAGCAAACAGGCCTAAACTCTTCTCAATTCACTCAGATGGATGCCTGCTTTAATTTAGACGAGTTCCTTGTTAATCATAATATCACAATGACAGGTGTTACTGAGAATATAGGTACCATTGAAGCCACTCCCAAGATAGCAAACAATTTATACTCCAAATTGGAGATGCAAGTCGATTGTGAAAAGGGATTGATAGTAAGATCAATGATATATAGAGGTGGTAAGCTGATAGAGACTATAGAAACCAAGGAGTCACGATGGGTGAATGAGTTGGCTTGGATTCCCGTCAAGATGGTCAAGGTGCCCCTCCTTGAGGCGGGGGAATTTCGAACCATGATGATTTACGAGAATATGGCAATCAATACAGGCATTTCAGATAGTGAATTTAGCCCCTAATTGAAAAGCCTTCTTTAACCAGAATGAAGATAAGGAGGAGATCAGTGCCGACTCCCTATAAGAAGATAATTATGATATTGGCACTGATGCTGATATCTCTATATACTGTTGGCTGTCTTCATTCCGCCGAACGCCATGAAAGACGAATCGGTGAAAGGTGGGATTTAATTGAGTATAGTGACCCTAATTGGGCACCGGATGGTAAAAGGATCATTTACTTTAAGCGCATCATTCATTATAAAAGGATTTATGTTGGTCCTATCAGCAGTTTTGCCAATATATCTCCAAATAAAATATTGTCGACTGACCACTACCTTTGTACCATCAATATTGACGGCACCGATGAGAAGATTATCAAAAGAATATTTGATAAGAAACGCTCTAAAATCAAGGATACAAATGCATCCTGGAGCCTAGCTAATGATCTGCTAGTCTATTCTGTGTGTGATCCATCTAAATACCATGCAGCTAAATACCGTTATGGCTATGACCCAGAGAAGAGTGAGTATAAAGAATGGGAGGGGATATTCGTAATAAGACCTGATGGGACTTTGGTGAGGAAGGTAGCGAACGAAGGTGAAAACCCCAGATGGTCTCCAGATGGGACAAAGATCAAGTATAATGTCTACAAAAGATGGGTTGATCCCGATACAGAGAAGTGGGTATATGAAGATACCATCTGGATAGTAAATGCCGATGGCACTGACAGGCGCCGCTTAGTCAATAACGCGAGGGGAGGCATCTGGCATCCCGATGGAAAAAGGATATTTTATTATTCTAAAGGGGAGAAGAAGGGAAAGAATAATAGTGGTACCTATCTAATTAATCTTGACGGGATGGGAAGGCGTTTGATTATACGTTCCTTTCCTTCTGATCGATCACCCGATACCACAGAGATAATAGACCGCTACGGCGACATATATAATATTAATTCTGGCAAGAAAGTGAAAGAGCTTGGATGGTTTCTTGACTTTCCTCGTTGGTCGCCAGATGGAGAAAAGTTTGTTGGAAATGCCGATCATATGAAGGAAGATGGGATCTGTATTATCCATAAAGATGGAACAGGATTAAGACTCCTCCTCCGGAACAAAGAAATTAAGCATTGAGGCATTCCTTCTCATGAGTGAGGACAGAAAGTTACGAAAATGATTCTCAAAGGGCAAAGTCAAGTATTCAAATGGATAATTTTAGGTAGTTTTATCCTCATCTTTGGTTCTACTTCTAACATTGTCAATGCCAAAGATATCACATTATTGCCTTATAAACAGTGGCAGAAGGATGAAAATGTCTATCGTCCCTACCCCATTCTCTTCTTCCACGGGTTTGCTGGTGGTACTCCTGATGCATGGGATGATGCGAGGATGGAATTGAGCCCATACTTTAAAAACTACTATATGGAGGAGGGGAAAAGCTTAGAGGATGTTTACCTTGTAGCACCTAATTTTTCAGATGATCCCAACGGAACAATTGATGGCCCGGGTGGCAGTAAAGGTGGTTGGTCGCTCAGGGTAGAAGATGAGGCATCAAAATTTTTAGAGAAACCCGACGATAGAATTCTCTTTGTCTGCCATAGCATGGGAGGATTAGCTGCTCGAGAAGCCCTTTCCAATTCTGTATATGATACCTTTGATAAAGCAGAAAAATTAATCACCATGGGTACGCCCCATCTGGGCTCCCCAGCGGCAAATATTGCCAATGCGTTGTCAAGATCGAGAGAGCTAGGTTGGTATGTTCCTGTGTATGGCTGGGGGTTTTCCATCTTTATCTCGCTCTTTGATAAAGGGCTGGAAGCTTCTAAAAAGATTGATATTGATGGGGACGCAGTAGAAGATATGGACACAAAGAGTGATTTTATTGAAAGGCTTAATGATCCTGGTAGACGATCCACACCTTCGGCTGATTTCTTTGCCATATACGGCAGGATTTGGTCTTGGCGAAATCTATTCCTTTTCTGGAATTTCAGAGGTGGGGATGGGGTTGTATCTGTAGAGAGTCAACGGGCAGATGGAGTTGGAAATCTTAACCGCAAGGATACTTATGAGATTAAAGCTTCTCACGACAAAGAGACACTCATAGCAGTGAACCCAGAGAACTTCCCTCAGTTCTTCAACTACCTTGACTCCACCCCGCCAGAGTTTAAGAAGGTATATCCTACGCTCTTCGATTGTGTAACAGATACGTGCCGAGAGAAACCCGAAGATATGACTGAAGAGGAATGGCTTACAAGAAGGCTTAAAAGGTTGATTGACGAGGGATATATTGATTATATCATCGGAGAGGTGGACAAGGAGTACCTCCCTGCAGACACGAGGGTTGAGTTTCGGGTATACAAGGATGGGTCAGAAGAACCCATTCGGAGGAAGTTATATAAAGAGGACAAGGATGGAAACCCAATAGATGCCGATGGGGACGAAAAGCCAGACCCCATGTATCTGTCTCCCTATGAGAATAAGAGTCCCACCCCTGCAGGGTTAGAGGAAGAAGTAAGCCTTCTGCCCAAAGATGTGCAATTGGGGGAAGGGGAGGAGCTTGAAGATGGGATATATACCATAAAGACCTGGGCAATAAACCCAGCTATCCAGAGAGCCCGGGAGAAGGAGAAACTCAACGATGAGGCATTGAAGAACAGGCTTGCTGAGGCCTCAAAGAGAAAGGTCATCGTTGCCAAAAATAAGGTACTGGAGGTCGTTGATGAGTTTGTGGGGGTCTCCAGTTTCGATGAAGGACAAACCTGGAAGTTCGTATTCAAACTGACCGTGCAAAACAACTCAGAGTATCCTATGAAGGGCACACTGAGGCTTTTGTGGGAAGACATGGAGGGCGTGTATCACCCATTGAAGTGGCATAAAGATTACAAAGATGTGGAGGGAAGTGAGGAGTTTGAGATAGAGCTTGCCGGAAAGACAAAGGAGGGCGAAAAGGATAGGAAGCTTACCGATGGCTTTGCTTTGACGATTGCGGATCTGGCTAACCTATCGAGGTACATATTGGTATTTAGGGGGACGATTGGTGAAGAGGAGGCAGTAACTGCCAGGGTATTTAAACCAGGGATATACCCGCTATCGGCACAGGCCACTCCTCATGTTGATACTCTAAATGGTGCTTATGTTCGGTGGAGTGATGAAAACGATCATGTTGGCCGACCCATCGTTGGCTATATTTGGACGAACAAGCTTTCCTGCCTACATTCAGGAAAGTGGCGAATATTTATGAAGTTTCTTCCGCATGTTTCCTTCCATCCAGAAGATATGGATGATATAAGGGCTGCGAAATTCAAATATAGTTTTGGAGGAGTAGTGCCGATCCAGATCGTCTCAGAGCGGGTACGTGAGATTTATGAGAGAGATGTAACAGTTGATATACACAAAGTAAATTCGGCATTATGGGACGAGGAAACCATCACCTGGAATAATCAACCAGATTCAGGCGAAAGCCTCGCCTCCAAATTAATTCCATTTATACCTTCTGGTGGAGAGCCATACGAGATAGAGATCGATATAACCGATTATGTCAAGGAGGTGCTATCTGCTGGGCAGGGTGATCTCTCAATAGTAATAAAGCATTGGAGCGAAGGGTACTCATCTTCTATGGGCGATGCCGGTGCGGAGGGTGGTCTTACTGACGACCCTGTGGTCTTTTGGAAATATGTTGAACCAGGTCTCTTCTACTTCCTTGCTAAAAATTGGGCTAGGGTAGAAGTAGAGTGGACTGAATCTGCTGAGAGAAGTGACCCACTCCCCCTGAAAGAGTACCAAAGCTTTCCGATTGTTATTTCCTTGGGCTCCCACGGAACGGAATCAGGGTCCCCAGAGGGAGAAGAGCTTGCTTACCTTAGATACAGGCGGTATTATTCTCCCATGATTATTTTCGGCGAGTGGGAAGGCTGTGTCAATTTTACGACCTGTACGTGGTGGTCTGATTGTCCACCACTCTATGCCATGAGTAAGTGGGGCCCTTGTACCTGTAGGCATCCTCCAGTTCCCGGAGATTGTCCGTCTGGGTATCACAACAGGACAAAGGATTGGGAATGGTATGAATTCCCTCGATTGAGAGAAAGGACGTGCTGCCACGGAAAAGTGTGCTTTACCATGGACTACTGCTGTCCAAGATGTTGGGTGGACTGTCCTGCAATTTGCCGCTATGAAGAGGATGTGGATGCGTGTCTTGATGAGTGCTACGATGACATACGAGAATGTAACTACGAGTGTAAAAAAGCTCTCATCCCTCAGTGCCGTGACGTTACTGGATGTGGATGTTGGGTGGTAAACCAGTTATTACTCTGCGTATATCCCGAACGCCCAGGCAAGCCTGAGTGCCCCATCGGGAGGACCTGTCCGCTTGTATGCGAGGCCCACAAAGGACGGGTGCAATGTTATAGATACGACCCTATAGCTGATCCTGACTGGGATTATCCGTAAACCTCATTAGAAACTTCTGGAACTGATGGCAGACCCTAATGAAGACCATTGAAAAGCTTAATCATGAGTGTTTTCGTTCGGAAAGGTAGTTTGTTATGAGATATTTTAATAAAGGGATAGTCCTCTTTATAACATTGTTTTTAGTCCCACTCGTCTTTTCTACTTCGGTTCGGGCAGCAGAGCCCAGGATGACAATCGAGTCCAAAGCCGTTGTTGATGACATCTTCACCGTTGATATCAGGGTTAGCGGAGAGGCTCCTGGCATAAAAGGCGCCAATGCAGTTCTTCGCTACGATCCCTCGATGATTCAGTTCGATAGAGTCAAGGATAAAAGCCCGCTTTTCGATACGCCAGTTCTTCACTACTTCCCGTCCTCTGAAAAGATTGACTTAGCTGCGGGGGCATTTGTTGGGACGAAGGATAGTCCAGGAAGGATTTTCTCGGTCAGGTTCAGGCAGGTTGGCGATGGCAGATATTTGACCTTAGAGTTGGGCCAACTCAGGGATTCTACCAATAGTCCCATCCCAGTGATGGTAGATAATATTCCGCCCACAATAACGATTACTTCCCCAGAAGATGGCCTGATGACCAACAAGGATGTGACCTTATCTTATGAGGTAAGCGACAATATAAGTGTCCCGGCCCAAATCGCTGTAACTGGCGATGAGAGTCCCTATAAAGCTGAGGGGGAGTATAAGGTCGTTCTCATTGCCACTGACCAGGCTGGGAATTGCTCCTCTGCCAAGGTAGACTTCTTGATCGATAAGACCAAGCCGACGATTGCCATAAGCTCCCCCAAAGGAGGAGAGATATACATTGCTACAAAGGACAAGATCAAGATTGACTTTGCGATAAGCGACAACTTAGATCCAAATCCCACTATTGTGGCATCTTATCTTACAGACGTCGAAGAGGGAACGATCGTCAATGTGGCCAATGGACAGGAGATCGAGCCTTTGGACATCGACTATGGCTTCTGGACCCTTACGGTCGAGGTCGAGGATTGGGCTGATAATACCTCCTCACAAACCACGGATCCATTCGCCGCTATCG
>JRER01001654.1_pt1 | contig 11621 bp, 13 predicted proteins | sample 210161 | NCBI WGS metagenome assembly JRER01 (sample SAMN03019618, study PRJNA260268) | marine sediment metagenome | biome: Marine; feature: Sediment; material: Clay; isolation source: clay from marine sediments 136 meters below sea floor depth collected from... | place: New Zealand: Canterbury...
CAATGTTGTAAGGGAAACCGTGAAAACTTTTGCTCGCGTCCGCACCTTAGGGGAGATTCCATTTAAGATTTTGATTCTTGACGAAGCGGACAACATGACCAAAGATGCTCAACAAGCACTTAGGCGAACCATGGAACGTTTCACAAAGACATGCCGTTTCATACTGATTGCAAACTACAGCGGCAAGATTATCGAGCCCATTCAATCCCGCTGTGCGCCTTTTCGTTTCCACTACTTGCCGCGAGAAGACCAAGATACTTATCTAAGGCATATTGCAGAAAACGAAAAAGTGCAATTACCCGACGAGGGGCTTAACGCTATCTTTGAGGTTTGTGGAGGCGATTTACGAAGAGCAATAAACACTTTACAGGCTGCTGCCTCGCTTGGTAAGCCCATCAGCAACGAGGTTGTGTATTCTGTTATTGGGCGTGCCAATCCGATTGACGTACGAGAAATGATTCAGCTAGCCATGAACGGCGACTTCATTGGTGCACGCAACAAACTGCGCGAAATGATTCTGAAATATGGAGTTGCGGGAAGCGACATTATACGTCAGATTCACCTAGAAATTTTCAGGATGAGAGATATTTCAGAACCATGGAAAGTTAAAATAGCTGATGCCGTTGGAGAAATTGATTTTCGACTGATTTCTGGTGCCGATGAGGAGGTTCAGTTGAGCGCTTTACTGGCGAGGTTAGTTGAGGCCGGCATGACAATGAGACAAAGCGGGTAACCTCGCATGTATGCGGCTTGGACAGTGAAGCATAAGCCCAAAACTCTGGGGGAAGTCGTTGGGAACCGTGAGGCTATAGCTGAGCTCATTAGTTGGCTAAGGTCTTGGGAAAAGGGCATTCCGAAGAAGCGAGCAGCATTCTTGTATGGTCCGCCGGGTATAGGTAAGACAGTGGCTGTCGAGGCGCTGGCTAACGATTGGAACCTAGAACTTGTAGAAAAAAACGCAAGCGACTATCGAACCGAAGAAGCCGTGCAGAAGTTTGCTGGATTAGCATCTCAATATGGCACACTTTTTGGAAAGAAACGCCTAATCCTCTTTGATGAGCTAGGCGGCTTGACTGGCAGGGAAGACCGTGGCGGAGTTGGAGCCATAATCAGAGTTGTTAAGCAAGCTCGATGTCCAATTATATTGATAGCCAATAACGCTTACAACCCGAGACTGTCTTCTTTACGTTATTACTGTCTTCTCATAAAATTCAAGAGGCCGCCTGCCCGCTCTGTTGCAAAACGTTTGAAGCAGATATGCGAACGTGTAGGAATTGAAGCCGAAGAGGAAGCTCTCAAATTTATTGCCCAACGTTCACAGGGTGATGTGCGCTCGGCTATTAACGATTTGCAAGCTTTGGCTCAGGGAAAGAAGAGGCTTACTTATGAAGATGTTTCTTGGCTGGCTCATCGAGACCGCAAAGACGCTATCTTCAATGTTCTTAGGCTGGTTTTCTATTCTAAAAGCTGTGATGCAGCTAAAAACGCTGTGGACATGGCTGATGTTGACCATAACATGCTTTTTGAATGGATATACGAAAACATGCCGTATCATCTGCGCGACCCAGAGGACCTAGCGAAAGGAATGGAGTCCTTAGCCATAGCTGACCTTTACAGAAGCAGAATCCGCCAGACGCACAACTGGAAGCTAACCCGTTATGTAATTGACTTCATGACTGCTGGGGTGGCAGTGGCGAGAGAAAAAACAAAGCCCGCTGGATTTGTGCCTCTGCGCTTTCCTGAACGCATAAAGATGCTTTCAAGAACCAAAAGGGAAAGGCAAATGCAATCAAAGATAGGCTGGAAAATTAAGCGGAGATGCCACATATCGGCGGTGAGAGCCAAAAGGGAGTTTCTTCCTTACTTGAAGGTGATCTTTGAAAACAATGTTGAAATGGCTTCTGGAACAGCTAGGTGGCTAGACTTAGACGAGGCAATGATAGAGCATTTGGCTGGAACCAAGAAGCAAGCGAAAGCGATAATCAGGGCTGACTAGAAAGGCTTACATAAGTTGTTCTTCGTTTGGTTTAGATGTTAGCCGTTGGAAGATGCTTATACACGAGTAAAAGCTTATTAGGGCTAAATTTCATTTATTGGTGATTTCATGGGCGGATGGTGTGCGACATATCTTGGAGGGCTCATGTTTGTCTCCGACACTTTCAGCTTCTCTGGCTTTTTCTAGCCCAACTTGTTAGTTTTAGAAATCAGACGCATGTCACATCAAAGGCTTTAAGCCTTCTCGTAAAAATAGAAAGAGGTGCAAGTTGATGGTTTTGAAGGTTTTCAACACGCTGACAAGACGAAAAGAAAACTTCAAGCCGATGCGTGGAAAACAGGTTAAAATGTTTGTGTGTGGTCAAACCACCTATGACGACGCTCATGTTGGACACGCCAAAACCTATGTTCAATTTGACATAATTGTTCGTTGGCTTAAACATCTGGGCTATGATGTTTTCTATGCCCAGAACATAACTGACGTAGACGACAAAATAATTAAGCTGGCTCAAGAGAAAGGCGTGGAGCCCTTAAGCTTAGCAAAGCATTATACTCGACGGTTTCTCGAGGACATGGAGGCTTTAAAAGTGAAAAGAAACATCAATTTGTTTCCCACAACCTCTGATTATATACCTCAAATGGTTGAACAGATCAAAACTCTCATCGAAAAAGGCTACGCCTACGTCGTAAACGGCGACGTTTATTATAACGTAACAAAATTCAAAGACTACACAAAGCTTTCACTCATATCCATTGACGAGTTAAAGAAACACAGAATCGAACCCGATCCACGGAAAAGAAACAGCTTCGACTTTGCACTCTGGAAAAGCCAAAAACCAGGCGAACTGGCATGGGATTCACCATGGGGTAAAGGAAGACCAGGATGGCACATAGAAGACACAGCCATGACCGTAACCATATTCGGTCCCCAATACGACCTGCACGGAGGAGGAAGCGACCTCATCTTCCCTCATCACACAAATGAAATAGCTCAAGCAGAGGCGGCTACGGGCAAGAAGCCCTTTGTCAAATACTGGTTGCACACTGGCGTTCTAAATATTAAAGGCGCGAAGATGTCTAAATCACTGAAAAATTTTGTGACTATAAGAGAAGCTTTGAGCCGATACGACCCCGAAGTTCTCCGACTTTATTATGCCTCAACCCATTATAGAAAGCCTATAGATTTCGACGAAAAAGATTTGGAAAGACCCAAAGCAGAACTTGAATATCTCTACAACACTCTACGAAACGTCAAACATGCGGCTTCTTCAGAAGGTGAGACCTTAAAAGATGTAGAAACTCTTCTAGCCGAAACGAAAAAGAAATTCACAGACGCAATGAACAACGACTTCAACACGCCTCTTGCCTTCACACGCCTCTACGCCTTAGCACGACAAATAAACAAAATAATCAGCAAGCAGAAAATCAGCCAAGAACTGGCAGAAAGAATCATACAAACTTTCAGAGAGTTCGGCGGTATTCTCGGTATTCTGGAAAAAGAGGTGATAATAGAAGAAAAATTGCCAAAGGAAGTTGAAAAACTGATTCAACGGAGAGAAGAGGCAAGAAAAAAGAAAGACTGGAAAACCGCCGATAGGATTAGAGAAGAAGTCAAAAAACTTGGCTATCTTCTTGAAGACACCCCCGAAGGAGTAAGATGGAGAAAAATAAGCGACTAGACAAAACAAAGTGAAACTTCATGAGCATGCCAGAGCACACGTTAGTAGAACTCAAGGCGAAAGTGGATAGCCTCGAACCCGTACGAAGCAAACTTAAGGCTTTAAAGGCAAAGCATGCAGGAACCTTTCAACAAACCGACATATACCTTGACGCTCCTAAAGGCAGATTAAAACTGCGACAAATCAACAACGAGAAGACTCAACTGATTTACTATGAACGAGAAAACATCTCAAAACCAAAAAGAAGCGACATCTTCATCATAGAAATCCCAGAGAGCAAAGCCTTCACCGCATTGCTGAAGAAAATTCTCAAAGTGAAGGCAACTGTAAAAAAGACAAGGGAAATCTATTGGCATCAAAGAACGCAGATACACTTAGATACGGTTGATTCTTTGGGATGCTACGTGGAATTCGAAAGAAAAACGCTTAACACCCTGAAAGAAATTGAGAGAAACACTAGGCTTCTGGAAAAATTGATGGAAACACTGGAAATAGATCCGGAAAGTCTCGAAAAGTTATCCTATAGCGACCTAGTTAATCTCAAATAGCAAGCTGGCTCTCCGTTTTTTTCGCTAGAAAGTCTATGGCTTGGAGCAAACTTTTCGCCAATCCCAAGAAGTCGATGGTTAGAAGCATGGCGAGGTAAACCCTGAGGTCGGCTTCAATGTGCACAAATTCGAAGTCGAATTCGAGGAAGCCTCCGTTTAAAGCATAGATAAAGAATGCCATAAACACCAGTGCCTTTCCTATGTTAAGGGCGTGTTGAAAAATTGTTCCAGCCAAAAGCTCGCTTACTACAACAAAGAAGACAATAACAATGGCGAACGTGCTGAGAAGCTGAGTGTAACCCGGCAGCACTTCCTCTGCAAGTTCAGATAGTAGAAGCGTAGGTATGATATAGAGTAGGAAAAACCACAGAAGCCCCATCACTGTAGCCTTCAAAACTTTTGGAAGAATTCTCCTCAAAAACATCTGTATGCCATCCTCACTCAATAGGTATCACCACTGGTCCAAAACTGAACGCAGATGTGTCAAAGTATAAATGCACTTCAGCTTTTTTGGCGAAGTCGCCTGTTACAGTCACGGGTATTACATCGTCATAGCTGTCTTCAGCTGGTACAGAAATGTAAGTTGTTCCCGAACCTATCTCATTGTTTGATCCATCCATAATCTTTAGGCGAATGGTTCCATTGAAACTGAAAAAGGCATGGTTCTCGAAGCTTAAAGAAGCGTTTGCTTGGCTTGAAGAGATTTCCGTTATCTCTCTTATAGTTAGATTGTTTAGTGGTGCACCCCAAGGCAGGGTTATGTTAGATGAAATCTTAAGGGGAATAGCATAGGCATATGTTAACCCTACAGACATGTCCACGTTCAAATCAGTGTCATCGAAGAGCATGTAGGTTAGATTTTTAGCGAGTATATCGTCTAGGCTTAAAGCGATATCATGTGTTTCGTTAACTGTGCTATCTCTTGGTATTAAGGGCACTAATGTCGTAGAGCGCGATATAACCGTTTCATTTTCAGCTTCAATGCGCGTCGTGATATTCAGTTCTGAAATGTCGTAGAGGCCGCCGTTAGTAATAGAAAAGGGAAGAGACATAGTCATCTCGCCATTCGAGGCTGTCACCTCTGGCTCTTCTTCGAAGTTCATTCCTATCTGCATGGCAGAGTAGACAACTGTTCCGGAAAATAGGATAACTAAAATCCAAAGTATAGTTGTAGCCCAGCCTAACGCTCGAATGGCATGTTTCATTTGATTTCCCTTTTTGTGAAAAGATGCTGAGAGACCTAGGTAGTGGTTTTCTTTTTCTCCGTGTTCACATGTCTTGTTGTTGGATTAGCTTTTTGTTTGGTTTCTGAAGGTGCTTGACTTTCCATTTTCAAAAGCTGTATTCCTCGTATTGTTAGGATGGAGCCAATCCAGCCCATTATGCCGAGGTAAAGAATCCTGATACATGCCTCTATGAGCGGAGCCAAGGCATCGCCGAAGGCTTCAAGAATGTCTTGACTCGGCAGGATGCTAGCCAGTCCAGATAGAAAAGTGTAGGCACTAAAGAAGGAGAATATCAGCAAGACAACTCCGATGAAGAGCACAGCTAAGCCTGAAATTTCAACCTTGTCTATTTTCATGTAATAACCCTCTCTTTGCAACGTTTTGAAGTTTACTCGTATAAAAAAGAAACGGACTCAAAATACTGATTTCACGTAAGTTCTCTCAAGAGGCTCTCTAACCTAGAGTTTTCAGTTGGGCAACGGTTCCTAGGAATGTTCTGTCTAGCAAGTATATTTCAGCCTCACTCGAATGGACGCCTCTTGAACGCAAAATAGGTCCCACAAACTCTCGATACCTGCCTCCCTTACCTATGCCTGTTCTGTTTACGGGTCGTCCTCCCAAAAATTCGTTGAAACATGGCAGTATCAAGAGTTGAGAAGTTTTCAGTGTGACGTTAAAACGAGTTTTCAACGTTTCAGTCGGCTTTTTTGCTTCTTTTATCTTTAATGCTTTCAGAACGCTTTCTGCCAGGCGGGTTTTGCTGCATTGGGCTTTAACCCATACTTGTGCCGTTATGCGGTATCCAAAGGGGTCACGGAAGGCTACTGTGGGGTGGATATGCCCCATAACCAGAGTTCGGCATCCAAGAAGTTCTGGTGCTGGCCAGGCATGTCCATGAAAGAGTCCGATGTCTCCAATTTTGACGCCGGTAGCTGGCAAAAGAGTCACAGTTTCAGGTAACAATGGCTCAAGGTTGCCATCATGGTTCCCAGGCAAAACCTGAATGTTGGATACACTTCTTTCAAGGGTTTCGAAAAGATTTGGGACGTCGCGCCATTCCGTTAGCTCCACCTTTGCAACCGTGTGCTTCACGTCGCCAAGAAAAATGAGACGAGTTGGCTTGGCTATCTTTACTATCTTTTGGAGTTTGTCCAGAATTTTCGGCGTTTGGGATGGGATGTAAACTCCTTTTTGGACTAAGGCAACTTCCCAACCGATGTGCAGGTCTGCAACAACAAGCACTCGTTGATTTTTGCTTCGTAGAAGTAATGCTGGATACGGTTGTAGTGGGGTTAGCAAACCGTGATGCTCCGCTATTTGAGCAGTTTTTGAATCTCAGTATAGAACGTTTTGTTTGCGGCTGCAATAAAGGCTACTCGTTGGGTTGCGTCTAACGCTACATCTAATTCGTTTCCTTCAGGAGTTACCATTATGCCCCCGGCTTCACGGAGAATCAGATAGGCTGCGGCTATGTCGGTTACTCTTAGTTTGCCTCGTATGTCGATGAAGGCATCTGTTGTGCCGTCTGCTACGTAACAGAGTTCCAGCGCGTCGGCTCCAAAATGGCGTAGATGCTTGGTTTTTTCAAGTAGGGGGATGAGCCGCGGCATGAGTTCGCGTATTTTGAGTGTGTTAAAGTCTACGCCTATAACTGCCTCTTCCAACGAGGTTGCCAATGACGGTTGAATTCTTTCGCGGTTTCGAAAGGCTCCTCTACCTCGTTCAGCCGTGTAGGTGACATCGTGAACCGGGTCGCAAACAAGCGCGGTTTCTGCGTCTCTCAAATAAGGTCTCTTCGATACAGCTAAAGAAATAGCCATGAAAGGAGCGCCTCTCACAGCGTTTGTTGTTCCGTCTAAGGGGTCGGTGGTCAAGTAGAAACCTGAAGGATTCGAGCCTATTTCTCTGGTTCCCGTTTCTTCGCTTATAAGGGTGCATGAAACCCCACAATTTTGAAGAGTCTGAATCAGAGCGTTTTCAGCCGCAAGGTCGATCTTCTTTATCACGTCGCCGCCTGCGCCTACGCCGAATCCGGCTTGGGCTTCTACTGAGCCGAAGAGAGCAAGAATTTCTTTTTTCATTTTTTGGGAGCAAGCTTCTAGGATGCTAAGCCAGCTGGTCAACTTCTGACTCCTCGCAATTCAGCATGAGTTGTGGTATGATTTAACATTATTCCTTTCGAGTCTATGCGATATTTAGCAAAAGAAAATTAAGTGCCAGTCATAACTGAAGAATTGTGAGAGCCTAAAACGGGCGGGGGTACCCGAGCTAGGTCTAAGGGGTGGGGTTCAGGTCCCCATGGCGAAGGCCTTCGTGGGTTCAAATCCCACTCCCCGCACTGAGACTCTGTAAATTAAGTTTATATTCTCTGTTTTTGGGAAAAAAGGTCTTCGAGTTCCAGATTTCTGGTTAAGCTATGAGTGTGTGAGAGAAAGCTTTAGTTTTTCCAGTCTAAGAGTCTTTTTTCTCCCTCAATCTTTTTTATATCGGTGATGTCTTGTGTCACTTCCATAGTTCCTATATACTTTCCGTCTCTGTTTCGCACCGGGAAGTATCGAATGTGAACCAGCCTGTTACCTTTTTGAATCCAAAACTCTGCTACGTCCTTTTTGCCTCTTTTGAAGCTGTCCAGAATCTTATTGACTATGTGGATACTTTGTTGTGGGTGGCATTGTTGGACTTTTCTGCCGATAACTGCCTTTGTCCGCACAAAAATTCTTTCCTCGGACTTGCTAAAGTATCTGACAGTGTCTTCTTTATCGACAAAGGTAATGTCTACCGGAAGGGTATTGAGGACAGCTTCAACTTCATCTTTTGAGAGTGTTCCTGTTTCAAACCGCAACAGTCCTTCTGGTGCAAGTATAGCTTCAGGTTTCTGTTCTTCAGCCTCTCTGACTTCTGGCATTGCTGTTAAATGTTCGGGCGTGAAGCAGCAGTATCCGATTTCATCGAATTCCTTTCTGATCTCTTTCCATTCTTCACTTGTTACAGCCCGCAATGCCGCAGGGAAAAGTATGTTATTTTCCTTGAAAAAGTGACTTGGAAGAAGGTTGCTCAAAGATCTAGCGGTTTCACGAAGTTGTTTTTTAAAGTCTTGCAAGCTTACGGCGTTGCGATTTTGAACTATATTGTGGAGCTTTTTCTTTTTCTCTCTTATCTGGTTATGCTCCTTCCACATCATTGCAGGAGGCTCTGTGATCCCATGTTTCTCTAGAAAGGGAAAAAGCACGTTTTCTTCTCGCAAGTAATGTTTTTCCGCATCTAAGAAATCTTCTGCTATATGTTTTAGTTGTGTCACGTCGTCCTCGACATAGCTTATATCGCTTGTTTGTTGGACCCTACTTGCGATAGTGTTAAGTTTTTCTGAGAGTTGCAGCATAATTTTGTGTTCTTCCATAAGGATGTTAATCGGATGTCCAAGAGGAATCTCCAGCTTTTGTTTTTCCAGTTGCTCTCTGAAAACGGCTAGATGAACGTCGCATAACCTTTGGATTTCCTCTCTAGGTATCCCTTCCTTTATGAGCTCTTGTTCAATCTTGGCAATTTCTAGGGGGCTTATGCCCCCTAAAACTTGTTTGAACCTTTCTTTAACTTCTTGTGGCGACGCCCCAGCATGTAACTGCTTAATCAACTCCTTGAGCATTCTCTTCTTATTCTCGGGCAACACACTCATAACCCTTCCTCCTTACCTTGCTATATTGATTTGCTTAATGTCGCTTTCGGACGGTGGACCATTCACTTCCATTGCACCAGCAAACTTCGATTTTTGATGACCTTGGGTCTCTTGGATGTGTTTTATAGGCTCCACCCCATCGTACGAACTTAAACTGAGATTCTCTCAAGTGTAGATTTGCTGAAATATATAAACTATTTCTTCTACAAATAAGCGCGCGCATAGAGGTAGACCTAAATATTTTGGATAACCATGAGAAGATTGGGGGGAACGGATGTGGGAAACAGAGATAAAAAGTTTAGAGGAGAAGTTCTAAGAGAATTCTCAATATTTTTCGCAATATTATTCTTGACGTGCATTGTTGGAATAATAGAATTGCTCCCTGAGTTTGATAAAATCCACGGAAATGTTTGGTTGGGGGGATCCTTATCTGCTATATATTTTGGATTGCTTGCTGGCATTATTTTCAGTATTGACAAATGTTTCTGGTTGTATGAGCTGAACAAGAGACTTGCAGGAGAATTTGGTTTCAATTTTCCAGAGATTGAACCCTTCTATTTGAAGGGAAAGAAAATAGAATGGCTGTTGATTGTTGGAATTCTCGTACCTTTCTTTATATTATATCTTGTCAAGATTGGATTCTTAGCATAGTCTGCGCGCGCTCTAAAAAAAGAAAATTTTATCGCGTTTCAATAAGAGGAAGACATATTCAATACTTATTCAAAATAACTAAGCCTCAGCCATTTTACGTCTTGTGTAAATGGTTTTGCATTTTTGGCAATCGGCTTGAACGCACGCCTTGCACGTTTCATTCTCTTCGTTGAAAGCCGCTGGCTCCAAGTGAACCTCATAGCCCAACGACCGATAAAGCTCAACGGCTTCACTTAAACGAGGCTCATCAGTAGTAAACTGGCGCATCCAACCCTCCCTTTTCAACTCTTCCTCCCTAGACTTGCCGCCGCCACACCGTGAACTCAAAGAGAACGTCACCCTCGCTTTAAACATAAAAAGGATAAGAAGCTTTAAACCTTGACCAGAAGTCTTCTTGGCTGCGTGCATTTATGCGTTTTTATTTTGACATGCCTAGAAGAAATCTAGTATGGTAAAGCCCCCGCCGGGATTCGGACCCGGGATCTTCAGCTTACAAGGCTGACGCCTTAACCGCTAGGCTACGGGGGCTCCATTGTGCTAATTGTTTATGTAGTTAATTTGCGAAATAAAATATTAAGCAATCGATGTCGTCTTTCTTTTTGACGGTGTGAAACTGTATGTTTGTTCGACGTAAATGCAACAATGTTTATTAAGTATCACGACTTAATATATTAATTAGCAAACCGTAGGCGAAGTCCATGAAGGCTTTACATAAATCTGAGCTGCTCCTCTGTCCTTATGAGAGTTGTGGAAAAGGTTTTGTAAAGCCTCTCATGCTGACTGATCCTTCGAGGATTTTGAGGGAAACTTATTATGCTTGTCCTCATTGTCAGTCTAAGCTAGATATTAGAGTGGAAGATCTTCACGTGATTCGTGTTGAAAAATGTGAGGGTGGAGAAAACGCTCCGACTCCCGTAAGTTGTCCGTATAATTTTGGGCATTTAAAGACTCTTCAAGAAAACGCTCCGATTCCAGATGAATGTCTGATTTGCCCAAAAATTATTCAATGTTCCATTAGAAAATAGCCGCTGAGATTATTTTGGGTTAACTTCTTGTTTCACCGTTTCTATAATTTGGTTAACCCGTGTTATGTTGCTGAAAAACGCGGCCATTCTGAAGCTGCTTTTAAAGGTTCTGAAGATTTCTTTGAACAACACATCTGGGCGTAAGTAAAAAGCTCGAAAGTATTCGTAGATGAGGGGGCGAATTATCTGGAGCGGAACAGCGTGAGATGAAACCTCTGACACGTAAACGCCGTTTTCCCATTGTTGATTTTCGTCAACATGGCCTTTTGCCACTAATTCGTTCCATATGGCTGTTCCTGGAAAAGCGCCTAAGACGTTTAGTTGGGGCACATCGATGTCGAGTTCATGGGAAAACTTTAATGTGTTCTGAATTTCCCCTATGGTTTCATCTGGGGCTCCAATGATAAACGACCCTACAATAACGTCTATACCTGCTTTCCTAGCCTTCCGCACAGCGCTTCTGGACTGCTCTGGAGTTATACCCTTCTTGTAATAGTCTAAAATTCTTTGGTTGGCGCTTTCTATTCCAAAATAGAGAAGTTTGCATCCAGCTTTGGCCATTTCTCTCAGCATATCATAAGTGCAGTTGTCGACTCGAGAGTCACACCACCATTCAATGTCCATCTTTTCCTTTCTGATTTTTCGACAAAGCTTTACCACTCTTTTTGGGTTCAGTGTAAAGTTGTCATCTACAAAAAGGAACTGTTCGAAATCTTCGCTTTGCAAGAAATTCAACTCGTTCATGATGTTTTCAACGGACCTCGGCCTCCAGAGACGGTGAGCAAACGTTGTGCATGCACAAAAGGTACATCCGAATGGGCATC
>JRER01001791.1_pt1 | contig 11619 bp, 10 predicted proteins | sample 210161 | NCBI WGS metagenome assembly JRER01 (sample SAMN03019618, study PRJNA260268) | marine sediment metagenome | biome: Marine; feature: Sediment; material: Clay; isolation source: clay from marine sediments 136 meters below sea floor depth collected from... | place: New Zealand: Canterbury...
CCCGCTGTAACTGAGGCGCTAAGGGCGGTCTGGGAAGCCACTGACCGTTTATGCTCCAGACGCTTACATCCGTTTCTGGCAGAGGTGGTTAAAATTTTGAGGGGACGTGGCCAGAGGAGCATGACTGCTGAGATTGAAGCCGAGTTATGTTGGATAAGCCCTTCAACGATTGACCGGCTGTTGCATCCATACCCTTCTCGGTAACCGTTTGTTTTGACGCAACACGCCTAGCCCTCTTGCTTTGGCAGATTTTGCCCAACAAAGCCTCCCCGTTCTTGTGCCAGATGTCATACCCTTGGTTAATGTCTCAAGTTCACAAATTTGAACGGGTTAAGTATAATACCGGTGGCGATAGCAATGCGTTCTCGCCCTGAAGTCGGGGCAGAGATCCGAGGGGCAAATTGGTTTTCTGTACTCGGCTGTGCGGTTGCCATTGAACGAAGTAAGACCTATAGGTGCGACTCTACTTGGCAGAGACGGCCGGGATGGTTGTATGTGTGACGAGGAACAAATTTAGATGTGAGGAAGCAGCGGAGAGGCATATTCATGGAGGTAATATGACAGACTATAACAAAATACTATTCGAAAAATCGGGGGAGGTGGTTACAGTCACCTTCAACAATCCCAAGCTGTACAATGCTATGGATGATGAGATGCTCGGGGAGCTTATAGACGCATGTCATAGGCTAGAATGGGATACCGAGACCCGGTTTGCCGTATTTACCGGCGCAGGGAAAGGGTTTATGGCGGGGGTTGATCTGAAGAGCGAGGCAATGTCCAGGAAGGGCGACCCCATTTCAGCAAGGTTAAAGCAGCGGCAGGGGCAAGAGCTCATGAAGCGTATGTGTGGCCTTGAGCAAATTACGGTTGCGGCGGTCAATGGCTCCTGCCTGGGCGCTGGGATCGCGCTAGCTATTGCCTGTGACCTCAGGATAGCTTCCCAAGATGCCATTTGGGGACTGCCAAATGCGGGTCTGGGCTATTTCTTTAGCTGGGCATCAACACCACTGCTTGTTGGTCTGGTTGGCCCTGCCAAAGCCAAAGAGTTGGTGTTGACCTGCGACAGAATAAGCTCTGACGAGGCTCTCTCAATAGGTCTAGTTAATAAGGTTGTCCCTCCAGAACAACTGACGGACGAAACGTACCACATGGTTGAGAGAATGGCGGCTAACGGCCCGTTGGCTGTCAGGATGGCAAAGAAAATAGCCAATGCGGCAACCGCCTCATATTTGGGGGACATATCTGTCTGTGAACCCGAGCTGGTTGAGCGATTATACCTGTCGCCAGAACCCGTAGAGGGCACTAACGCGTTCTTTGAAAAAAGAAAACCCCGGTTTCGTCACCGGCAATAACACTGAACGTCAAGGTGCTATTCTTTTCTGGCCATCAGCTTGGCCTGGGGCAGCTTACTCAGGATAACGGCGGACACTGGGGCCAGCAAAGCTCCTATACCCAATATGGCAAATGGAGGACCCCAGCTAGTCGCCTGGGTAGGATCAATGGCCCTGCCGTTCAGTGCTTCCAGCAGTTTACCAAAAACCAGCGGAGCGGGAATAGTCATGGCATAACCAGCGGCAGACTGAATGCCCAGCGCGGTGGATCGGACATCTTCCCTGACCATTTCGGTCAAGCCGGCTTTGTAGATGCTTGAATCGGCAATCACCCAAAAACCTATCCAGACGCCCACTATCACAACTAATGCCAGGGATTGTCCATAGAGATAGCCGAAGAAGAACTCAGCCACCAGACTACAAAGAGCGGCAAAAGTAATTGTCCTGGTACGCCCCAGCTTGTCGGAGAGCATGCCTAGCAGCCAAACCGCCGGCACACCAACCAAAATAATCAAGGTGGACAACAGCCCTCCCAAGAAGACAGCTCGACTTTCTCCGTACCCCGTGGCCATGGAATTTGCTACCATGAATGGCCCTACCCAACCCCAAAAGGCATATAGTTCCCACATATGACCCATATAAGCAGCAATTATCAGCGCCGGGCCAGAATATCCCATCTTGGGCGCTGCTTTCGCAGGGATACTGTTCCTCTGCCTCCTAGCAGTCTCTTTTGCCGCGCCGTTTCCCGGTTCTATGTTCCTGGGGCTTTCCTTAACCAGGAAGAACATTATGAACGCAGCTATGAATACAGGTAAGGACGTGCCCAGTATCCCTATCCTCCAGCCGTAAACCGATCCCAACGAAGAAGCCACCAGGTACCCGCTGGCATACGCTGCGGTCAAAGCGGCCGTGTACGCACCCAGTGCCCTTCCTCTTTCGTTTGGCGCAAACCAGCCTGAAAGTAGCGACATTCCCGGGGCGTAAATGGCTCCCGCGGACAGGCCGATGAGCAATCTCAAAACGAGAATACTGGCAAAGTCTCTTACCAGCCAGGCAAACATGGTGGAAAACACGCCGGTGCTCAAAGTGGCCCAAGCTACTACCTTCTTATTGCCTACCCTGTCCGCCAGCCAGCCAGTTGCTATTACTGTGACCACATAGCCGACCTGAAACGCTGATAGGATAATCCCCATATCACCTGCAGTGAGGCCGAAGTCGCTGGTGATAAACTTGGAAAGCGCAGAGAAGTTGTACCATGGCATATACCCTAGCATCATAGAGATACACATTAATATCAGGATCCTGTTTCTGGTGAGCATCGTCTAGTTATCTAGTTTCCTATCTAATTCTGCACACTTGAGTTTCTATAGACGGCGTGTTGCGGATGAACCAAAGACTCTTACTGCTGAGCTAACTGCCTAAAACTATATTCATTTTAGGCTAGAGGCTTTCTATTTGCAAACATAATCTCACGATGGAGCCAGGCGCTTGATAATAATGTCTGGTATAGTCATAGCGGTGCTGTGAATCGGCGGAGAGAGGATGTCCTTCCGCAACACATCGCCCTCAACATAGACGGCAATGGCCGGTGGACCAGGCAGCGTGGCCTGCCTCGTCTAGCTGGCCATCGGGAAGGGATAGCCAACGCTCACCGCGTGGTGGAAATTCTTTTCGATTACGGAATCAAATATGTCACTTTGTATGTCTTTTCCACCGAGAACTGGAAGCGACCGAAAGAAGAGGTGGATGGGATTTTCCAAATTTTAATGGACGCGGCTGATGAGGAAATTGAGTTTGCCCAGAGAAAAGGAATAAGAGTTTGCCATCTGGGGAAACTTGATGGACTTCCATCAGGATTAAAGAGCAAGATAGAGCAAGCGGTGGACTTGACCAAGAACAATAGAGCGATGGTTGTTGGCCTTGAATTATTGGGGTGGAAGCGAGATAGTGGAAGCGATGCGTTGTCTTGTGCGGGATGGCGTCTCTCATGAAGATGTAGATGAAGCTCTGTTTAGTGGCTATCTTTATGCCGTGGATATCCCCCATCCTGATGTTGTTATTCGCCCAGGCAGGGAAATAAGGCTGGGCAATTTTCTGTTGTGGCAAATAGCCTATGCTGAGTTTTATTTCACCCCGGTCTTATAGCCTGATTTTGGTCGTGATGAGGTCAATAAGGCTCTCATGGCCCATAAAGAGCGCCAGGCCGCTTTGGCTCTCTAGCACTATCCGATGCAAGCTCTTGACCCTTAGTAGCGCGCAATATAAAATTTGTTTTGCCGCGTCGAACGCTTTATCATTGAGTTAAATCTAAAGGAGGGAAGGTGATTTGTATGCACTGGGAAGACATCTGTTACTGGAATTAGAAAACTGCAACAAGGAGATGCTGGATGACTCGGATTTTCTAAGAGATTGCCTTAACGAAGCTGCTATTAAATGTGGGGCTACTGTGGTTGGCGAATCCTTCTACCATTTCTCTCCCTGCGGAGTAAGTGGCGTAGTTAACATTGCTGAATCGCACATCTCCATCCATACCTGGCCCGAGTATAGCTATGCTGCCGTTGATGTTTTTACCTGTGGAGACGATGTGAAACCGGACGAAGCTGCTAAGTTAATAGTAGAAAAGCTGGAAGCCAAAAATTACTCTGTAGTTGAGTTGCGAAGAGGCATTGTAGAGGATAGCCGAGCTAGTTATGCAACAAAATGAAAGATAAAGACCCTGATAAACATAAATGGTTTCATGACTATATCAGCCCCAACCTTACTGTTTTGCATAATATTGAGAGGGTGATATATTCAGGGCAAAGTGAATTTCAGTCGATAGAGATTATCCACACCGGTAGCTTTGGTGTTTGCCTCGTCCTCGATGGAAAAATTCAATCCAGCGAGAGCGATGAGTTTGTTTACCATGAAGTTCTGGTGCATCCGGTCATGCTCACTCATCCCAAACCAGAGAAGGTATTTATCGCTGGTGGGGGGGAAGGTGCCACGCTAAGAGAGGTGTTGCGACACAATTCGGTCAAAAAGGTGATTATGGTGGACCTTGACAAAGAAGTGGTAGATATCTCCCGTCGATTTCTACCCTCCTTTCATCAGAACTCCTTTGATGACCCTCGCGTCGAACTCCACTTCGCTGATGCCAGGGAATATCTGAAAAAGTGCCAAGGTAAGTTCGATATTATAATCATTGACCTGGCTGACCCCGTGGCAGAAGGACCAGCCCGCTTGCTATATACTCAAGAGTTCTATCAAATTGTTAAACAAAGGCTAGAACCTGATGGCATTATGTCCGTGCAAGCCGAATCAGCCAGCTGGACTGATCTGGAAAATTTTACTATTCTTGCCAGCACCCTAAAAACAGTTTTCCCTGTAATTCGCCCCTATCAGACACATATCCCTTCATTTACCTGCTTATGGGGATTTATATCTGCCTCCGAAAACCTAGACCCCACCAAATTAACACCCGAGGAAATTGATGCCAGAATTCGGGTGAGAATATCAAAAGAGCTAAAGTCATATGATGGGCTCACCCACGAAGCCATGTTTACCATTCCCAAACACATTCGCCGGCAGCTGGCCACAACAAAAAAAATCGCCACTGACAAAGAACCCATTTTTACTTATTAGATTAACTTCCTCGTTTCCTTTCAGCTTAACCGCTTATTGTCTTATCAGTAACTACTTGTTAACGAAAAAATCCTTGTAGGTGACACGTATGTCTCTCTTCAAAATCTTTCCTGTTGGCGTTTTGGGAAGTACATCGACAAAGATTACGCTCTTTGGCACTTTGAAGGGTGCCAGCTCCCTCTTGCAGAGAGCCACAATTTCCTGTTCAGTTATTTGCTCTCCCTTCTTGGCAACAACAACTGCGGTAACAGCCTCAATCCATTTTTCATGGGGCAGACCTATAACGGCCACCTCTTGAACCCGGGGGTCTAAGTAAATGGCTTCTTCTACCTCTCTGGTCGAGACATTTTCGCCACCAGTCTTGACCATGTCTTTTTTTCTATCAACCACGGTGATAAAGTTGTCTTCGTCCAGCTCTCCCACATCACCTGAATGGAACCATCCATCGAGCATTGCCGTTTCAGTCTTTTCAGGATCTTTAAAGTAAAGCATCATAACATGGGGTCCCCTTCCACAGATCTCACCAGGTATACCAGGTTTATCAATGATATTGTATTCAGCATCCTCAAGCCTTGTTTCCATGTTGATGCCACCCTGACCAGCGGAACCGAGTTTTGTCAAGGCATGCCTTGCCTTTAGGATTGTATGATAGGGGGCCAGTTCCGTCTGCCCGTAATAGTTGTAGATCTTAGCCGTAGGAATCCTCTCGATTATTTCCTTTAAGACTTCGGTCGGCATGATTGCGGCTCCGTAATAGCATTTTTGGAGGCTGGATAAATTGTATTTATCAAAGTCAGGATGCCTCAATAGTGCAATCCAGACGGTTGGTGGTGCAAAAAACAGGGTTGCTTTGTACTCTGCAACGGTTTTCAGGATTTCCCCGGCATCCGCTGTTAGCAACAGGATGTTGGTCCCCCCGATCCAGAATATTGGATGCATAAACACATCACGCTGGGCGCAATGATATAAAGGCAGTGCGTTAACATTGATGTCCTCGTCGTCATACTCTCCGTCTACGATGCACCCCATATACTGTGCCATCAGTGCCTGGTTGTTGATAATAACCCCCTTAGGCAATGTCTCTGTTCCGCTGGTATAGGTCATTTGCACCGGGTCTTCAATGCGAAGGATGACCTCAGGCTCATCAGAAGGATACTGTTTGTACCACTTATCGAAATCCACAAATTTATTGATTGCCAGCTGCCCCTTTCCTTGATTTGACCAGATAAGGGTTTTCACCGTAGGCATTTCATCGAGGACATCTTTGACCAGGTGGTAAAGGGCATCTTCAATGATGAAAACCTTGCTCTCAGAGTGGTTGATGCAGTAGGAAATGTCCTTGCCCCGAAGGAGATAATTAACCGCTAGGTAGACGCCTCCAGTTTTGGCAGTCCCGAGCCATGTTAAAACGTGGTGAATGGTGTTGTGCGCCAGGATGGCAACACGATCGTATTTTTTCACTCCCAAGGCTATCAATGCGTTAGCGACCCTATTGCATGCGCCTTCCAATTCTGTGTAAGTGAGGGTTCTGTTTCCAAAAATTAGAGCTTTCTTGTTAGGATAGTGGTAGCGGCTACGTCGGATTATATCAGCGATGACCCACCGATTGACCTTATTGTATCTTTCAAGGAGGAAGTTTATATTTTCGTCATTTAAAGTGTAAAAACGTGTTTTTTCCTTATCAGTCATTGGTTTCAAGAAATCTGGCATGTTACCCTCCCTTTCTGGAATTTTTTGCTATAGCGTTCTAGCAATGACCAGCCTGGGACGCTCTTGCAGGATAGCGCAAGCCTTATATGAACTGTCCCTCTTGGCCACCAAGATTAGGACTACATGCATGTCGTTAAACACTAGCTCTGAGGTATCAGAGGCCCTAATGCCCCTTTTGCTTTCATGTTTGCCTAAAGAAGGCCCCGGTATTTCTTTCGTTTCAAAATATCATACAGGAGCGGAAAAGTCTAGAGGTTTGCTTTCAAAGGTAATCAGCGGCGTTATAGTAAACTTAAGAGGAGTATGGCTAAGGCAAGTTTGATTTCTTTTGAAGCTGTCTCCGCTCGTGTTATAATGCCGTTGAGCCCTTATGGAAATCCTAGCCTCGCTTAATCCTGCCCAGAGACAAGCCGTAGAAGCCATTGAAGGTCCGGTGCTTATTTTAGCTGGCCCTGGCAGCGGCAAGACCAGAGTAATCACCCACCGTGTTGCTTACCTAGTTAAGGTTTGCGGCGTAAGTCCACAGCGCATTATGGCAGTTACCTTCACTAACAAGGCTGCCCGTGAGATGAGAGAACGGTTGGAGCAACTTTTGGGGCAAGTGAGTGAAGCTTTGACTCTGGGCACTTTCCACGCCATCTGCAGTCGAATTCTCCGTCGTGAAGGCCAGGCCATAGGACTTAACTCCAGATTTGTCATCTACGATGACGAAGACCAGTTGAATTTGATAAAGCGGAGCCTTCAGGAATTAAATCTCGACCCCAAGCAATATGCTCCTCGTGCATTACAATCAGGCATTAGCGCTGCTAAGAGCCGCCTTATTACCCCTCAGGACTATGCCCAGCAGGTTAATAGTTATTTTGAAGAGATAGTGCAAAGGGTCTACCAGCGCTATCAACAGTTGCTCAGTCAGAGTGGGGCTGTAGATTTCGATGACTTGTTAATGAAGACGGTACAAGTATTCAATGACCACTCTGAGATTCTGAGCAGATACCAGTCACGTTATGTTCATGTCTTAGTTGATGAGTTTCAGGACACCAATATTGCTCAATATGAGCTTATGAGACAGTTAGCCGGAGAATATCACAATATCTGCGTTGTTGGTGACCCCGACCAATCCATTTACTCCTGGAGGTTCGCCGATTTGCGCAATATTCTGAGTTTTGAGAGGGATTATCCTGAAGCCAAAGTAATGTTCTTGGAGCAGAATTACCGCTCCACCAGGATCATTCTAGAGGTGGCTTCAGACGTTATCTCGGCAAACGTGCAGCGCAAGCCCAAAAACTTGTGGACGGAAAATGAAGTCGGCTCTGCGGTGGTTATTATTGAGAGCTACAGCCAAGAAGAAGAAGCTCAATCTGTGGTCAATGAGATAGAAAAGCTAGTCAGCCAGGACCAAATATCGCTCAAAGATTGTGCTGTGATGTATCGGGTCAATGCTCAATCACGAGTATTGGAGGAAACTTTTATGCGCTACGGAGTGCCTTATAAGCTTGTTGGTGGCACACGCTTTTATCGCCGACAGGAGATCAAGGATATCATTGCTTACCTTAGAGTTATTCATAATCCACATGACAATGTCAGTTTGGCTCGAATCATAAATACTCCTGTGCGAGGCATTGGTCAGGGAACACTCGGCAAGCTTCAGGCTTGGGCCACGTCCCAAGATGTCTCTCTTTATGATGCTTTAAAGCAGGCGGTGGAGAGTAAAGCTCTATTCTCTCGCGTTATTAAAGCCCTGACTGGATTCGTTTCTCTTGTTGACAGACTCATTGCTAAAAGTCATGAGCTAAATCTTGCTGAACTATTGAATGAGATATTAGAGCATACTGGGTATAGAGAATACATTTTGGAGAAAGAGGGTGGGGAGGAGAGATGGGAAAATATAATGGAGCTGAAGAGCGTCGCCAAAGAATATGCTGAGTTTAATCCTGAAGAGGCTTTAGCTGCCTTCTTGGAGAAGGTTAGCCTGGTATCAGACATAGATGAACTAGATGAAAGGGCCGATGCTGTAACTCTAATTACCTTGCATCAAGCTAAAGGATTGGAATTTCCTGTAGTTTTTATTATCGGCATGGAAGAAGGAGTTTTGCCCCATAGGAAATCCTTTGATGCCCCAGAGGAAGTGGAAGAGGAGCGTCGTCTTTGCTATGTTGGTATAACTAGAGCTGAGAAACGACTCTACCTCTTGCGCAGTTACCGCCGCAGCTTGTTTGGCAATAGCTTGGCGAACCCGCCGTCACGCTTTCTCCAAGATATTTCACCACGTCTAGTAACCACCAAAAGATTATGGGAAGAGGAAAACCTGAGCTTACCGGATACTGTTTATTCCCAACCGCTGACTCGCTCCCTGGGCACTCTGGATTTGAAAGTGGGCGATTGGGTGCGCCACAGTAAATTTGGCGATGGCGTAGTGATGGATTGTTCTGCTGACAAAGGGGATCAAGTAGTAGCCGTGTCTTTCAGGGAAGCTGGAGTTAAGAAGCTGCTGCTCAGCCTGGCACCTTTACAGAAAATCGAAAAAGACCAAGATTTTCCTGCATAAACTATTGACAAAATACACGCAAGCGTGTAGAATTATTTTAAGTGTCAATTAAAGTTTTAGCGCCTGAGGTAATCTCCAAGATCGCTGCTGGAGAGGTAATTGAGAGACCAGCTTCAGTAGTAAAGGAGTTGGTGGAAAATTCCCTTGACGCTGGAGCCAGTCAGATTAGTGTAGAAGTACAAGGCGGTGGCATAGACTTAATTAAGGTAAGCGACAATGGAGCCGGTATTCCAGCATCAGAAATAGAGCTTGCCTTTTGTCGATATGCTACCAGCAAGATTAGCAACTTAGACGACTTTGGGAATATCTCCAGCCTTGGTTTTCGGGGCGAAGCCTTGCCCAGCATCGCCACTGTAGCTGAAGTAGAAATTTCCACCCAAACATCTGCGGATACTATTGGTAGTTGTCTATGCTTAAGAAAGGGCAACGTAGTTCGCAAGGAGAATCGTGCTAGACCTCTAGGTACTACTGTAACTGTGCGTCGATTGTTCCGCTATTTCCCCGCCAGGCTCAAGTTTCTGAAATCAGTGAATACAGAGAACAGCCATGTTGCTAACGTATTAAGCCATTATGCACTGGCTTTTCCTGAGGTCAGGTTCAGCTTGCTCCTTGATAAACACCCTAGCTTGCGTAGCGCAGGCAATGGCGATATGCGTGATGTGGTAAACCAAATATACGGTTTAGAGCTGGCCCAGGCGATGCTGGAGGTAGAAGGAAGGGATACCTTTACTAAGGTTAGTGGCTTGGTGAGTCCACCTTCCTTAGCTCGCCCCAACCGTAGCTATCTCAGTTTTTTTATTAATCGAAGGTGGGTACGCAGTCCCTTACTGATTAGAGCAGCCGAGGAAGCCTATCATGGCTTGCTCATGGATGGAAAGCATCCTGTAGTCATAATCAATATCTCGTTGCCAGCGGAGGAAATTGACGTCAATGTTCATCCTACCAAAGCTGAGGTAAAGTTTCGCCACGAACAAGCTGCCTTTGCCAGTGTAGAAGAGGCGATAAGGCAAGCATTAGCCAGGATGCCCGTGGCTACCAGTGCTACTACTAAGGTTGTGTCTTTCCCAGCTACTTCGCGCCAGCAGCAGAGCACCTGGGTAGTAAGTGAAAAGGAGCCAACTTTTGTTGCTCCCTTACCTATTCCTGGCTTACCTGTTCTGCGTGTAATGGGACAGCTAGCCAATACTTATGTTATTGCTGAGGGGCCTGAGGGACTTTACCTCGTTGACCAGCACGCTGCCCACGAGCGCATACTTTTCGAGAGAATCTTAGCCCAGTGGTCACGCCAGGAAGTCGAAGTTCAAGGGTTACTCCAGCCGATAACTATAGAACTTAGCCCCAGGGAAGAACAAATATTGAACACTAACAAGGAAAATTTGTCTCAATTTGGCTTCACTATTGAGCCTTTTGGCAGTAGAAGCTATTTACTACGCGCTGTGCCGGCGGTGGCAGCGACCACAAATACTATTGAGGCGATAAGGACATTGCTTGATGACCTAGCTAACAAAGAAAATACGACTCCTTGGGAAGAAAAGATAGCCGAATCGCTTGCTTGTCACAGTGCCATCAGAGCGGGGCAGCAGTTAAGCAATGAAGAGATGAGAGAATTAATAAGGCAGCTAGAGCAGGCTAAGCAACCACGCACCTGCCCCCATGGCCGGCCAACCATGATCCACTTGAACTCACATCAATTAGAGAAGGAGTTTGGTAGAGTAAGCTAGATTTAATTCCTTGAGCGTTTGAGGTCATTATAGCGCAGAAATCGGTCAACAGCTTTAGCCGCACCTGCTATTGAGTGATAGACAGCAATGCCGGCTTCACAGCATTTCCTCTGAGCCTCGAGCATCCATTCATAGTCTTCCTCAAAGGCAAGAAAATGAATTACCACCACCAACGGCTTGGTAAGTTCCCTGGAAGCCTTAAGAACGTCCTGTAAAAGGAACTCCCACGTCTCGGCACGGGGAGGAGGAAGCGAAGTAATGCTAAAAGGAAAGTGAACTATGATCAGATCAATGCCATCATGATTACCTAATATGCCAAGAATATTATAAAACCCAAGCCTCCAGGCGTCAGCAGAAAGGTCTACCGGATTATTCAGGATTGTTCCCGCCTCGCTTCCAAGTAAATTGCTGAGTTTCCTACGGATTGCTTCAGGAAAGCGTGGCACTGCAAGCCCAGCATCAGCGCAATCATCAGCCAGCAACACGGTAGCGCCACCACCAACGCCAAGGATAGCTGTCCTTCTTCCCACGGGCGAAGGCAAATGGGAAAAGGCTACTGCCATATCTATTAACTCCTCTAAACTGTTTACCCTTACTGTGCCGACCTGATGCAGAAGTCCGTCCCACACCCTGTCCGATCCAGATAAGGCGCCAGTATGCGAAGCTGCTGCCATTGCTCCAATTTCGC
>JRER01000805.1_pt1 | contig 11612 bp, 7 predicted proteins | sample 210161 | NCBI WGS metagenome assembly JRER01 (sample SAMN03019618, study PRJNA260268) | marine sediment metagenome | biome: Marine; feature: Sediment; material: Clay; isolation source: clay from marine sediments 136 meters below sea floor depth collected from... | place: New Zealand: Canterbury...
CAGACAGCAGATGGGATTTGAACCCTCTTCACAGTGGAGATGTCCCCCGCAACTCCCTCTTTTTCTGTTGATATCGAGTAGACGTGTTAACTATCGCTGTTTCTTTATATATTGTTAACGTAAATTTGCGTTAATAATTTGTTGTGCTACCTGATTTGTCATATCTCTTTATTGCGGCGTCTCCTCGAGCTGTGAGAGAGTAGTAAGCTCGTTTCCCCACTCCTACTCTTGTGACCCAGTTTTTGTTCATTAGTCTTTTGAGAGAGCGAACTATGGAAGATGATATTTTGTCTAGTCGGCCAGCGATGTCGGTTGGAGTGAGTCTTCCTTTGCTCAGCTCTTTCAGTATTTGATGTTCTAGTTGCGTTGGGATTTCAATTTCTGTTTCTTCTTTGAAAACGTGTTTAGGCATTACAGCCTTAGATTTTGATTCAATGGCTCTTTGGATGGCCTCATATGCTCTTTCTAACATGAGATAGGTGTTCGGAGCAGATACGTTAAGGATAGCCTTGATTGTTTCCGGAGGGAGCAATTCTTGAGTTGTTTCGATTGCAACTTTTTCCTTCTTTTGTATTTGGGAAATTCCTAAGAAAGCTCTTGAGTGGATTATTTTTTCTGCATCTTCTTGTGTGATTACTCCAGGATATATTTCTACCGTTGATAGTCTACGCACTGAAGAAACCACGGTTTCCTTGATTGATTCGCCGAAAGTGTATGTTAGGGCTAGGATTCCTCGTTTGCCTTGAAACCATGATTGGTTTCCGTCGAAGAAATCTGAAAGCAATGTATCTGAACTTACTTTGTCTAACTCATCGATGACGAATATTGGAAGTGTTCCTGTTTTCTCTAAGCGACTGATGAGAATGTCTGCAACGTGTCTGGTGTCGATTGTGGTTGAAGTGAGAATTGTTTCAATGTCTGTTTGCTTCAATCTGCTTACGAGCCACTTTATGCCCTTTTCAGCTAGATCTGAGGCTAAAACTAGAGGCGGAAAGACTATGCTGAAGGCTTCTGTAATTTTACGTCCGATCCATGGCGCATATTTTTTCGTTCCTTCCCTGAGTTTGCCTTCTTTTTTCTTAAATCCTGCAACTTCCAAAACTCCTGAGATAACTGACCTGTAGAAAGCATCTTCCAGTTCTTTGATGCTTGAAGCCGCCTTGGCTCCCTTTACCGTGATTGTTATTGGCATGATTTTTGTGTCTTTTGAAGTTGATAATACGTGCCATAGCACTCCTTGCATTACGGTTGTCTTACCTACGCCTCTTACGCCGTATATAGAGATTCTGCGATCTTGGCTAACTATTCTAGGTGATCGTTGGGTAGCGAAATGTCCGATGTCATGGTATAACAAGCCGAACAACTCATCCTCGTAAGAGAGAAGTTCCTTGGTCATAAACTGTTGAGACGCCATGAGATTCTTGGAGTCTGCCATGATTAACGTAGTTTTAGGTTATTAATATATAAAGATTAAGTCATAGTTAACGTGGAACCATCCTTTTCATGGGTTTTTCCCATGAAACGCAAGTAAAATAATAAAAACGAAGAGATTTCATCCCGTGGTGCAAGGGTAGGGTTTGAACCCTGCCAAAGCCGGAGAATGTTCCACGCAGTTCTCCTTTTTTGTTTTCGCTATTCTTCTGCTTCCATGTCTTCTAGGTCTATTTCGTCTTCTCAAGGTTCAGCGGACGTAGAGCGTAATCCTAGGGTTCTACATTCTTCACGTAGGAGCCCCCACACTTAGTGATATCCTAAGATTAAGGGTTGTTTGATTGTAATCTAGATAATCATCTTGAGTTGTTTCAATTGTGGAAATTGTTTAGAAGGGAAAAAGGAAAGACATTGCAGATTTCTATTGCTGTTCTTTTTTTGCTTTCTTTGTCGAAATCTTGACTAAATTGAACTCCTTAATGATTTTTATTCCCTCACCAGTTAAGCGATATTTCGAGGACTTCTTACTTCTTCTTTCATATTTGCTTTCAATTAATCCAACATCTTTTAAAACGCCCACATGATAAGCAAGCAGTGCCCTATCGATCCTCACTTTCTTTGCGAGATCGTTGAAGGCGATATCCGGCTCATCATGCAATCTAGTCAAAACGTTCAGTCTATAATCATTATCTATTGCACGGTAGACCTTCAGCCTTTGACGCGTCTTTACGTCCATTTTACTCACTGAAAAAATAATTGAGGAATCAAGTATATAAGGGTTTATCTGATAAATTAGATTTTACCTAATGCTGCTAACAATCTGTGTCGTGTAATAAGCTTCATAATTATTCTTTCAGAAGTGGGGAAGGCGGTTGTTTCACTGTCGTCATTTCATCTCGACCTCGCCATGTCAAAGCTTTGGTTTTTTCTTTTGAGATTCAAAGAAAATCTTGTTAATCTCTTTATACGATTGGAACGTGCAATTAGAGTTCTTTAGAGACTTGAAGGTTAAAGATTCTATTTTTCCATTAAAATTATTTCTTAAGGTTTCGGGACCCACTATATAAAATCTCTGTTCCTCCGATCTGGGATACACTAGAGCAACCTCATTCATTCTGTAAAGAGATTCTGTTAAAGTTGCTGGGGTATCCACTACCTCAACAAAAATTCTCGGTACATTGCTTTCCGAAAAAGCAACGCAATCAATTCTTGAAGCAATGTCACAAGTGCGCTCATTGTGAAACTCGGGAATACCTTCGAGAACATCCTCACCTTTTTCAATTATCTTTGCTTTGTCATTTCTTGCCACATGAACCTTAAGTCTGTAGCTCTTCAGTATTTTTACAAGTTTGAATTGGGTTGCGAGATGCACTCGTGGAAACTTAGGTATCTCCACCTTTTCTTCTTCGGCTTCAGGTTCGAAGGTGTGTCGTAAAGCCTTTTCTAAAATTTGAAAATCATGCAAACTGATTTTTCTTATGTAATTTCTTCCACCTATTGACATTCCCCATTGTTTCTTCAAATTGTCCAGATGCGCAAACATCTCAAGAGCATCTTTTCCGGAGAAAATTATATTTCTGAAATCAACATCGCCTCTTGGTTTCAGAATCGTTTCAATCATAAACTGGGCGAGTCCACGCTTCCAGTCTTCAGCTCTACGATCATCTCCCTCTTTTAATTTTTCAGTTACTTCAAATGTGCCTCTTATAAGATGATCCCCGCGTGTATAGTAGATCACTCTATCTTTCGGTCTGATTTCGTTAACAGTCGAGTGTTCGGGGATTAATTCGCCCTTCGCGTTTCTCAAAGGCTTGCCGTCTAAATCCGTTTTCACATAGAAACCTATTAAATCTGGATGCTTCTCGTAAGATTCTTCATCATGCACCACAAAGAATATGTTTCCAGGCATGCCGATCCCTCCAATAATGGAAGACAGCCTTCTAACTATTTATTTCTTCCACAAATGAACCCGCGCACATGTTGCAGCCCGTAGGTTCCGTACATATTAACGTTTTCTTTTTATAGAGATATTTAGTGGTGGTTTGTCCTGAAATGTCATCACATAGTCTTGAATGAGTTCAGTTTCTAGCTCCTCAGCCTCGTCTTCACTGTCCGATGTTTTCCAAATAACTTCCATATTTTCTATCTCAAGCCTGATTGCTTTCGGGTTTGGATTGTCACGAAAATATTTTCTAAAGTTCCACCCTTCGGAATGATATTTGATACTTAGGCCCGCGGTAGTAATGTCCTTCAGAAATTGCCATATTCTTTTCCGAAGATTCTTACTCTTGCCTATACATAGAATTCCTTCCTCATCAATTCCATTCAATCGTGCAAAATGTTTGGGTGTATTGCCTTCTAAATATCTGATGACATATACACCTGGCTTTTCATTTATGTAGTCTAATGATTCTGGGTTTGAGAGCTTTGAGGACTTGGCATCACTTAATTTGTTTGTTATCAATTTATCAACCAGCCACATTCATTTTAGTTTACGGTTATATTAAGGTTTGAAAATCAGGATAAGGGAATTCGTAGCGATTTCTGACTGAAAACCCTGGCGACCTCCAAACCGACAAATCAAACATGCGTGCGCATCATGTTTGAATACAGCGCTCTTCTCTCTATAACTCCTGGGCATACACAAGAATGAGCGAAGACAAAATCAACAAACTAATTCTCATTGGCTTGATTTTGCTTGTTGGTTTAGGGCTTCCTGCTGGAGTTTTGATTTGGTTTATAAAGAACGTTCTCACACCCATCGGAACAATTGAGAATATTGCGTGGGCTTTGGATTCATCTAATCCTTGGGTATGGGTTGGTAGATTAATACTGATTGCTATACCCGGATTGGCTATCGCGGCTGTAATAGCATGGATAAAAGAAAAAATCAGGTTGTAGTTTCAAATGCCTTCAGCGAATCAAGAAAAAGGACGAAAATGTGAAGACTATTGGGAGCCGCTATTGCAGTCGATTTGCCCCAGTGACCTAGAACACTTAACAAAAGGCGCCGACCGCAGATGTCGAAACAGCTATTTTGAGATTAAATCATGTCATAGCGGATTAACAAAGAAGCAACGTGAAACAAGAGAGCGAGTTGAAAAATCCGGTGGCAAATACTACATTGTGAGATGCCCATGTGAAGAGAAATAGCCATACTTAGGTTGTCGGAACACCCACTCGCACGATTCCTTGTTACTACACATCAAGCCGTCAGTTCACCACAAAGTCCGAGAATGGGTTTGAAGCATCTCATTGTGACAGAAATCGGTTCTTCATCGGCTCGTCTCGGCCAATATTTTATGTCGCCATTCTGGAATTCACCAACTGATCCAGACTGCTCATATAGCCTGTTGGCTATTGCGGCTTCAATACTCTTTCGAACGCGTCTTTTAACATCTAACGGGGTTAAGAAAATTCTGAACTCTCCCAGAAACTCGTAGATGACCGATGACAACTCTGGATACCGATTCAAAAATTCCAACATATGACATGCACCTCGTGTGCCGGGTTTCCACATACCACCCCATACAAGTATTTTAGTTCCCTGGCCAAACTGATGTGGGTCATAGACTCGGTAGAGCCCGTGCAGGTAATTGCGTGTATGCCATATGTGACGGCTGACAAACGACTTGCCTGTCTCTCCTACATAATAAGTAAGATACTGCTTCTTGAAAGGAATCGTCCACAAGTAGACGCCCGATTTTTTGGCTTCTGGTCTAGTGAAAATACAGTCATCAGTTGTTCCGTACCACTCATAGGGTCCATACCACTGCAATTCATAGGTTTGAGAACCCATGGATTTTTGTCCTCTCCCGCCTGCTCGTACATGTGGCATTCTTTCGACTCCATCTAGAATCTGTGATTTGAACTATCTCTCCTTTAACGTTTGCATCAGTTTCAGCACGCACGCTTTTAGAGCTCCTTGATCTTACTCTTCAGCTCGTAGGCAGTGAAAGGTTTAGTTCCAGACTTTTCAAGGAACTTCAAAGATATCGATTTTCTTTCCTGCAACAGCTCTTTGATCTTGCCCTTCGTGAATGCATAGAACCTCCATTGAGAGAGATCAAGTGGGTTTGCTGTATCATGACTTTCTGCCGTGAAGAAACAAATGACATAAATGTCCGAGTGAAGTTTTGGTTTATTTCCCATTGTATTTGTCTCGGGATCCCATTTCCTAGTTGGCTTGATTACGACTAGAGGGTTGGAAAACTCTTTTTGATACCACGCCTGCAATCGTGACATAGTCTTCACCTCAATTTTCTTTCCGTTGGGCAATGTTAGATCAGAAGCTAGCCAGGGAACTCTTCGTTTCTCATCTACACCAAGCAGGACTGCCACAATATACTCTGCAAGAATTGCACGTTCTATGTTCTGCATAAGATCGGAATATGCCCATTGCCAGAAGTCACTGATCGTTCGTCTGTTTATAGAGTCTGGTCCGCCTCGAAATCTTATGAAGGGATCTAATTTTGACGGGTTATGAGGAACAGCTTTCATGATAAAATCCTTCCGTTGGCTAGTCAATAGTTCTATTCAAACTGAGAAATCTCTATAGTCTATGTCCTTTAAATTGTCACGCATGCATGCATGGAATTAGAAGAAATAATCTAGACGGAAAATCCCAAGATGAGAGAATGACATTGTGTACCCATATGGAGGTTCCGTAATGGGTGTAGCAAGTATCTTAGGGATCTGCGAATAGGTTAAGAATGTCGATTACCTAGATTTGGGAATTGTGTGGCTTAGCTTATTTCTACGGTAATACGCTTTAAACGACTTTTCGCATCCCTCGCACTCAAAGAGTCTAACGTGAAACACGGAATAGTCCCATTCTCTTTCAAAGTTCGAAACTTCTTTGCCACATCGTGGACATTTGACCACGTTATTTCCTCCTATTGATTAGCAGTAATCACGAAGGGTTGATAAGATTTTTCATTTTGCGAGCACTCGTTAGTATTACTTGAAAATATCTTTCAACTGTGAGATATCACGGGTATCTTTAATACTGATAACTCTGTAGCCTAGAGATTTCAGCCTTTTTCTTTTGACTTTGTCGCTGTGTTTAACGTAGTCTTTTTTATGGGCGGGTCCATCTACATAAACGCAAGTTTTTGGTTTATAGTAGAAATCAACTCTTGAAATTGGTTCGTCTTTTTCCCAGATAGTGTATTGTGCTTCCGTTGGTAGAGGAAGATGTTCTTCAGCTATCTTTTTCAGAACTTTCTTTTCGAGTTCTGATTCGCATTTTTCAATTAGATATCTGTATTTATCTTCTTCATTTTTTTCTTCTAGTTCTATACTTGAGTACAGTAGGAGTTTGAGTGTGGGTTTTATTGATTTGCGGTCTAGCAGAACGTGTTCGGGTTGGTTCAAGAATCGAAGCAAGCAGTTGTAACATGCTTTTGCACAAGCATCGGATGCTTCGGCTCCTGTTTCAGGATCTTCTATGTGAATTACTTCTTGCGCGTTTTTTATGAAAAGATTAAACATTTCTTGATCTCGTAGGGCATTGAGAGCGCCTATTCCACCTTCTTCGACTTCGAATACCACTATTCTATATTCTTCTGTATCTGGGATAGGTGCTATTACCCCATTCACCTCATTTCCGTCCAAGTGGAAAGTTCTGAGAATTGCCTGTAACAATGCCTCTTTGAGGGTGGTATAGAAAGCAAGGTTGTTCTCTTTTTGTATATTAGGTGGAAGCGGTATATGTAGAGAAATTGTGTCGTGGTTACCTTCTAGAACAAGCCAAGCGTCCTTAATGATGTCTTCTGCTGTTCCTTTGTTCTTGCAGGCTTTGTTTGAATCGGTATCAAGATGAGTTTCGAGGGCTTGTTTGCTTGTTAGCCATTCGTGACATGCGCTGCAGTAGTTGAATCCTTCAACGATTATTTCGGTTTGCTCTCTTAGTTTTGTTCTTGCACCTTTGTTTATGACTGTGATCTTTCCGTTATGTTCATATGTTAATGTTCCTTGAATATCATTTGGTAATTTTATTGTGTATTTCATTTGTCTTCTTTCATTTGGTGAATAATGAGTTGTTATCTCGTATCCACGCACTCTTCTTTCTTCTTCATCGCATGTTATCATATCCCTGCGAATGGCAGACATGTCCGGTAACTCTAGGCAGTTTACATTTGGTTTGACGGATTCGAAGCTTGCTCCGCAAAGTGGGCATGCTGCTTCTTGGATTGCCTGGGTTCTTAACAGAACGTTTCCGCATTCTGGGCAGATTAGGGTTGCAAAGGTTACGGGTCGGCCTTCTTCTGTTTTTATTCTGGCCTTATTTACGAAGTATCTTATCCCATTGTAGTAAACTGTTGTTCTGGGGGCGAATTCTCTTAGAGCTATGTTTTCGCTTCTTACGATTTCATTTATCCCTCTGCCTTCAGCTTTCCAGTCGTAGAGGTTTAGTGATGTAACTGAGCTTGGGAATCCATAATTTGGTAGAAAACCGTGCGTTGATAGATACCGGTAGGTATAATATGATTCCTTTCCTGTTTTCATTCTGGAAATTTTTGCTTCGATTGCTGCGCGGTGTCCCTGTAGTTTCTTGCTTGGGTGTTTCAAAAGATCTCTGTTTATCTCTTCTCTTTCTAGATATAGTCCTCTGTATTCGTTGCGCCATGAGTTAAATGTCGAGTCTAACGTTTGATTAAAGTTAGATATGATGCCTTGAATATAGTCCAAACTGAACCATTCATATTCTTGTATTTCTTTTGCAAAGGCGTCTTTGGCTGCATTTAATATCTTTTCATTGTTTTTCTTCAATTCATTTTGAAGGTCTCTCAAGAAATCAGGGAACATTCTCAAAGGAAGGTCTTCACTTTCGGTTATCTGTACGATTTCCTCTATTTTGGTAGGTAGCTTGAAATGGAGTGTTTCCAGAATTAAGGAATGGACATGTCGCTTGATTAAGGCGTCATTGTCAAGTAGGAATCTTGGGGGAACAATGCGACCTGAAACGATTCTTTCTGGGAATTGGTAGAAGTACTGATCGTGGGGTCCTCTAGCGTAGCCAGTTCCACAGAATGTGATTATCATTGACGGCTGACCCTTTCGTCCAGCTCTGCCTGCCCGCTGGGCATAATGGCTTGGATCTGGAGGCACGTTTCTCATGAAGATTGCGGAGAGATCTCCGATATCGATACCTAGTTCCATTGTTGGTGTGCAGACTAGGACGTTGAGTCGTTTAGTTGGTTCCTTGAATTCGTCTTCGATCTGTTTCCTTTCTTCACCTGGGACTTGACCACTGTGTTCTCTTGCGTAAGCATAGACAAGTTCTCTGGGATCTGCCAAGAAGAGTTGTCTATAGTAGTTTTGGCTTTGGTCTTCTGTTACGAGTTCTCTGCAGCGGTGATTTGTGCATATATTCAGTTTTTTCCAATGAAATACGCGTCCACATTTTGGGCATACTTTCAAAATTGGATTTTCATTAAGTTTTAAGATTATTGCTTTGGCGTTGACTTGCAATAATGGTGGATAATCCCTAAGGCGCAGGTTTACGAGATATTGTATGTCTTCCCTCGATAGTAGATCAATTACTTTTTGTGCAATGTTCTGTGCATCTTCAGCGTTGGAGATTCCAAGTGCCCTTGAAGCCCACTTAGGTAGGAGGCGCCCTTGTTTTGCGCTTCTGATCACAATTATTCTTTGGGATCTATAATAGATCGTCCTTGTTGTTGGAATTAGATCGCTGAACCCCACAATCTGGTATCTTCGTAATCTGGGATCGAACAGGATTCCTTCTTCGAAGATATCTTCCCATTTTTCCCATAATCGCATTGTGTTGTTTGTGGTTTGATGGAAGATTGCGCCCCTTCGGCGCATTATGTCTAAGAGACCAGTAATGTATTCCTTCATCATGTCTGGGTCGATTTTTGCGAGTTTTGGATGTATGTCACTCCAGTCTATGTCGTTCACCAATTTGTTAAGACCTACATATTCTACTTGGAGTAGCCCAACTTCTTCGAGGCTTAACTGGTTGGATATGGGAGAGTATACTACTTCGTTGAGGGTTAGATATTTCAGGAATCTTTCGAATTCGAGTTGGTGTCTCCGTCCTCCTGCTGTGATATATTTTCCCGTTGGACGCTCGTATTCGGGTAGAATACCATATTTTTCCATTGCTTCATGGATTGCCTTCCCTGCTTCATCAATTCTTAAGGCTTCACCTGATTCTTTTAGCGCTTGGTAGAGCCCCTGTCTAAAAATAACTCTTCTCTGAAGGTCGTTTAAATGGGCTGCTTGGAGAGCTGTGTCTTGACGGTTGTCGCTGAAAGCTATTACCTTTTGTTGATCTGAAGGGAGTTCTTTCAATATGGATGAGATTATAACATCTGTTGCTGTGCTTCTTCCTACACTGCTGAATTCAAAGAGTTTGTTGTATTCTCTGGGACGTCTGGTGTATGAGACTCCGCACGCTGGACAGATTTGAAATGGATGCGGCACCAGCCAGACGTCGATTTTATCTTCACCTTGACAGTCGGAATTTATCTTGTTGCAGTCTGGACAGTATGTTGCTGATTGAGGAACTGCATGTTCATATGTTCTTCTTATGGTGCCTTTTTCTGTCTGCCACCGTGACGGGATCTCCCAGCCACTGGTTTCTTGGTTGATCGGAGTCAGGTATGCGTCTCTTCCCTCTACGTCGGCATCCATGGGTCTTGGAAGTATTGTTCCGTCCTTTTGGATTGCTACGCCATAGAATTCCTGGCCGCATGATCTGCAGAATGAAAGTGGTAAGGCTGTTCTTTTCTTGTCGCTTTTGCCGCATTCTTTGCAAAGGCGGTCTCCGCTGTCATTGAGATGTGGTCCTGCTTTCGTGAGGCAGGAGCTTATTACACTCCCTTTGGAGAAGAATGTGTGCAGTTTCGGGACGATTAGGAAATGGATTTCTTGGGCTATTGGGTAAGTAGCGATTGATCCTACTAGGAGGGCGGCTTGAATCTCAAATAGTATATCTTTTAGGTCACCTGTTGATCTCCACTGTTCTCTGTATGCTTCCGCTAGTTCGAAGATTGGTTTGGGGTCTCTCTTGAGGTATTCTCGTATGAATTTAATTGTGGGATGGCGGATCAGGGTTTTTCCGAGGCCTTCCGGTGTTCTTTCCTCTGGTTTGAGCTTTCTCCCCAAAAGGTTTTCAGCTAGTGTGATGGCGCTTTTGAAAGTTCCGTCGAATCTGTCGATATCTTCTTTTTCTATTGTTAATGTTTCGGGGAGTTTGAGTGAGGTTTCGTTTTCTGATTGGAAGGCTTGATATTTTTCTTCGATTACGTTTTGGGGGTAAAATGGTTCACCGAAGAGTTCTGAGGCTACTTTGGCTATGACATCAGCTGCTGCTTCTGTTGTTTTGCTTTCTATGGTAGCGCTTGTTCCAATGCATCGTATTTTTCCCTTAGTTTCAGTGCGTTGTTTCAGTCTTCTGACTAGACAGGCGACATCAGCTCCTCTATGCCCTGTATAAGTGTGCATTTCGTCTAGGACGAGAAATTTGAGTTGACCTTGGTGTTCAGGTGGGAATAATTTTCGGTCTTCGAATCGTGTTAAGAGGAGGTCAAGCATTACATAGTTAGTCATCAGTATGTCAGGCGGGCTTTCACGGATCTCGGTTCGAGACAAGATTTCGCTGTCAAGAGGTTCTCTTCCTTTCAGTCGACTGATGGCTTCTTCAGGGCTTTCTGGAGTGTCTCCCGTATACTTACCTATCTTTAGTCCTGTTCCCTCAAGTCGGGTTGTAAACGCTTCGTATTGGGAATTGGCTAAGGCGTTCATGGGATAGACAAGGATGGCCTTAATGCCTTTTTTTCCTGCTTTTTTAAGTTTTAAACATTCATTGACAATTGGGATGCCGAAACAGAAGCTTTTTCCAGAACCTGTGCCTGTGGCGACAACGATATTCTGTTGGTCTTCAAGTAATTTTCTGATGGCGACCGACTGATGGTAGTAAGGCTGGATGGGAGCGCTATCAGGGCTGTCTGCTTCTTTTCTAAATATCTTCAGTATCTCTGGTTTGAGAACACCTCTATCGACGAATTTTTGAAGTCTTTCACCTTCCTTGTATCTTCTGTTGAGCCCGATCAGAGGTTCCCGCCAGAGAATTGTTCCTTCTTGAACTTGGTTTTCAACCCATTCTGCGATTACTGGATTGCGGAACCTTTGGAAGGTTGCAACGTAAC
>JRER01000869.1_pt1 | contig 11587 bp, 8 predicted proteins | sample 210161 | NCBI WGS metagenome assembly JRER01 (sample SAMN03019618, study PRJNA260268) | marine sediment metagenome | biome: Marine; feature: Sediment; material: Clay; isolation source: clay from marine sediments 136 meters below sea floor depth collected from... | place: New Zealand: Canterbury...
GAGGGTTATGCTCTCCTCCTCGGAGCCCATGATTGGCAATATCTCCGTGGTGGCTGGGGAATAGACCCCCGCCTCCAAGCGATACCGGCCGAGGGGGATATCTAGAGGGAGGGTCAACCGATGGGGGTCGCGGACTACCTCACCCACCACCCAGTGGGTAGTGGGATGGAGTCCCCGAAGGGGGGCGCTATCATCTTGGGCCCAGACACGGCTTTGAGCATCCAAGAGATGGACGAAGACGCTATAATTCTCCAGGATGTGAGTCAAACATTTCCATCTCAACGTGAGATGCATCTCTTCGCCAGGTCTAAAGGTATCCCCGTTGAGGCTATAGCTGAGGAGGGCCACCTGATCGCCCAGTTCGAGATATAGCTCCCGATGCAAAGCAGGCGTGGGAGGTGGGGAGGGTTCCGAGAGAAATATGAACACCCCATCCTCCTTGGCCACCAGCTCCATCCGATCCCAGACATACTGGATGAAGTGGTCGGTATACCTGGTCCTGAACCGCTCCTCATCGATGACGAACCAGACCCTTCGCTCCCCCTCTATCACGTCCATCAACTCCTCATCGGTGGTGAGGAAGGGGACTCCACCCCAATGTTCTATCCAGTGGTCATCCTCCCTCCTGACATAGGCGAAAAAATGTTTCTCGCTGCTCACGTAGTCACACCGGTCGAAATATACCTTACAAAAGGGTATCCAGAAGGTGATTATCACATCCTCTTCTCGGTAGCGCTCCTCCACGTACCTCAGGGCCCAGTTATAACCCCATTCCCTTTGAGAGGCAGCAGAGAGGGCAGTAGGTAGAGAAAAGGTGACCACGACTATCACTATGAGGATAGTCGAAAGTAGGGGGATCACCTCCCCTATCCTCCCACGCCGCTCCCAGCGGCCAACCAACCCCTCCCCCCAAAAAACTACTACCCCGCTGGCCATCAGGAAGAAGTGAGGGGAGAGCATAAATAGATAACGAGGGCTCCACCGTTTGGGGCTCACCAAGAAGATCATCTCCAGAAAGACCAACCCAAAAAGGAGATAGAGGAAGAGGTAGCCTCCCCGCTTCTCAACCAGGCTCTTTATACCCCTTCGCCATGCGGCCCAGAGGATAAGGATGGCTCCCACCAGGGCCAGGAGGCTCAGGAGGCCCACAAAGGGAAGTTGATCTGGCCCCAGGAAGAAGGGGCTATATCGCTTCAGTGCCCTTAGGGGGGAGAAAGAGGGGGCAAAATTGGGGTATGACTCCCCAAAAGCCTGCCAACCTGGAGGACGGGCCAGCCTCCACAAATATAGGTTTAAGCCCACCCCTAGGATGCAGAGGAGGCTCTCCAAGAGTACGCTGGGCTTGAGGAACCACCGCCACCCCCTCCAGAGGAGGGCACAGAGGAGAAAGGCGGGAAAGAGGAGGAGCGATTCGGTATGGGTGAAGAGGGCCAAGATGAAGAATAGGGTATAGAAGCGCCGATATAGGGCCCTATCTCTACGGACCACCCCTTGATAGAAGAAGAGAGTGGCCAGAAGGAGGAGGAAGAGCAAAAGTGTATAGTTCCTAGCCCTCCCTCCCCAGATGATAGCCTGGGGCTCGAGGGCCAAAAGAGCGGCGGCGATCACCCCCGCCCAAGGCGAGACTATCTTCTTCCCCACCCAGTAGAGGAGGGGGATAGAAGCCACCCCTATGATCACGCTGGGAAGCCTGGCCACCAATTCGCTGAAGCCAAAGATCGAGATGAAGAGGGCCTCTAGATAGGTGAAGAGGAGTCCATGGCTATATAGGGAGCCGGTGGGGAAGAAGGGTGCCCCATACTCTATGGTCCTTTGAGCCATCCAGAAGGTGGTATACTCGTCGATATAGGGGTTTGTAGAGCGGGCATAGGTGAGGCGGAGGGTGAGGCCTATGGCCACGAGAGCCAAGAGGAGGCCAGCGATGAGGAGGCGATGACCTAGGTCGCCCTTTGAGTCGGCCGTCGGCGAGGTGATGACCCCCATCAGAGCCTCCAGGCTATCAGGGCGCAGATCAGCTCGGCGATGATGCGGATCAGACGGGTGAAGAGCACCACCACAGTGGCCACTGGAACGGGGAATTGAAAGCCCAGAAGGAAGGTCAGGGTTCCCTCCACCACCCCCAGCCCTGCCGGGGCGAAGAGGGCCAGGAAGCCAACCACCCAGGCTATGGTAAAGGCCCCAACCACCATAGGTGCCTGAGAGAGGGGAGAAGGGGTCAGAGAGTTGATCAGGAGGTAATAGGCTACCCCGTTGATAATCCAGAAGAGAACCCAGAGGAGCAGTTGGCCCAGGGTATCTCTATACCCCCAATCCAGCCTCCGAGGCTCCTCCCCCAAAGCCCGCAGGGCGAATCCAAAGCCCCTCCTCATGAAGGCGGGGTGGAATAAGATCACCCCTAAAGGGAGAAGGAGAAGAGATGGGTATGACCCGGCCAAGGGCTGGGCGTGGCCCCAAAAGGGCAGGGTAAGAAGGAAAACTATGAGCCCAGAGAGGACCTGCCATAGGAGTTGCAGCCCCAGGCTGGCCCCGGAGATCAATTTGGAGACCCCCTCCTTGGAACCCAGGTAGATCACCCCCGCCAAGTTCCACACCTTTCCCGGGAGGTAGCGGCCCAATTGGGAGAGGAAGAGTATGCGGAAGAGTTTCCTATACTCCAGGGAGCCTCCAAGTTGGAGGACTATCCACCTCCACAGATAGGCGTAGAGGAAAGCATCGGCCAGGAGCAAGAAGAGGCTGCCAGCCAAGGCTAGATAGTTGGGGCTCCACTGATAGGTGGAGAGCTCGCTCCAGTTGAGGTAGAGGTTGCGGAAGAGAAAAGTGAAGATGAGACCGATGAGGAGGATCTGCAAGCCGCGCACCAGATAGGGCCGGCCTTGAAACTCAGCCCATAGCGCCTTCACCATACCCTCAACCCTTCCGGAGCACCAACCCAAAATAGTAGGCATCTCCCTCCCTGGCCCTATCTTTCCGGTAGAGCCTCTCATATAGAGGCTTCTGCATCCAGCCCAGAAGGCCATTCCTGAGCACCAAAGGCAAGCGAAACCACCACTCGGTGAAACGGCGGGTCCTTTTATCCTCGAAATAGAACTCGGCCTCCACCTCCAGACCGGAGGGCTCTATTATGCGCTTCTCCAGCGCTTCCTTATCATAAGTTCGACAGAAGAGCCACTCCCATCGCCACTCCCGATACTCCTCACCGATGCCGAAGGATAAGAAGAGCCTGCCCCCTGGCTTGAGGAGGCGGTTCGCCTCCTTGACGAATTCGATATCCCCATCGCCAGGGAAATGTTCCACCGCCGATATATTGAAGATCAAATCGAAGAGACCATCCCGGAAGGACGTAGTAGTGGCATCCTGGACGTTCACGTAGAAACGCTTATCGAGCCACCTTTCCTTCCCCAAATAACGGGCATACTTTTGCTGGATCGCTACCTTTGGATCTATATCCACCACATGGACCTCACAACCCAGGTGGGCGACATAGAGAGGGAGTATCGATTTATAACTACCCACATCCAACACTCTCATGCCTTTTGAGAAATCGAAGTAGGAAAGGATCAAGGGTAACTCCCAACAGCGATAGAAGTTTATCCCCTGTAAGAGGTTGATCAAGCCCAGGAGGAGATCCCCTTTCTTGAGGGCTGCCATCCCCAGTCGCATCTTGAAGTGGGAAAGTCTCCCCAAGATGGCAAACTCCCTATCTACATCCTTTCGCCAGACCCCCCTTTCCCTCACGGTCTCTTCACCGCCACGATCCCCAACCCGTGGCCTGGGGTTGAGGATATATCTCCAAGGAGGGCCAGGAGGGGAACGGAGAGCAAAGAAATGAGGAGAAAGGCCAACCGTCCAATTCCCGTGGTGATGTCGATACCCCTCAAGGAGTGGAGGGACTCGAAGAGGAACGCTCCCATACAGGTCAAGTAATAACAGCTCTCCAGCACCTGGAAGCCAAGTGAGTGGAGATAATTCACCAGTTCTGGACCGCTATAGCGACGCAAAACTCCATATACCCCATCCAGGTGCTTCCGCAGCCCATCCTCGAACGTAGAGGCTGAGGCTATCTCCCCCTTCAAGAAGAGAGCCTTGACCCCCTTGGGCAGCCTACCCAATGAACGCAGAAAGCAACCTCTCTCCTCGCATTCTACGGTCAAAAGGAACTTCCCTCCCGGTTTCAGCACCCTATAGATCTCCTCCATCGCCCTCTCGTCTTCGACCACGTGCTCTAGCACGCAGTTGCACAAAACCACATCGAAGGATCCCTCCCCAAAGGGGATCTCGCTAACGCTGGCCACTAGATGTTGAGTCTTTTCATTTAGACCCAATTTGGATGTTACTTCACGAGCCCTGGCTATTTGTAGCGAAGAGATATCTATCCCTACTAGATAGGCCCCCCGATCCACCAGAAAGAGAGGATATACGCTTTGGTGGCAGCCAGCATCGAGAACCATTAAGCCTCGAGGGTCCTCTAGGTGCGGCATAACAATTCCCATTTCTAAATTCCTCATCATGTTCAAGCGTCGTAGGTAGGGAAGCAACCTACGGCCCAGGGTGGGAGGGAGCCTTAAGAAATAGGTTAGGAGGAGTTTCAACCTCGATCTCCTTGGAAGAAGGACATCCGATCCACAACCGACTTAGCACCCCTCAGAAGCCGCCTCACATCTTTCAGGCTACGTATCCTCAGAGCGCTCCTGAGGATAAAACCAGGCCGGAAGTAGAACTCCCGATAGGCCTGCACCCGCGCGTGCTCCACCTCTTCTCGAGATAACTCCTCCGTCTCGATGAGGGAGTTCTTGGAGGCGAAGTCTGCCCAGGAATCGTAAACCAACCAGCCGTTTCTCTGACACTCTTCGTAGAGTTGGGTACCCGGATGGGGGATAGCCACGGCGAACTGAACGCTATCGGGGTCCAGTTCTTTGGCGAACTCGATGGTTTGACGAATCGTTTCTTGGTCCTCTCCGGGGACGCCGAAGAGGAAAAAGGCCTGGGTTCTTATCCCCAACCTCCGGCAGATGGCGAAGGTCTCCTTGGTCCGCTCCAAAGATATCCCTTTGCGCATCAGTTTGAGCATCTTCGGGGAGCCCGACTCCACGCCGAAATAGATATAGTGGCAGCCCGCCTTTTTCACGGCCGCCAACATCTCTTCGTCCACGGTGTCCACCCGGCTCTGGCAGATCCAACTCACCTGGACCCCCCTCTCTTGGATGAGGCGACATATCTCCAGCATCCGCCCCTTATCCAAAGTGAGGCAGTCGTCATCGAAATATATCTCGTCCACGCCGTAATCCCGTACCAACCGTTCCATCTCCTCCACCACATTGGTTGCGCTTCGAGCCCGGAACTTATGGCCGTAGAGGGTCTCTGGCCAGAGGCAATAGGTGCAATGGGCCGGGCACCCTCGAGAACTGACCATGGTCATGGTCCTGTAGCCCGAGTAGACGGCAGAGTGGTACCCCTCGCATCTCACTATATGCCAAGCCGGGAAGGGGAGGCTGTCTAACCCTTCTAGGAGAGGACGTTCTGGGTTAACCTGAACCTCACCATCCTGCCGATAGGAGAGTCCCAACACCTTCGAGAGGTCGCCATCGTGAGCCAAAGTCTGGGCCAACTCTTTCACCGTCAACTCGAACTCCCCGCGACAGATGGCGTCCACCTCTGGATTCGCCTCTAGGATCTCCCGATGGAAGAAGGTAGTATGAGAGCCAACTAGAGCCACGAAGGTACCCCTATCCTTCTCCTTGAGCGCCTTGGCGGTCTGGAGGTCGTACTCGATGGAGGGGGTGGAACACTCCATAACCACCAGATCTGGTGCCTCTTTGGCCACCGCCTCGGCGAACTCGGCGATGGACATCTCCTCCATCACCCCATCTAGGAACCCCACCTCAAAGCCCGCCTCTTCCAACACCGCCACCGTGTAGGCTAGATAGATGGGGTACTCCAGGTATTTATCGCTTCGCTTATGGGGCCAGCGCACATCAGAACGGGCCCCATACCCCGGGCCAGGCCAGGGGGGGTTGGTAACTAGTACTTTCATCATTGCTGGTACCCTCTACCCATCTGAAGCCTCTTTAGTCGATATAATGTCATTCGTCTCGGCAGCCCCCCCGCTGAAGCCTCGCAGCACTTTGTACAAGCCTCGCTTCACAATTGTTGGAAGCCAAGCGCGGAACTTTAGGAACAGTTCATAGTTAACGTCCAGGAGTAGAAGGGCCAGGGCTTTCCTCAGACTTATGTGTCTCATTACCCTAAAACGAAACATCTTCTTGTGCCACACAATTTCTCTCGCTGACATATGTGGATAATTCATGATGGAAGTCAACTTAAAAGAGACCGGCATCGTCTCCGTAAGTAGCCAACCTTTCTCTTTGCACAATGTATGAAGTTCGGTGCCCGGATACGGTTGGAAAATAAAAACCTGTAGGTAGTCAGGCTCGCACTCGCGATTCAGCCTGATTGTTTCCCAGATGTCCCCTTCCCTCTCATAGGGTAGGCCAACCATGTTGAACGAGTTGGCTTTCATGCCCCATTTCTTCGCTGCTCCAAAGGCCCTGACGATCTGAGCGTTGGTCATGTTTCGGCGCAGAACGTTCTTTCTCAACCTCTCACTGCCCGATTCAATGCCTATGTGAAGTGATGTGCATCCAGCCTGGGCTAGATACTCACACATTTCTTCGTCCAGGGCTTCCACCCTGCCATTGCAGCCGAAGGAAAGATCGCCCGCTTGTGAATACTTTGCAGCAAAGTCCGCGACCCACCTCTTACTGAGAGCAAAGATGTCGTCCTGAAAGAAGAGGTGTTTGACCTGCCCAGGGTAACTTTTCAAGATGTGATCGGTCTCAGCCAAGATGTTTTCAGGGCTTCTAAATCTTACCCGCCTTTCGTTGTCGCTGTAGATTTGATGGAGCCTGTGGTTTATGCAATAGGAGCATTTATAGGGACAGCCTCGGCCCGCGATCATATCGATAGTACCATAGGAAGCCTCAATATATCTCTCCATATCCCAAATGTCTCTGTCAGGAAATGGAAAGAGTTCAAGATTTGATTCAAGCGGAGCAACTGGATTTCGAACGATCTCGCCATCCTTCTTGAACACAAAGTTGGGCACTGAGAAGTAGTCCTGTTCATTCTCCATCCTATCCAAAATCTCTCTGACTGCATATTCCCCCTCCCCAACGCACACCATATCCACGCAATCGTGTAACATCAACGTTTCAGGGGCCACAGTCGCATGAGCACCACCAAAGATAATCGGGAGTTGTCTATCAAACCGTTTTATCGCTCTCGCCACATCGAGAGAAAAGGGTAGGTCACCGCTGGTCAGGGAGAACCCAACTACATCTGGTCTAGCCTCCTCAATCTTGTCAATGCAATCCTGTACACTTCCACCCCATGTGTAGTCCATTACCTCCGCGGTGTGACCAAATTGTCTGATATACGAGGACATATATGAGATACCCAAAGAGATATGCTCTTGGTGTGTCTGGTTGGGATAGACAAACAGGATTTTCACGGCTCTCCTTCAGCGATAATCTGGCCGGGTAAGGACCCGACCGGGTTTGAGGATATGTCAAGGGAGAACAAAAGTCAAGGGGTCCAAGAAAGTTGAACCGGGGGCTTTACTGGATTGGCAAGGGACAAGCAGTTGCTTCTAAAACGGGGAGAATCAGAATCGACGTATTTGCCCGGCAATCTTAGAATTGTGAAAAGTGCCTTCATGCGTCATCCTCCGACTGCTCTAATGAGACCAGCGCACATCGGAACGGGCCCCATACCCTGGGCCAGGCCAGGGGGGGTTCGTAACCACAACCCTCATGCCGCTCTACCCTCCTCCAGATAACCCTCGCATAATTGCACGAACCTCTCGGCTAGGCTTCGCCACTCGAACTTCTCTCTCGCCTTCCGCAACCCTCGCGCGCCTAACTCTTTACGCCGGACGTCGTTAGTCAGAAGAGAGCAGACCTTATCGGCCAGATCTCGATGGTCTCCGGGGGTGTAAAACAGCCCCCCCTCCCCTTCCTCCATCACCTCTTCTAGCGCTGGAAGGCGAGGAAGGATAGAAGGAACCCCACAAGCCCAGTATTCGAACTCCTTAAGGGTGACACGACCTCGCGCCGATAGTACGTCAGGGAGTATCACCAGACCCAGGTCGCAGGCCGAGATATAGCGAGCCACCTCTTCCTGAGGCACCCAACCTGAGAAATGAAAGTGATCGTTCAAACCGTACCTAGCCACTCTCTCTTTCAGATGGGGAACGGCAGCCCCATCCCCCACCATCCAGAAGCCTGTCTTAGGCCACCTCTCTACCACCAAGCGGGCTGCCTCTACCAGAAGTTCCGGGTGATCCTGGGGATCTATCACGCCGTGGAAGATGAGAACGTGATCCGCGCCCGGGGCGTACTTCTGTCGCAGATCATCACCGTTGACTCTCCTGAAGATATCAGTATCCACACCATCGGGCACCACATCGATATCCTGGGGACGGGCCCCAAACCGGCAGGCGATACCCTTCATAGCCTGGCTGATGGTGATGATTTTGTCTGAATCTCTGATGCTCCTTCTCTCCATTTTCCGGCCCAGGCCCAGTATGGCCCGCAACCATCTGGAGCGGTAATCCTCTAGGTACTCGAAGAGGAGATCGGTGAGGTCTAAGAGAGCCAAAGTTTGGGGGTGGAACCCCTTGGCCAGAAGGGCGCTGTAGCCAGCGATGGAATTGTGGGAAACGATGAGATCGGGTTTCAACCGTCGAGCGTAGTTGGTCACCCTTAGGATGTTGAGGGGGAAAGCGACCATATATTTGGGCATCTTCCACCGGCCCAAACGGCTCACCCCCTGGATGGGCAACCAATGGGCACACCTGTATCGGTCGATCGCCTCTTCTCTGGAGACGGCGATGGAGGAAGCCACATATACCTCGTGCCCTCTGGCCACGAAAGCCTTTATCACGTTCGATATGCGGGGAGTCCCGCCTCCGCTGATAGGCACCAGTTTTTCGAAGATGGTGACTAAGACTCGCAAAGAGAACCTCCGACTTCTATTTCTCCGTCAGTGGGGCATAGATCTCTTCGAACCTGGTCATTACCTGGCTCCAGTCGTATGAGGTTTGTACCCGACGCAGGGCCCCTTCCCCCAACCTCCTCCTCAACCCCCCATCCTCCATTAACCTCAAAACCCCTCTCACGAACTCCTCCCCTAACTCGTCGGTCAGGAGGATCTCCTCCCCAGATACGAAATCCTGCCCTTCAGCCCCCAGCCGGGTGGAAACGATGGGCCTCCCACAAGCCGCCGCCTCCAAGATCTTCACTCGGGTGCCAGAGCCCGAATCGAGAGGCACAAGGACCAGATCCGAGGCGGAGAGATAGTCGGCTAGGTTGGGAGTGAACTCCTTCCGGCCATCGACAAAGCCGGTGAAAAGAAGATGCTCATCAGCGTAGGGGGTAAGATCTTCATAATTCTGCCCGATGATGAGAAAGACCGCCTCTGGATGGTGGGATAACACCGCAGGACGGACCTCCTCGGCGATGTATCTCACCGCTCGTTCGTTGGGGATATAATCCAACTTGCCCACGAAGGTGAGAATGAAAGCCTGCCCCAGGTTTAGCCTCTCTCGCACCAGGGCTGCCCCCTCCTCTCGATAAGCGAAGGTCTCGAGATCTATGCAGTGGGGGATAACAGCCACCTTCTCTGAGGAGATACCGTATAATTCAACTATAAACCCCTTATCAACCTCTGACAGGGCCACGATCTTGTCGGCTCCACACAAGCCCCACCTTTCCAAATGTCTGATAAGCGAGAGGAAAGGCTCCTCCAGCCCCATCCTTTTGAACTTGAGATACTCCACATTTTCTTGAACCAGGACCACGGGCTTGCCTAACGATCTCTTCAAATAGTGAGCGGTGGGCGCCGTCCAGAGGAGCTCGGCCTGGATGATATCTGGCCGGAAAGAAGCCGCGATCTCCCCGGCCGCCTTAAGGTAGAAAGGGTTGATGAGGAGCCCCTTATAGCCCAGCCGATCGAGGGGACTCTCCCTTGCGTAGTGGATCGAGAGATGAGGATGGGCCAGATCTATCGGCCCTCGCTGCGAATAGAGCCGACAGAGGAGGGCTTCGATGCGGTGGCCCTGGGCCAAGTGCTTGATGGTGTAATAGATGGCGCTGCTTGAGCCGTGAACGGGGGGGAAGATATCGCAAGGCGAAAGCAAAAGGATCTTGTACATCCTCACCTACACGACTAGGGATTTGGAGGCTAACTCCTCCTCCACCTCCTGAAACCTATCGATCGCCTCCTCTCGGCTCACCCAAGCGATAAGGTCCGAGATCCCCTCCTCGAACTTCACCCGGGGCTGAAAGCCCAACTTCTTTTGGATCTTGGTGATGTCGGCATAACAATGACGAATATCCCCTCGCCGATATCGCCCCACCACTTGAGACTTTAAGCCCTCTCCCCCCAGTTTCTCGATGAGGATGCGCGCCATCTCCAGGATGGTTAAAGGCCTTCCCGTTCCCACATTGAAAACCTCGAAATCAGCCTTTTCCATGGCCAAAAGGGTAGCCTCTACGATGTCTTCTACATGGATGAAATCTCGACTCTGGAGCCCATCCTCATAGACAACCGGGGGATGACCGTTTAGGACCCGCGCTGAGAAGATGGCCGCCACGCCGGTATAGGGGTTGGAAAGGGCTTGCCGGGGCCCATAGACGTTAAAGTACCGGAGGGCTACGGTGGGTATCCCATAAGCCCGGCCAAAACAGAGGAACGACTCCTCTTGGCTCCGCTTGGTGATAGCGTAGATAGAAGAAGGGTAAAGGGGTTTATCTTCATCGGTGGCCTCTGGTTTCGCTTCCCCTCCACAATGGGGGCATCTCATCTCCCATCGCCGCTCCTTAAGTTGCTCATCAGGGCGCAGTTTAGGATAGATGACCCCGCAATCGGGGCAAAGGTATTTACCCTCCCCATAGATAGACATGGAGGAGGCCACCACGAGTCTTTCCACCTTATGCTTTTCGTTGGCTAAGATATCCAGGAGGTTGGCACTCCCCAAAGTGTTGGTCTCCACATATCGCCGGACCTCGTACATAGACTGCCCCACACCCACGGCAGCCGCGTGATGAAAGACAACCCCCACCCCCTTCAAGGCCCTGGACAACGCCTCTCTATCTCGGACATCACCCCTTATGAACTCCGCCTCTCGGTTGAGGTAATCGGGCACTTTCCCTTCTCCATGAACCTGGGGCTCCAGATTATCGAAGACCCGAACCCCATACCCCCTCTCTAGAAGGCCGTCCACCAAGTGCGAGCCGATGAACCCCGCTCCCCCTGTGACCAAGACGCTCTTGCCCGGCATTCCGTCCTCCCCCGCCCATAGAACTCAGTCGCTCTCACCTGGCCTCCGCCAGACCTTGGCCAGCGAGAGCGGTGAATACTTTTACAGTGGCTTCCATTATGCTATCACATCTGCACTACTCTGGCAACCAGCCAAGGATCACTTTGTCCTGACCATCCTCTAGTTCCAATCGCCGACCCGTTTCTAGATCATAAAGCCCCACTTCAATGATGATCTCCCCTAAATCCTCCCCCGCTTCGAAGGAGATGT